>Ga0185299_10002307_pt1 | contig 30164 bp, 25 predicted proteins | sample PaiPotPPA55metaG_FD_128002 | JGI IMG/M metagenome (GOLD analysis project Ga0185299, IMG submission 128002) | Iron sulfur acid spring bacterial and archeal communities from Banff, Canada, to study Microbial Dark Matter (Phase II) - Paint Pots PPA... ...
GATGCATTTCGCGGAGGCCGGCTTCGTAATTGGCGAGATTACGGAAGCCGAAGGCAGTTGCGACAAGATCGAAGGAGCTGTCCGCGAAAGGCAAGCGGAGGGCGTCGGCTTCGAGAAACGGCAGCGTTCTGGGCGATTGCTCGGAAGAGCTGGCAGCGAACAAAGCGCCCTTCTCTTTTGCGCGCACCAGCATGGGATGAGCGAAATCCGCGCCGAGCAGGCGAGCCTTCCCTTCCCTTGCAAGCGAAAAAGTAAGGTCGCCTGTGCCGCAGCAGAGATCGAGCACTATGGCGTCGGGGCGAGTGAGGATGGGGCGAAGATGTCGCGCGACTCGTTTGCGCCAGAGGCGATCGAGTTGCAGCGAGAGGAGATGATTGAGCAGGTCGTAGCGTGGCGCGATCTGCGTGAACAGTTCGCGGACTTTGCGTGAGGCGTCGGCTTCGCCGTGGGCGCCTTCAGGGCGCGCGCCTTGGACGGGAGCGGACTTAGTGGGCATTGATATAGGAAAGACTGCGCTCGATAGTTGAAAGTTGACAACCAACAGCTATGCAAGCGGTCAACAGAGAAAAGCAGATTCCTCGCTTTGCTCGGAATGACAAGTTTTTCGATTTTGCCGCGTTCGACTCAGTCTGTCCGCTTGGCCGAATGTGCAAGAGTGCACAGGCAAGAGTGCCTGTGCTACTGGAATGGAGGTTAGTCACGGCGTTTTCTCGGGGGATTGATGAAGTGCGGAGCGAAATGAAGGACGCGTTCGAGAGTTTCGAGGGGCACGTCGTCATGAGATTCCGCTTGGCCGATTTTCGGGGCGAGGACGAAACGCAATTTGCCTGCGCGTGTTTTTTTGTCGGAGTGCATGGCGGCAATTAGCTTTTTCGGCGGAACATTCGGCCACGGCGTGAGCGGGCCTATGCGGCGGACTAGAGACACAATGCGAGACACTTCATCGGCTGCGGTGAGGCCGATTTCGTGCCCGAGGAGGGCGGCGGCCATCATGCCCCAGGCGACGGCTTCGCCATGCTGGTAGACGCGATAGTTTGTGAGGGTTTCGAGGGCGTGGCCGAAGGTGTGGCCGAAGTTTAGGATTTCGCGGAGGCCGGATTCGCGCTCGTCGCGGCTGACGACATGGGCTTTTATTTCGAGCGACCGAGGAATGATGTAAGCCAGAGCCGCCGGGTCGCGGCGAAGGACGGCGTCGAAGTTTTTCTCCAGATAGGCGAAGAGTTTTGCGTCGGCGATGATTCCATACTTGATCACTTCGGCGAGACCGCCGCGGTATTGGCGTTCCGGCAATGGTTTCAACATGGCCGAATCCACGAGCACAAGGCGGGCGGGGTAGAAAGTACCCACGAGGTTCTTGCCTTCCGGCAGATTGACGCCGGTTTTTCCGCCTACGGCGCTGTCCACCTGCGCAATCAGAGTGGTGGGGATTTGCACGAGGGGGACGCCGCGCAGACAAGCGGAGGCGGCGAAACCGGCCACGTCGCCGACCACGCCGCCGCCAACGGCGATGATTAACGAGTGGCGATCGATTCCACCGCGGACAAGCGAACGCGCGAGCTTTTCGACGGTGGAAAGATTTTTGGCGGATTCGGCGTCATCCATCAGATGTTTCGCGTGTGCGTTTTTAAGGCCGAGGCCGTTGAGAACGCTCTTCCCTACGGCGCGCCATACTTTGGGTGAGGAAACCAAATGGATTCGCGAGAACTTGCCCAGCTGGCGGATTTCTTCCGCGGCGTGACGAAGAACGCCAGCTCCGCAAACGATAGCGTAGCGGCCTGCCGACGAGTTCACCAGAATGCGTTTTTTTTTCATTCGCAAAACTGTTCTTTGGAACAATCTGAATGTAGCACACCGTTTGCCAGCGAGGCGTGACTCCGACCGAGGCGGTTCGGCTTCACTTAGCCTGGAGCTGATTCACGCTTTCGAGAAAAACGTGGCCTACGACGGCCAGCGTTTTGGGGCTGATTTTGTCGAGCGAATCCTGTGGCGTGTGCCAGTAGTAGACGTCGCCGCCAGGGCCGTTATCGAGGTCGATCACATCCACTGCGGGGACGTGGCGTTTCAAGAAGGACTGATGATCGTCTTCGACGGCGGATGAGACATCGAGGAAAATGTTTCCGTAGCCCAGCTTTTTGGCTACGCCCCAGACGAGATCGACGAGCGCTTTGGTGGAGTAGGTTTCGCGTTTGAAATGCGGGGTTCGCGTTCCTACGATATCCGCGAGCAGGAAGGCCTTTATTTTTGTGAGGTCGCCGCTATTGGCGAAGCGCGCGGCCATTTGGCGGCTTCCGTAGCAGTTGTCGGGATCCTGCCATTCGGGGCGCACGGCTTCTTCGCCGTCGAAAAATGCAATCCAGACACCGTACCGGCCGTGCTGCGAGCAAAGGTTGCGGGCCAGTTCGAGCATTACACCGGTCGAGGAGCCGGCATCATCGGCGCCGACGAAATTTTCAAGACGCTTGGTGTCGTAATGCGTTCCAAGGAGAATCACACCTGGCGTATCGCCCGGAATCTTGACGAGAATGTTTTTCATGGCGATGCGGCCGGCAGGCGTATCCGAGCTGAAGGCATCGACATCGGCGGTGCATCCGTAGCTTTTCACTTCGGCGAGAATGTAGTCCTGCGTTTGAGCGATGGCGGGCGATCCGGCGGGTCGCGGGCCGAAGGATACTTGTTTGGCGACGTGCGCGAAGGCACGCTTGCCGTCGAAGCCACCTGTTTTTTCGGGCGCAGGAGCTTCGTCGGCTGGATTTTGCGTGGCGGGAGGAGGGGCGGTCGTGACGGCGCTCATGAAGGGCGCGTCCTTTGCGGCAGATTGCGGATTGTCCGCTTTCGCCTTGCAGCCAGCCAGACCCATAAAAAGCGCGGATGCGCATGCTGCCGCGCAAAGCATATTTTGGAGCTTGAACTTCATTTAGTGAGCCTCCGCGGCTGCGGCTTCTCGGCGATTCCGCTTGCGAACGACCACCCATGAGACCGCAACGCCAATGAAGTACAGCGCCACGAGGACTGACATAAAGAGAATCATGGTGAGGGCATCCGGCGTAGGAGTCAGGACAGCGGCGAGAATGGTTATCACGAGAAGAGCATAACGAAAATTTTTGATCAGGAACTGTGGGGTGACGATGCCGAAGAGAGACAAGAAGAATATGAGTACGGGCAATTCAAATACGAGACCGAGCCCGAGAAGTATCAAGAGGATCAAATCGAAGTATTGACCGATCTCGAAAAGCGGTTTGACCGGACCTTCGTTGGTAATTTTGACCAGAAAGTGCAAGACATAGGGCAGCGACACGAAGTACCCAAAAGCGATGCCGGCCAGAAACAAGAAAACTGTTGAGAACAAAAAGCCGGCGATGGCGCTGCGCTCGCGTTTATAGAGCGCTGGCGCAACGAAGAGCCAGATTTGGTAGAGGATCCACGGAGAGGCCATAACGATCCCAATATAAATACTGGTCGTGATGAGAAGGTTCAGGTATCCCGCTGGGTTTGTGACGATCAATTTGCCGTCATAGCCGGCCTGGGTCAAAGCGATTGTAATGGGCCTTGCCATCGCTTTAATGAAGTGCGGAGCGATGAACCAACCGACGGCGGCGCCGACTACGATGGAGGCGATCGAGTTGATAAGGCGCTTACGGAGCTCGACGAGGTGCTCGAAAAATGTCATCTGAGCACCGGGCTCTTCCGTGGTCGATATGATGGCGGAATCAGACTGGCTGCTGTTGGTCATGAGAGGGGTCGTGAGAAATGTCGTGGGAAGCGCCGTGAGAAGTGCCGTCAGGAGCGTCGTGAGAAGGCGCATCGACCGGGTCGGCAGATGGTTCTTCCATTTGTTGAGCTGCGTCGCCCTCGGAGCGCGGTACAGATTCGGCAACCGGTGTGACCACCAATGCTTCCGTCGCGCGAGAGTCTGCGTCTAAGCTGGCAGTAGCGGTTTCTGCGCCCGCTTGGGTGGCCAGTGTGGCGGGCTGTTCCGCTGCGACGGCCGAGGCGGCTGCGGCTTCGGCAGCCTTCTTGCGCTCGGCTTGCAGGGCTTGGCGTTCGATGTCGCGCATCTCAACTTCAAAGGCGCTCTTGAAGTCCGTGGAAGCCTTGCGAAACTCGGCCATCAGTTTGCCGAGACCGCGAGCCAGTTCGGGAAGTTTATGCGGCCCGAAAACGACCAGGACGACGATAAACAGAACGACCATATGGGTCATGCTGAGCATAATGATTAGGTGGCCGCAAAATGGCCTGTTGGCATCATAGAAAGGGCGTCCCACGGTGTCAAACCACACTTTGGGGTATGCTATAATTTAGGTTGCGTGGTCACCCGAGGTCAGAATGAAATCTGAACGCCGTGGGTTGGTATTAGTCGTTGGAGTCATTGTCATATCCGCAGTCCTTGGGGGGATTTACGGCCCCAACGTGCGAGCCACGACTTCATCGGCTGAGGACGAGCACACCGCGATACGGCAATTCACCAATGTGCTGGACGTGGTCCAGGCGAACTATGCCGAACCGGTCGATGTAGACAAGGCCGTGTATCAAGGCGCCATCCCTGGGATGCTGCGCGTATTGGATCCCCACTCAAATTTCTTTGACGCGCGCCAGTTTGCGTTGCTGCGCGAAGATCAGCGCGGAAAATATTACGGCGTGGGCATGGTCGTTGCGCCCCGCGAGAGCCGCACTGTGGTGATGCAGCCCTATGTGGGAGCGCCCGCGTTCAATGCGGGGATTCGGCCGGGCGACGTGATCATGAAGGTGGATGAGAAGTCGACGGACGGACTTACAACGAGCGACGTGGCGGATTTGCTGAAAGGCCCCAAGGGAACGGTCGTCAAGATCACCATCAGCCGCGAAGGGTATGACCAGCAGCTTGTTTTTACGGTGACGCGCGATGAAATTCCGCGCCACTCCGTGGACATCGCGTTCATGCTCAAGCCCGGCGTAGGCTACGTTCGCCTTTCGGGCTTCAACGAAACGACCGACCGCGAAATCGGGGAAGCGTTGAAACAACTCAATGCTTCAAGTCTCGATGGCTTGATTCTGGATATGCGCGGAAATCCCGGCGGCCTGCTGAATGAAGCTGTGGCCGTGGGAGACATGTTCCTGGACAAGAATCAACTGATCGTTTCGCATCATGGGCGGACATCGCCGGAACGGCGCTATTTTGCATTGCGCGGCAATCAAGGCGTGACGGTGCCCCTGGTGATTCTGGTAAACGGGAATTCCGCGTCGGCCACGGAGATTGTGTCAGGCGCCGTGCAGGATCATGACCGCGGGCTGATTGTTGGTGAAACGACCTTCGGCAAAGGTCTGGTGCAGACCGTTCAGCCTCTCAGCGAAAACACCGGCCTGGCGTTGACCACAGCACGTTACTACACGCCCAGCGGCCGACTGATTCAGCGCGATTACAAATCTATTTCGCTCTATCAATATCACTATGAGCGCAAGGTTCCGGAGCACCCGACGGAAGTTAAGCTGACGGACAGTGGACGGCAGGTGACGGGTGGCGGTGGCATTACGCCGGATATCGTCGTGCCCGCGCCAAAACTCAATCATTTCCAGGAGAATCTATTTCGGGCAGATATTTTTTATCCCTTGGAAGGTGGTATAGGCGGCTTTACGCGCTTCTTCATGGGAAGCAAGCCGACCATCACGAAGGAATTTGAAGCCGACGATAGCGTGATGAAGACCTTCCGCGAATATCTCGCCAAGCATAACGTTCGCTATACCGAGCCGGATATGTCCGAGAACATGGATTGGGTCAAACGCAAGATCAAGCAGGAAGTGTTGGTCTCGAACTTCGGCGTGCAAGAAGGGCTTAAAGTTCAGCTCGAAGCCGATCCCCAGGTGCAGAAGGCTGTGGAAGCCATTCCGCAAGCCCGCGCACTTTACCAAAACGCGCGCAAGATCGTTGCCCAACGCGCTGGCGGCAACCTCGATCAGCCGTAGGACATTTCGTAGCGCAGGCACTCCTGCTTGTGCGTTTTTCGCAGTCCTGTGATGCGGCGGAGCCAATCTTGTCTATTCCACCGGCAATTTGAATCACCACCTGCGGGTCCTCAGTTGGCAAGGTTTGGAGCGTCTGCTAAGATTTTGTTGCTACTCGTGGGCGAGTAGCTCAGCTGGGAGAGCGCCTCGTTCGCAACGAGGAGGCCGGGGGTTCGAATCCCCTCTCGTCCACCAACTCTTCAACAAATAAATTCACTCTTGGACCGATGCGGAGTCGGCTTATTTGCGGTCCTTACCCGATTAGCGAGGCAGTATTCCTCTCTATTAAAGCGGAGAAGATTAATGTAGGCTGACGGCGAATCGGCGGCCACAGAGAGAGCGAGACTTCATGTATCAGCCGGAAGCGTACGCCATTGCACTGATCTTCATGGTCGGCAGCATGCTTTGCTGGGGCTCTTGGGCCAACACGATGAAACTGACTCCCGGCTGGCCTTTCCAGCTTTTTTACTGGGACTATGTGGCCGGAATTATTATCGCAAGTTTATTGTGGGGCCTGACGCTAGGCAGCATGGGCGGCGGCCAACTTTCTTTTCTCGCTAACATTCGCAGCGCCGATCAAAGTCATATTTTGTATGCCCTACTCGGAGGCGCCGTCTTCAATGTCGCGAACCTTCTGCTGGTCGCCGCGATCGAAATCGCAGGACTGGCCGTGGCATTTCCAATCGGCATCGGCCTCGCCCTCGTGGTAGGAGTGCTTCTGAACTACATCATTTCTCCGCAGGGCAATCCCCTCTTGCTGTTCGGAGGCGTCCTACTCGTCGCCCTCGCTATCGTTGTCGATGCGGTCGCCTACCGCAGACGAGAAACAACGCGCAAAGCTCTTGGCGCTCGTGGAATCCAGATTAGCCTGGCGTGCGGAGTCCTCATGGGCAGCTTCTATCCGCTAGTCACGAAAGCAATCACCGGGCAAAATTCCCTCGGTCCTTACGCGGTAGCTTTCTTCTTCGCCATCGGAGTCGCCATTTGCGCCGTCCCCGCAAACTACTTCTTAATGCGCAAGCCCGTCACAGGCGGCGCTCCCGTCAGCATGCGTGACTACACGAAAAGTCCCGGACTCTGGCATTTCTGGGGAATTCTCGGCGGTGCCATTTGGTGTACGGGCGCGGTCTTAAACTTCGTCGCTTCCCACGCCCAAATCATCGGGCCCGCCATTTCCTACGCCATTGGACAAGGCGCCACCATGGTTTCCGCCATTTGGGGAGTCTTCGTCTGGAAGGAATTTGCCAACGCCCCCGCCAACGCTCGCAAACTCATTCCCTTGATGTTTTTGTTTTTCGCAGTTGGCTTGGCCGCCGTCGCACTCGCCCCGGTAATTTCCAAATAACGGAAGGTGAGCGCGCTACGCGGCGGGCTGGTTGCCAGACAACAAACCTCTTGCGAGTGCTAGGGCATTTTCCGCTTGGGTGGCGTCATCGAGACGGCCTCGAGCGAAATCGCGCGTGCCGCCGCCTTTGCCTCCGATTTTTGCCAAGACTTGTCTTAGCAGGGCGTTCATATCTTTGGCGGCGGTGGGATGCTGCGCGAAGAACACATGGCCACAACCAAGCCTTGCCAGAAACGCGATCGATTTTTCCTTTTCTGCGACGTGCTTTGCGAAGTGGCCCAGAAATTCGGGTTCGACATCCTCAAAAACTCGATGAACAACGCGAAGGCCATCGGAGTTCGGAGTAGTCTCGCGCACAGCCTGCGCTGCTTCGATTTCCGCGAGACGTTCGAGAAGCGCACGCGTTCTCTTGAAATTCGCGTCGCGCTCGGTGAGCGCGCGTTCCGTAGCTGCAACCAATTCTTCTGGCGCACAACTCAACTTCTCCGCAGACGCACTAAGACGCAGAAAATCCTGCCGCGCGGCGCGTTCCGCTCGGCCACCACAAACGAATTCCACGCGCCAATCTTGTCTCATCTTCGTGCGGCGCCGCACGAGCAGCGTTCCAATCTGGCCGGAGGTCTTGACGTGAGTTCCGCCACAGGGCTGGAGGTCAGCGCCTTCGATCTCGATGGCCCGCAAGATTCCCTCGCGATCGACTTCCTTGCGTACTCCGAGTTCCGCCAAGTCTTCAGCTGTGCCATAGCGAACGGTTATGGGACGGTCCTCAAAAATTATTTTGTTGGCGGCGCGCTCCGCCCCTTCAAGGATTTCGTCCGTAGGCTCGGGGCCTCGCAGGTCGATGGTGCACAAATCAGTCCCTAGATGGAAAGAGACTGTTGGCCTTCCAAACCGTTCTTGAAACATCGCCGAGAGCAGGTGCTGTCCAGTGTGCTGCTGCATGTGATCGAAGCGGCGAGGCCAGTTGATGCAGCCGAGAACGTCCGGGCTGCTGGGGCGGCGGTCGACGACGTGAATGATTTCGTCGCCATCGTCGCGGACGTCGAGCACATTCGCGTCTCCGATTTTCCCTAAATCGTTTGGCTGTCCTCCGGAGGTTGGATAGAAAGCGGTGCGATCGAGAACCAGTCCCCACACTTGCGCCGTAATTCCAGAGTTAACGTCGGGCGGGAGGACCTCACAATGCACAATCCGCGCGGTGAATTCTCGTTCGTACGCGTCGTCGTAATAGATCCGGTGTGTCTTCATAAAATTTTGTAGGTTTAGGCTTGCAAGGCTCGTTGCCACGCTTCCGAATATTTGTAACCGGTCCCGGTATTGAACAGCACGACTGTTTCGTGCGGCTTGATCCAGCCAGAAGCCGCGAGCTTGCGAGTTGCTGAGACGGTTGCAGCGCCTTCCGGGGCAGCGAAGATTCCTTCGAGCGACGCCAACTCCTTTCCTGCTTGCAACATCTCTTCGTCGGTCACTGTTAACGCCGTTCCATTGGTTTGCTTGAGCATGCGCAGGATAAGAAAGTCGCCGAGCGGCCCCGGCACGCGAAGTCCTGACGCCAGAGTCGCGGCGTTTTGGAAAAATTCCGAGGTCGCGCGCTGCGCTTCCCATGCTCTGACTATTGGCGCGCAACCTTCTGCTTGCACAGCGACCATACGAGGCCGCTCGGAGCCGATCGAGCCCATCTCTTGCATCTCGTCAAACGCTTTGCACATGCCGATGAGGCCGACACCCCCGCCGGTCGGATAAAGAATCACATCCGGCAGCGTGCCGCCTAATTGCTCCCACAACTCGTAGCCCATGGTTTTCTTGCCTTCAACACGATAGGGTTCCTTCAGCGTCGAAACGTCGTACCAACCTTCGCGGTCTTTGTGTTCCGCAACATACTTGCCGCAGTCAGAAATTAAGCCATTTAGTTTTACGACTTTAGCGCCAAACGCCTGGCATTCCATGACGTTAGCTGAAGGCGTATCGGCTGGCATTACGATGACCGCTGGAATTCCCGCCGCAGCGGCGTAGGCAGCCAAGGCGCCTCCCGCGTTGCCTGCTGTAGGAGCCGCTAAAACCTTTGCGTTCAACTGCTTGGCACGGGTAACCGCCGCCGTCATACCCCGGGCTTTAAAGGACCCTGTCGGGTTCAGTCCCTCGTCCTTAACCAACAGGTTAAATACACCGAGGGAGTTTCCGAGTTTCTTGGCCGGAATTAGCGCCGTCATGCCCTCCCCCAATGTTATCGGCGGGTCGTCTGGCAGCACCTCGGCGTAGCGCCAGAGGTTTGCTGGGCGCGACTTGAGATTTTCAAGGGTCAGCGTTTCCGCGGCCTTTTTCAGATCATATTTGGCGAGGAGCGGCTTGCCGCAGGTGCAGAGATGCTGCTCAACGGAAGAGTCGTACTTCTTCGCACAGGCGGAGCATTCCAGCTCCAAAACGTTTGTCTGCTTCGGCATAAGGGGGAAAGTCTAACACAGGCGATTTTGGCTATTCTTTGGCGCCGGCAGACTGCTTGCGTTCCCGGTGGCGTCCCACTTTAAAGGTATAATGGATAGATGAGCGTGCGGCTGATCGCCCTGGATATTGACGGGACACTTTTGGACAGCCGCTGGCAGCTCCCGGAGACGAATCGCGCCGCCATTGCAGCGGCCACACAACGCGGGATCGAAGTCGCTCTGGTGACCGGCCGGCGATATGACTTCGCCCTGCCAATCGCTCGCCAGGTTGGGTCGCCTCTTACGATGATTGTCAGCAATGGAGCGATTATACGCACGCAAGATGGGGAGACGCATGTGCGGCACCTGCTGGCGCGAGATACAGCAGGGCGGGTTCTGGAGTTGACCAGGCCATGGCGGGATTGCGCTGGAGTTGTCTTTGACCGCCGGCGCGAGAATCAGATTGTTCTCGAAACTATGAACTTAGACGATCCGATTCGCACCGCGTACTACACCCGAAATCGGGAGTTTCTGGGACTGTCTAATCCGCTGGAGAGCTGTCTGACGGAAGACCCCATTCAAGTGATGTTAAGCGGTGGCATCGCACGGATGCGAGAAGTGGAAGCTGCGCTGCGAGGGGCTTCGTTTGCGAGTGAGTTTGCGCTGGCGGTGACGGTCTACGAAAGCAGAAATTTTTCGATGATCGATGTGATCAATCCTGGTTGCTCAAAAGGAGCGTCGCTGGCGGAATGGGCGGGGTTGCGGGGAGTGGCGCGGGAGGAAGTTCTGGCTATCGGCGACAACCACAATGACCTGGAGATGCTCACGTTTGCGGGCATTCCGGTAGTGATGGGAAACGGCGTGGCGGAATTGAAGGGGTTTGGATGGCATGAAACCGCCAGCAATGACGATGGCGGCGTTGCTGCGGCCATCGAACATTTTGCTTTGCGGGAGGCGGCTCCATGCGCCTGATGAGATTGATGCTGTCTTGCGCGTTCCTTTTTGCGGCAGCGCCGTGTTTGCGCGCGGAGTACATCGTTTTGCGGAACAGCCAGCGGCTTCACGTGACGAGTTATCAGCTTCTTGGAGATAAGTACCGGTTGCAAATTGCGGGTGGCGTCGTGGAGATTCCTGCGGAGGAAGTGGTTTCCATCGACGCGGAAGATTCCTTTGCTCCGCTTCCTATGCCGGTCGCCGTGACGGCGCCGTTCCGTGAAGTTGTGAAGGCGGCGGCCACCCATTACAACGTGGATGCGGACCTGATCATCAGCGTGATCGCCACGGAATCGAATTTCGATCCCAAAGCGATCTCGAAAAAGAATGCGCGGGGGTTGATGCAGCTCTTGCCGGAAACGGCGGCGCGGTTCGGGGTGCAGAATATTTTCGATCCGCAAGAAAACATTGATGCTGGGACGCACTATCTGCGCGACTTGCTCCAGCGCTACAACAATGACTTGGCGCTTGCACTGGCGGCTTACAATGCGGGACCGGAACGGGTCCAGCAGTTTGGGCGGGTGCCTCCGTATGCTGAAACGGCTTCTTATATTCGGCGTGTGAAACGCGCCTATGAAAAGAGCAAAGCGGGTCTTAAGCTTGAGAGTGTGCCAATGCCGCCTCTCAAGAAGAAGGCTGCTCCTTCAGCGGCCAATTCTAGCGCGGGCACAGTCGCTTCGCAGCTCAGCCTGACGAACTGAACTCGAACTCTAAAGTTGAGGAAGTTAAGCTGCAGAGTGAGCTGGTCTCTTGCTACGGTCGCTCGTTGTTTAGATATGAAGTGTCGTGAAACACTAGTGCGGCCTTCTAAACTGCGCCAATCACTTTATTTGACTTCGACACAAATTGGAGTATCTTCAAAAAAAGAACTCGAATTACGGAGGAAATCGATGACTCGCCCGCTTTTTGCCGGAACGTTGACTGTTTTGTCGTTTGCAATCGCACTCGCTGGCTGTACCAAATCTGCGAATCAGTCCGCCACCTCGGATACCGCATCATCTTCTTCGCCTTCGGGTTCACCATCCGCAAACAAGGAGTCCACGCCAAAGCCAAGGCCTATCGTAGTTCCCGCGGACACATCGATCTCTGTCGTTCTAGATGAGACTGTCGGATCGAAAACCAGCACGACGGGCCAAAGATTCACGGCAACCGTGGAAGCTCCCGTAGAAGTCAATGGCAGAGTCGCAATCCCCAAGGGTGCGCGCGCTTCAGGTATTGTGAAAGACGCTAAGGCTGCCGGCCGGTTCAAAGGTGGCGCGGTACTCGAACTGGCACTGACTTCCGTCACTTTGGGCGAAAGAGAATATGAGATTCAAACTTCTGCACCGGCTGTGATCACCAAGGGCAAAGGCAAACGAACCGCGGTCATGGTTGGCGGCGGCGCTGGCGGCGGCGCTGCGATTGGTGCTATTGCTGGCGGCGGGAAAGGCGCGGCAATCGGCGCTTTGATCGGCGCGGCAGCAGGCACAGGTGGAGCGGGTCTCACGGGGAATCGCGACATCACTCTTCCCGCCGAAACTCCTCTCTCATTTAAGCTTCTTCAGCCGTTGGAGATCATGGTCAGGTAGCTGCGCCCTTGGCCGGAACTAGCGCAATTCTCTAAACCACCAGCTTCTCATTGCGCGTTTGTGGGTTCGCTTATCTTTGTCGCTTGCCACGCAACGGCCTGCCACCGGCCGTTGCGTTGAAGGAACGTCCCTGTGTTTCGGTAATGAGCTGTCTCCACTCTTCCGTCAGCGTGCCCGGTGCGGCCCTCCAGCCGGAACGCCACGATTACGGTGTCGCCGTACTCGTGAACCGTGATGTCTTCGGCCGAATAGGTGCTCTTGCCTTCCGACGCCGGTGCCGATTTCCCGAGGCTCTCCATGATGGAAGCTTTTGTGATGACCACGCCTGTCGCTCGCGTATAAATCACATCGTCAGCAAAAAACTTTTCAAATAGTGCTCGGTCGCCGCTTCCGGCCCCGCTATGAACTCGCGCAAGAGCGCAGTGACCTCCTGAGCTGCCTTTGTCTGGGCCGAAATGCAGGCGGCCGCCAAAGAGCAAAATAGCATAGCCACCACCACCACTCTTGCGAATTTCATTTCCGCGCTCCCTCTCTGCATTGAGGCCGTCAAAACGGTGCTGGGCCCGGCCGCCAGCTAAACATTGCTTCCTTTTGCGCGCCTATCTTGTCGCGGAAGCCGCTCGCCTGCAAGCCAGTTGACGCCTCGGGTCGCAATACGGGCTCATGACGTCCACCAGACGTCTTCTGATTCTTGGGCCGGGACGCACCGTTTCGAGCAGCGCACGCTCATGTTGATTTTTGCTGCGCCGATTCTTCCTGTTAGGATAGAAAGTTTGAGGAGCCTCGAAGGACATTGATGGAAATTGCCTACATTTGCGACGCTATTCGAACGCCCATCGGCCGGTATGGCGGGACGCTTTCTTCCGTCCGCACGGACGACCTAGCCGCCATTCCCATCAAGGCCCTCGTCGAACGCAACGCCAAGGTCGATTGGAACGCGTTGGACGATGTCGTGTATGGCTGCGCGAATCAGGCTGGAGAAGACAACCGTAACATCGGACGCATGGCCTTGCTACTCGCGGGGCTTCCAAAAGAAATCCCAGGGGCCACTGTAAATCGGCTTTGCGGCTCCAGCATGGACGCGGTGGCCGGCGCGGCGCGCGCGATTAAAAGTGGCGAAGCGGAACTGATCATCGCGGGCGGTGTCGAGAGTATGTCGCGCGCCCCGTTCGTGATGGGCAAAGCAGACGCGGCTTTTTCCCGCGCAGCGAAAATCGAAGATACCACCATCGGCTGGCGCTTCATCAATCCGCTCATGAAAGCCAAATACGGCGTGGATGCGATGCCCGAAACCGCGGAGATTGTTGCGGAGGAGTTCCACGTTTCGCGCGAAGATCAGGATGCATTCGCCCTGAGAAGCCAGCAACGCGCTGCGGCAGCGATGCGCGGTGGTCTTCTCGCACAGGAAATCGTGCCGGTCCCGATCCATCAAAAAAAAGGGGACCCCATTCTTTTCAGCGCCGATGAACATCCGCGCGCCGACGCGTCTTTAGCAGCGCTTTCCAAATTGCCGGGCATCGTGAAACTCGGAGGCACGGTCACCGCCGGGAATGCTTCCGGTGTAAACGACGGCGCTTGCGCGCTACTCTTGGCTTCGGAGGCTGCTGCCAAGCGTCACGGATTAACTCCCAAGGTGCGTGTTGTTGCCGCGGCTGCAGCGGGGGTTGCGCCGCGAATAATGGGGATGGGACCCGCTCCTGCGTCTCGAAAACTTTTTGCAAAAACGAATCTGACGATCGGCCAGATGGACGTCATCGAGCTAAACGAGGCCTTTGCTTCGCAAGCTCTTGCCGTGCTTCGCGAGCTTGGTGTTGCCGACGATGCGGGCCACGTAAATCCTAACGGTGGCGCGATCGCTCTCGGCCATCCTCTTGGCGCCAGCGGCGCGCGTCTTATAACTACCGCGATGTACCAGTTGATGCGCACCGGAGGAAAATACGCACTCTGCACCATGTGCATCGGAGTTGGCCAAGGCATCGCTGTCATTCTCGAACGCGTTTAGCTGGTGTGGTCAGCCGCCATGCGAAATCTGCGCGATATAGCTCCCGCGCCCGCTGCCGTTTATCTCTCCTGCAAACCGCTAACGAAACCGTTTTCTTTCCTGGCGGGAGTGATTACACTCAGCGCATGAACTTGCTTGACCCCTTGTTTCGCTCCCAAGCAGTGGAAAAAGTGTTCTCCAATTGCGCCACGCTGCTGGCGAGCAATGTCCAACTCGATCAGAAAAAACTCCGAAAAAAGTGAGCCCTATGTCCTTCGCTCAATTGGAAGATGTTCGCATCCACTACGACCTCGCCGGGCCCGCCGGCGCGCCTGCGTTGGTTTTCTCGAATTCCCTCGGCGCTACTCTCTCGATGTGGGATCCGCAGATGCCCGCACTCCAGAAGCATTTCCGCATTTTGCGCTACGACACCCGCGGCCTCGGCCAGTCCTCCATCACGCTTGGTCCATACACGATCGAGCAGTTGGCGCGCGACGTGCTCGCCCTTCTCGACGAGCTGAAGCTCGATCGCGTTCATTTCTGCGGCTTATCCATGGGCGGCCAAACGGGGATGTGGCTTGCGCTAAACGCTCCAACCCGTCTCCACAAACTGATTCTCTGCAACACGGCCGCGAAAATAGGCACCCCGGAAATGTGGAACCCACGTATCGAAACCGTTCGCAAAGGCGGCATGAAATCAATCTCCTCCGCCGTCATGGAACGCTGGTTTTCCGCTACCTATCGCGCAAACTCTCCTGAGGTGGTCAACTCAATCAAGCTCATCTTTGAAAGCCTAAATCCCGATGGCTACATCGCCAATTGCGCCGGCATTCGCGATTTCGACGCCCGCGAAGCCATCGCCGCCATTCTTGTCCCAACGCTTGTGATTGCTGGAACCCACGACGCCGCGACCACTGCCGCCGACGGCCGCTACGTTGCAGACCGTATCGCGGGCGCGCGCTATGTCGAACTCAACGCGGCCCATCTTTCCAATATCGAAGACCCCAAGGGTTTTACTTCCGAAGCCAGCTCATTTCTGCTTTCTCAATAAGACTGATGTGTTCGAACCAAAGGCCCCCAAATACTTATCCCAGATAAATGCAGTACCTTAACCGGACCTAAATTCTGGATAACCTTTGCGCCTTTCGTACGTCCAATGAAACAAAGCTGAAAACAATGCCCTTCGGCATTCGAGCTTCGGCGGATGGGTGTAACCGCAGACAGTTCGCTGTAGGGAGGGCGCAAAGTTCCCAGCCGAAACTAATCGTCTACGCGGTAAGTGGGGATCCCGAGTATGGGTGCTCTTGGCAGAACCTACCTGCAAGACCGGACTTCCGAGCCCCTCCCGAATGAAATCATCGGCGCCACAGAAAATCTTCGCCTCAGCTTGATCTCGGATAAACCGGGATTGGTCGAATTCCATGGTTCCCCCCGAGTTATCGTTTCTCTCCACGTAGGACCCTCCGTTGCCGTTGACTGCCGGCGTGCTGGTGTGAGGCACCGCGGGACGACAATCCACGGCGATTTGGAAATTATTCCCCCGAATCTTGGCGGCGTCTGGGAGCTCAAATCACGGGATACGGCCTTGGTGATTGGGCTCAAACTTCGCGTCCTCGAGCGGATCGTGCAAGAGTCGGGCAGAGATCCACGCAAACTCCAAGTGTTCAACCGCTTTCAGGCTCGCGACCCGCAGATCGAGCACATCGGCTGGGCTCTAAAAGCGGAGATGGAGAACGGGTATGCTTCCGGCCGATCCTATATGGACGCACTCGCGACGGGCCTGGCCTCAAGAATCGTACAGAATCACAGTTCGTTGGCTCGCGCGCCTCGCCCGATGAAAGCCGCGATGTCTGGCCGCAAGTTGAAGGCTGTGCTGGGGTACATCGAAGACAATCTCGGGCGGGATTTGGGGCTTTGCGAAATCGCCGACGTAGCCGGCTTGAGTGTTTCCCATTTTAAAACACTGTTTCGAAAATCGCTGGGCATGCCGCCGCACCAGTACTTGCTTCGCCGCCGCGTGGAGCGCGCAGCCATGCAACTACGCAGAGGCAGCATGTCGATCGGACAAATTGCTTTAGAGAATGGCTTTTGTCACCAGAGCCATCTTGCACTGCACACGCGCCGCGTTCTGGGTCTAACGCCGCAAGAGCTCAGAGACGCTTGAGGAAGGTTATCTAACATAAATATGAAATCCCCACAGGTAGTGGCGACCAACGTTTTTTGCGGGGTTGGGGCTCGAATATCGAAGACGGCCGCCCGAACATATTCATCTGATTCTGCTTACGCCCGGACGATTTTGAGCGACACGATTTTTTTCAATGGTCATGATTCCAACCGGCTGCGAATGGCACTCCGCGCCGAGAACGAATCGTGCTTTGCGCGGGAACCTTAAAGAGTTCTTCTGCTCGGGACAAATATGACCGACTTGGCTGGAGGCAAACTCGCTGGAACCGATTTGAAAGAACTCTCTGAGAAGTCCGCGAATGCGCCTCTGCGTCCCTCTGTTCGTCCCGCTGCACCTGAAAGAGGTTCGAAAATTACAGAATTCCGTCCGCGATCGGAGACGCCGCCAGTGAGACCGATCAAAATCGCCATCAAAACCAAAGGCAAAATTCTCCTCATCCACCCCGGGGACATTCTGGCTGTCGAAGCCGAGGGGAACTACGTCTTGTTGCGGCGTGCCACGGACTCCTACTTGTTGCGTGAGTCGATTTCTACGATGGCCGAGAAACTTCAAGCCTATGGCTTCATTCGCATCCACCGGTCCGTCTTGGTCAATGCGTCTTCGGTAGAAGAGATCCACCCGGGGACCACTGGGGAGTACATGCTGCGCATAGCGGGAGGCAGGCAATATATGGTCTCTCGAACCTATAAAAATAATTTGAAGTCGCTGGCGCACGCCTGGATCGGGACAGACTCTTTTGTGGATGAGTGATGAATTTTGGAATTTTCGAGAGGAGTTCTGTCTTCTCCATTGAAAACTGCATCCTCGCAGACGATTTCGCTCTCACCTCCGGGTGCTTCGCTGTTCTCGTCCTTGAGACTCACAACGAAACAACTTTGAATTCTCATTTCTAGAATAATTTTAGTCTCTATAGAATCATTTTAGATGTTGCGGTGGAATAAATCGTCCCTCCATCTTGTCTTGGTCAACGGTGTTCTCCAAATTCTGGAATAAACCAAGGCTTCCTGTAACCTGGGACGCCTTGCCATCTCTTGGACACAGGCTGCCCAAGAAGCGGTGCGAGCGACTGCATACCAGCCTCGAAGTAATTTTGGTCACCTTCACGAATTCATATCTCCATTCATCTGTCTTTCTCGAAGTCGTTGAAAACAAATTAAATCGCGAAATTTTATGATTGGTATGACTCTTGCACCTCAATCAGCGGTTTAACCGCGGTGCGAGTGCCGCGCAATTTCCACATTCTGGATTTTATTTTGTTTCGTTTGACATGCACTCAACTGGAGGCTGCTAAATGTTTAGTAAACGATCGCTGCTCGTGATCGCCCTTTTTCTGTGTATCAGTGCTCTAGTTCCCTCTGCTCTCTTTTCGCAGAGCGCGTCAACCGGCACGGTCGCCGGAACCGTCACGGACCCTTCAGGAGCTGCTGTCGCCGCTGCGACGATTACTCTGACAGACAAGGCGACGAACACTCCCAGGACGGCATCCACCAACGAAAACGGTAGATATATTCTGGTGGATATTCCAGCTGGCAGCTATGACGTCAATGTAAGTAAGGAGGGATTCCGTATTTCCAGGCTCAGCGGTCAAACGGTGAATGTTGGTTCAGCGCTTACACTTAACGTCACCCTAGAAATTGGTTCCGTTGCGGAAAGCGTGGAAGTAACAGCCTCCAACGCCGAACTTCAGACTCTGAATGCAACGGTCGGCAACACCATCTCGGGAGCAGCTTTGGATTCACTCCCCAGCATCAGCCGCGACGCGTCCACATTCTTTACTCTTCAGCCTGGCGTTTCTCCCGACGGCAGCGTCGCTGGCGTGGCCATGGATCAAAACTCCTTCCAACTCGATGGTGGTCAGAACACCAACGACATGGACGGAAGCATGAACATTTATACGCCCAGTTTTGCCGGTGATGTGACCGGTGGCCTCATCAAGGGCGAAGTCACCGGAAACGCGGGTGGCGGCCCCACGGGCGTGATGCCCACCCCCATTGATAGCATCGAAGAGTTCAAAGTCAGCACCACTAACCAAACTACGGACTTCAACAGCTCCGCAGGCTCCCAAGTTTCCATGGTAACGAAGCGTGGAACGAACGCGTGGCACGGCACCGGCTACGAATATTATCTGGATAACAATTGGTCGGCGAACACATTTGACAACAACAACCACGCAGGAACCGCGGCAGATCCAAAAGTTCCGGTGCCCAGCTATCATTACAGCCGCTTCGGCGGGGCCGTCGGCGGCCCGATCCTACCCAAGGAAATTCTCGGCGGTAAAACCTATTTCTTCGCCAACTATGAAGGTTTCCGGTGGCCCAATTCAGAAACGATTAATAGGGCCGTTCCAACAGCTTCCATGCGCTTGGGATTGCTCTTCTTCGGGGGAACCTACTACAACTTGAACCCGACTGCCGTAACTTTCAACGGCGTGACGTATCCAGGGACAACCCTCGATCCCCGGGGCATTGGAATCAATTCCGTGGTTTCGCAGATGTGGTCGAAGATCCCGCTGCCGAACACCACCGGTTGCAACGGCCTCTTAATTTGCGACAACTCCGCGGCCGGCGGCAACGTTGGCACCTTTTCAGGCAACATGTCCATTCCCCAGACCAGCAATTTCGGCGTCGCGCGCCTGGACCATGATTTTGGAGCGAAGTGGCACTTCATGAGCAGCTACCGCTATTACAAACTGACGCGCATAACGGACAGTCAATACACCATCGCCCACGGCACTCCCTTTTCCCTGTCCTCGCGTCCGCAGGTGCCCTGGTTCTATGTGGCCTCTCTGACCACCAACATTTCCACCAACACCACAAACGACTTTCATTACAGCTTTCTCCGAAACTTCTGGCAGTGGGGCTCGGGGGGCGATACTCCTCAGATTTCGGGTTTGGGAGGAGCTCTTGAACCCCTTGGCGAGCAGGGTGCTACCGCGGGTTTCGCACTCACCCCTTACAACGTGAACACACAAGACACCCGGACTCGCTTCTGGGATGGCAAAGACAACATGGTCCGCGATGACGTCAGCGTCCTGCATGGCAACCACCTTTTCCAGTTTGGCGGCACCTATCAGCGCAACTGGAACTTTCACCAACGCAGTGACAACGGGGGCGGCATCAACTTTCAACCCGTCTATCAGCTAGGTATTACCAGCGGACCTGGAATCAATGTGGCCGCCAATATCCCCGGGGGCGTCGCTCCTGGGGACCAAACGAACTTTGGACGCGACTATGTCGCCGCGCTGGGCATTGTGTCCATCGCACAAACCGCTTTCACCCGCTCTGGTTCGCAACTGAACTTGAATCCCCCGCTAACTCCAGCTCAAGATGTGAGCACTATTCCCTACTACAACGTCTACTTCAGCGATTCGTGGCACTTGAAGCCGAGCTTTACGCTCACCTACGGCTTGGGGTGGACGCTGGAAATGCCTCCCGTTGAACAGATGGGTCGCCAAGTTGAACTGGTGGACCAAGCGGGCCAGCAGATCGACACGGAAGCGTACTTCAAGGCTCGTCAAGCTGCTGCGTTGCAGGGTCAAGTGTATAACCCGGAACTCGGTTTTGCCCTAGTGGGTAACACCGGTGGCGGGCAAAAATACCCCTACAATCCATTCTATGGTGCGTTCAGCCCGCGCATCGCCGCGGCCTGGAATCCCAACTACACCGACGGACTCCTCGGTAAGGTGTTCGGCCAGGGCAAAACCGTCGTTCGCGGCGGCTACAGCAGAATCTTCGGACGCCTCAACGGCGTAGACCTCGTGCTCGTGCCTCTTCTTGGCACCGGCCTCATCCAGCCTGTCCAGTGCATTGGCGCGCAAAGTCCGACAGTTGGCATTCCCGGCACCACATGCGCCGGGAAAGGCAACGCTACTCCTGCCAACGCTTTCCGCATCGGCTCGGATGGTATGATTGCGCCGATTCCCGCTCCCAGCGCAACGCTCCCGCAACCTGACTTTCCGGGATTCAACGCCATCGCAGCGGGCGCCGGCCAAGCCTTGGACACGAATTTCCGGCCCGACGAGTCTGACCAGTTCGACCTCACAATCCAACGCCAGTTGAACAGCAAAACCATGATCGAAGTGGGCTACATCGGTCGCCGCATAACTCACGAATACCAGCCCCTCAACATTAACGCAGTTCCTTACATGATGACGAAGGGCGGTCAGACGTTCGCCAAGGCCTATGCGGCCATCGAAAAAGCTAGCGCGTTTGGCAACAACTGGGGTTGCAGCGTGACCCCTGCACCGGGACAGTCGTGCGCTAGAGCTGGCGGCCTCGCTACCCTGTCTGGGCTCGCAGCACAGCCCTTTTTTGAGACAGCGCTTGCCAACACAGGTTATTGCAACGGCTTCTCGAGCTGCACCGCCGCCGTGGTGGCGAATGAAGGCGGCCCTGGCGGCAACCTCGCTACTCAGTCAGTGTGGAGTTTCTGGAGTGATCTCGACCAGGGCGGCATTCAGCCGATTGCAGCCAATACCGTCCCAGGGTTCAACTTCGGTCGAAGCATGCTGAACAGTCCGATTCTCGACCCAAACACAGGACTGCCTACTCAGTTCGGGGCCAATGGTCAGATGACGTCCGGCGTCGGCGAAAACGCCAGCGTCGGCTATGGCAACTACAATGCCGCATTCGTCACTCTCAAAATGGCGGATTGGCATGGCTTAACCCTCCAAACGAATTTTACCTATAGCAGGGCTCTGGGGACCGTGTCGGTCGTTCAGGCCAGTGGCTCTTTTACTAGCGTGGATCCATACAATGTTGGCAACGGCTACGGTCTCCAGCCGTTTGACCGGAAATTCGTTGGCAACGTGTTGATGGTCTACCAACCACCGTTCTTCAATGGCCAGCACGGCCTGATGGGGCGTCTGCTTGGCGGCTGGTCCTTCGCTCCCATCTTCACGGCTGCCAGTGGCTTGCCGCTCGAAATCAACACCACCAACGGAGACGGTCAGGCCTTCGGAGAAGCAGATGCCAATGGCTTCGGCGCTGACGAAAACGGCGTTCTTACCTGCGCCAACAACTTCGGCAGCTCGCGCCACAACAACGTTCCGGGCTCCAACGGCATCGGAACTGCTGGATCCGGCGCCAATCTCTTCGCCAACCCTGCTGCCGTATATGGGTGTTTCCGAAACCCGATTGTGGGTCTGGACGGTGGCGCCGGCGGAGCTGGCATACTTCGCGGCATGCCCTTCTGGAACGTTGACTTCCAGGTCAAAAAGAACATCCACATCAACGAGCGCTTCAGCGCCGAATTCCAATCCATCTTCACCAACATTTTCAACCACGACCAGCTTGCCGACCCGGTCCTCAACCTTGGTTCGGCATCGACTTGGGGAACACTCGGTGGCCAGGCCAACACGCCGCGCTCCATCGAAGTGGGCATTCGTTTCCGCTTCTAACTTCTTCCGGCCGTTTCTTCAAACTCGCCGCAAAAAAAGGGAAGGCCACACCGGCCTTCCCTTTTTGTTTTCGACCTTAACGCCCCGAGCAGGTCGCTCCGTGTTTTACTCCCACACTTGAGCCAATGCGTCGAACGCACAAAAATATTTGCTCTCTACGGCAAGTCCTTGCTCAGCCGCTCTACCACCGCCTTCGGCTCCGTCACCGGCGGATTGTTCAAGTACTTCCCAAAGAACACCAGATACCGCTGCCACCTGTCCTGAATATGCCGCGGTTCCACGAACCCGTGGTTTTCCCTAGGATATGTCACGTACTCAACTGGCACCTTTCTCTCATACAGCGCCCGATAAAACTCCTCCGCTTGAGGAATCGGCACGCGCGTGTCGGCTTGTCCATGCAAAATCATCGTCGGAGTCTTCACATTCGCAATGAACTTCATCGGAGAGTGATCCCAATACTCCTGGTAATTGTCCCACGGGGCCTTCGCGTTATAAAAGACGGTGAGATACCGGTGAATGTCTGTCTGCGAATACATGGAATAAAGATCGGGTAGTCCCGCGCCCGGTGAAATTGCCTTGAACCGGTCCGTCTGCGTATCAATCCACATGGTCATGTATCCCCCGTACGACCATCCGAACGCGCCCAGCTTGTCGGGATCAGCCCATCCCTTATCCACCATCGCTTGCACGCCGCTCATATCGTCCTTGAAATCGCCGTTTCCCCAATCGTTCTGATTCGCGGCCTCAAATTTTTCTCCACGTCCCGTCGACCCGCGAAAATTCGGCTGCAGCACCATGTAGCCATTCGCGGCCATCATCTGCTCCGTGGGACTGAACGAAAGCAAAGAGGCTCCGGTCGGCCCTCCGTGCGGATTCAGAAGAAATGGAACTTTGTGTGAGCCGTCAAAGTCCACCGGCTTCGTCACAATCCCGTCGATTTCCATTCCATCCTTACTGCTCTTCCAGCGAACCACCTCGCTCGACCCCAGCGCGTAGTCCGCGAGCCAGGCATTCTGGTTCGTGATGCGCTCCAGCGACCCAAAACTCAAGTCGCTGCGGAACACTTCATCCGGGTGCGTTGCATCTCCCCACGTTCCAACCGCTGTCTGCCCATTCGTACTGATTTCCGCCAGATGGACCACCGTAGCGACGTCGGTAAGCGGCCGAACTGTTCCCGCCCCCACATCCACCGCAAAAACCTTCATCGCTTCGTGGTCGTCCGAACTGAAGAAAATCGTCTTGCCATCGCGCGACCAAACCGGCTCGCCGGCATTCAGCTCAAAAGCGCCGCTCAATTTTCGCGGCGAACCGCCGTTCGCGTCCACCATAAATAGATTGACTTTGTAGACCACAAGCCCGGCGCTGCTCAAGTATGCGATCGACTTGCCGTCTGGCGACCACCTCGCTGTTTGCGTCGGATCAGCCGTTTCCGCCAACTTTCTCTGCTTACCGCCTGCTAAGTCCAACACCCACGCCGTAGCCAGGCTCGTATCGTCCGACCGCGGCGTCGGGTTCGTCGTGAAGGCAATTCGCGCTCCATCCGGCGACCAGTGCGCGTCGCTAACAGTAAAATCTCCCTTGGTCAGCTGCTTTTCTTCATTCGACGCGATGTTCCACGTCCAAAGCTGGGCCATCTTGTAGTCGTGATCCACGACGACGGCATCATCCTTTTGCTTTGTGCGCTTCTCCTCTTCCTCGCCAAGTGGAACTGTCGCGGTGAGCAGCAACTCCTTCCCGTCGGGAGAAAAATGGAATCCTCGCACTCCTGGTTTGTGTTTCGTCACCTGCCAGGGTTCGCCCCCGTCCGCATACATGAACCACACCTGCGGTTTCGCATCTTTTTCCTCTCCCGCGTCCATCGTGAACGCCAGCAATTTTCCATCTGGCGACCATTCCACATTCGAAACGCTCTTCTCTCCGCGCGTAAATTGCCGGGCCGCAGTAGCAGGCCCAGCCGCGGGCACCACCCAGAGTTGCGTTACGTTTTTCCAGGCAGTGTCCTTCTCTTTGTCCATTACGTTCCCGGCCACCAGATAAGCCACGCGCGCACCATCCGGCGAAATCCGCGGTAAACTCACACGCGCCACGCGCAGACCTTCCGCCGTGCCAAACAGTTTCTTGCCGTCCTTGCTCTTTGCAGGCACCGTCTCCTGGCTCGAAGAGTTTTGTCGAGCTCCCGCCGTCAGCGGAGCCATAAAAATCACCGCAGTCAGTATCCCGCGCAGCAATTTCCTCATTGCAATCCCCCTCCACACAAATCCACCTCGTCGATGAAACATTCGTTTCAGCGCTCCACAACGCCGCGAAGTATATTGGCAACGCTTCGGTCACGCAAGACAAACGCGTCCCCAGCACACACGGACTCGCCGCGGCCAGCGCCACTTCTTTGTTACAGCGGCCCCGCACGCACTCACAACTTTTCTCGACTGGAGATTGTTTGGGTTAAGGCTTAGCCCACACGATCGCCGTAGGCCGATGCACGCAACTTGTCGTTGCGTCTAATCTTGCCGCAGAGCGATCACCGGGTCCACGCGGCTCGCGCGGCGCGCAGGGAGAAAGCTGGCGAACAGCGCGGCGACAACCAGTACCGGAATCGTAAGTACAAACGTCGACACCTCGATTGGCTGCATTCCTTCCACCAATCGGTGCAAGACGCGCCCCGCTGCCAACGCCGCCGCCGTCCCAAACCCAACGCCGATGAGAATCATTCCGAGGCTCTGTCGCAGCACCAGCCATACGACGCTGCCCGGCCTCGCCCCAAGCGCAATACGTATACCGATTTCCGGCACGCGCTGCCCCGTCAAATACGCAAGCACGCCATAAATCCCAATGCACGCCAGCACCAAAGCCAAGCCGGCAAATATGCCGAACAACAACAAAAGGAACCGCTGCAGCGCGAGTGAATCGCCCGCGAGCTGCTCCATGGTGCGAACCTCATAAAGAACTTGGTCGCCCGCGGCTCCGGGCAATTCTCGCCGCAGCGATTCTACTTCGCTCAATGGCGCGATCTCCGTACGCACAGCTATGGACATCAGCTCCGACCAACGCCGCAAGTATTTGTCCGGAAGCTGTGCAAAAGGATAGTAAAACTGCGCGCGAATCTGCGCCTGATCGTCGGCAGCCAGCCCCCAATGCCGCACATGGCCGACGACTCCCACTACAACAAACGGACCGTACCCCATGTCCGGCACCCACAAACGCTTTCCGAGCGCGTTTTGTCCGCCCCCAAACGCCTGTTGCGCCAGCACCTCATCAATCACAACAACGGGTTCACCGCCCATGCGATCTTGCTCACCAAAGAATCGGCCCTGCCGCAATGGAATACCCATCACATTGAAGTACTCCGGCGACACGCTAGTCGCCAACGTGAGAGGACGCTCCTTCTCCGGCGGCACGACAGCCGTCGGCCAGTAACCTAACGTGTTGTTCCCCTCGCGCATGGGAAAAGTATCCACTATCGCGACGGACTGCACGCCGGGTACGCGCCGCGCGCGCTCCAACACGTCCTGCCATGCCGCGCGTATCCTGCCAGTATCTGCGAGGACTCCAGGTGAAAGCGCCATGCGACTCACCAGAACGTTTCGGATGTTCAAGCCCGGATCCAACGACGTCAAATGCAAAAGCGTTCGTCCCAGCATTCCCGCAGCTACCAACAACACAACGGCTAAAGCGAGCTCCGATATCACAAAAGTGCTGTGCAAGCGCCGCGAACTTCCCACTACGCTCCGTCCACTCGCGCGCAGTACTTGCTCCAATTCCCCTGCTGGCGCGCGAAGCGCCGGCGCCAATCCAAAAAGAATGCCACTCGCCAACGAAACGCTCAGTGCAAACAGCAACACACGCCAATCAAGCTGCACTTCTTCCGCCCTCGGCAAAGTCCCCGGCCAGAACGCCACAAACGGCTGGAAACCAAGTGCCGCAAGACCGACGCCGAGCGCGCCCCCAAAAAGTCCCAGCAATGCGCTCTCGGTAAGACACTGACGCACCAGCCGTCCCCGCCCAGCCCCTAGCGCTCCGCGGACCGCCAACTCGCGCTCACGCGAAACCGCTCGCGCCAGCAGCAAACTCGCTACATTTGTGCACGCAATCAGCAGGACCAGTCCTACCGCACCCAGCAGCAACCATAGCGTCGAACCCACATTTCCCACCTGCGGCCGAAGTTGCTCCGCTTTAAAGCTGCGATCCGCATTCGTATCTTTGAACTGCTCCGCCAAATGGCGCCCAATCAAACTCAACTCCTCTTGTGCCTGGGCCAGCGTTGCGCCGGACTTAAGTCGTGCCACAACTCCAACCGGATGTGGCCCGCGGCTCTGCAGGAATTTTGCGGTGTCTTGGCCCAGCGGCGTCAACAGATCCGGCTCGGTGTCGCGCAGCCGAAAGCCAGCGGGCGTGATTCCGACAACCGTGTAGAGTTTGCCGTCGAGAGTGACGGAAGCACCGAGGGCGTCCGCCCTTCCCGAGAAATGCCGCTGCCAGAATGTGTAGCCGAGTATTGCCACCGGCGCCGCGCCTGACCGATCGTCTTCGGGCAGGAAAACGCGCCCTTGCGCAAGATTTACGCCCAGGACAGAGAATAGGTTCGAAGATATTTCCTGAAACTCGACATGCTCGGGGTCCCCCGACCCGCTTACCGTACCATCGTTGAAAATAGAGCCGGCCAGCGTCAGAGAGCGGCTCTCGCGTTTGTAATCCAGAAAGTCAGGATAGGCAACGTTCTGTTCGCCATACAATTTCGCGTTCCAGGTTTCTGTGTGTCCGTGCACCGCCACAAGCCTGTCGGGCTGGGGATATGGCAGCGGCCTCAGCAAAACCCCATTGACCACAGTGAACATTACGGTGGAAGCGCCCACGCCGAGCGCCAACGTCAAAATAGCCACAGCGGCAAAGCCAGGACGCTGTCGCAGCATTCGCGTCGCGTACCGTAGGTCCTGCCAAAAATCCTCCACCCAGCGCGTCCCCCGTGCATCCCGGCACTCCTCCTTCACTTGCTCCGGTCCACCGAGCGCCATCCGCGCCCGCCGCCGCGCTTCGGCCGGACTCACGCCGCAGGCAATCAATTCACTCGCATGTTGCTCCAGATGAAAGCGCATCTCCTTCTCCAGTTGCTCTTCCATCTTGTTGCGGCGCAACAACCGCTGCCACCAGTTCATTTCGCACCGCCTTCTGACAATTTCAGGATTAGCGCCACCGCCTCCGTCAATCGTTCCCAACTCGCGGCCTCTGCCTCAAGCTGCGTCCGTCCCTTCCCCGTCAAGCGATAGAACTTTGCCTCCCGCCCTGTTTCCGTTTCCTTCCAATCCGCCGTCAAGAGTCCCCGGTTTTCCAGCCGGTGCAACGCAGGATAGAGCGACCCCTGCGGAACCTGCACCACATGCCGCGAAACCTGTTCAAGCCTCTGCGCAATCGCGTATCCATGCACCGGCCCGAGCGCAACGACTTTTAGTATTAATAGGTCCAGCGTGCCTTGCGGCAGATCCGACTTGGGTTGCATCTCTATACCTCCGACTTCTGCATATTAAACCGCACAACATGTAGAAGGTCAAGGCATCATCTTACTGGCGGGAGCGGCAGCCGCTGAAAGTTGGCGAGGGGAGATTGCGGTACTGCAATCAGGTGAGCGGTCATTTCGTCGCGCAGGTCAAAGCCTGTCGGTCGACTGTCCCCGCCCTCGAAGAAAATGGCCCCGAACAATCCGCCGAGTCCAAATTCGAATCACACGACTCCCAAGACTCGATTCCCGAACGTCCCCAGCAATACAGCCCGGCAACAACCCAAATCCATCGTCGCCGTTCACAGTCCTTCCAAGCATAGGAGAGGCATCGAATTAACTTTGTATGAAAAAGTACTTGACAACAAGAAGTCTCGCGCTATCCTAACCCTACCAACCGAGCCCTGTCCGTCTGACCAAGAATCGGAGGCCCACATGGAAGCCGCTCATCCAACTGCATCCCAATCGCTCACCAATTCTCCAACCGGCCCGTTCCGACCACTCCTCGCCGACGCCATCCATTTCTGGGAACCGCGCCGGCTCATTTACAACCTGGCCCTAACCGCCGCAGCATTCACATGGGTAGCCGCCACTTGGCCCCATTTCCGCCAGGCCTTCACACTCGCTTCTCTTCTCCCTCTCTCCGTCCTGGCGTTACTGGCCAACGTCTGCTACTGCGCCGCCTATCTAGTCGACATCCCCATGCAACTCTCAACTCTCGGCGCCACCTGGAGGCGTCGCCGCTGGATCCTCTGGTTAGTCGGAACTCTCTTCGCCCTGCTCCTGGCTAATTACTGGATCGCCGACGAAATCTATCCTGACTTCCACTGACCAACCGCAAGCCGCGCCGCAATTCTTGGCCGCTACTTTCCCACCACCAGAATCGCAAACGAATCCGGCACCATCGTTCCGCGCGCAGGCCGCTCTCCCGGCGCTGGAGGCGGTGGCGGCGTAAACTCCGCCGCAATCAGCAATATATGTCCCGTCTTTCCATCCAGCGTCAGCGTCTTCGCGCTCTGTTTCGTCTGCACGGTTTGTTCCACAACAAAGTTAGTCGGACTATTCTCCTTAATCACCGTCAACGTCCCGTCGCGCTGCGAACTAAACGCTTCCATCGTCTCCGGATTAAACACCGCTCCATCCACGCCATTCCCGATCGGCAAGGTCGTAATAATCTTTCCATCGATTGAACTCAATATCGCCATCACTGCCGGCTCATGGCACGCCGCAAACAGCACATGATTCTTCACATCAAACGCCAGCCCGCCTGGTCCGCCGCACTTGCCCGTCAAATCATAATGCGCCGTCACCGTCATGGTTTTCGCGTCCACTACCGCAATGTTGTCCTTATCCTCGATATCCACATATATATATGCCCGTTGCCGTCCGTAACCGCCTGCTCTGGCGCTCCGCCCAAATCAATCGTCCCAGCAATCGACCCATCCGCCGCGTTAATCACGGTAGCATTCGGCGCCCGATGGCTGAACACATAAACTCGCCCATTAAACGGATCAAACAAAATCCCGTCCGGACCGCCGTCCACATCAATCGACTTGATCGTCGCCAGCGTCTTCGTATCCCACATCACCACAGGCTTGCTGCTCCCAAACCCATGCCCCGACTTCGGATCAACCGCCGCCCCACGCGCATTGGCATTTGCAATCGCGCCGACCGCTTCCAGCGTATCCAATTTAAACACCGTAATCCGCGGCGTGGGCCCCGTCCGCGGAATGTACAATCGGCGTCCAGCGTCATCCGCATAAACATAATCAAACCCGCCGTCCCCTCCCACTTTCGCAGTCTTCAAAACCTTATAGGGCCCCGCACTCGGAGCTTGCTGCGCCAATCCGCTAGACGCCAACATCGCGCTCCCTACCGCAATCACTAAGTAAAGTTTTCGCATAAAGTATTTTCTCCCCTGCGTTAAAAATGCCATTTTGGCCAGTCGGTCGAGGGAGTATACACCGATCCCCCGCTTTGAACTTGCGCGCAATTGTTCCTGAGGGGGCCTATCCGTGTGATCAAAGGCGTGGACTGGAGGTTGACAGAGACAACCCGATTTAAGGTGCCCTGCAGTGTTCAAATTTCAACGAATGCCGCGGACCCCGCCCAGCAGCGATGCGGAAACTCGTGCTCGCGCATCCTGATCAAGCGACAAGAGGTCGATATAGAACGAAGGTTTTAGCGTCGTTCGAAGGGGATCCCTTTATCCCCGGCGAGTTGCTCGCTTTGCGGACGACGCTGGGCGACGCAATCGACGCCGGGCAGCTTTCGCGACTTTGTTTCTCTTTAAACGCGCGGCCGCAGCAGTCGTGGTTTTTCGCGCGACTCGTTTGCTCTTCCGTGCCAACTTCTTGACTTTGCGTTCCACAGTATGGGCCACACCACTTCGCGTCCATACTTTTTGCGCCGCATTAGCCTTCGCGGCTATGGTGCCCAGCGCAGATCCGATCGATTCCGCTACACTCTGCAGGACGGCTCCGTTCTTGGCGTGCCGGCTTGTGTGTGCTTTCATTTGATAGCTCCCTTAGTGTTTAGAATAGGCCCGCGCCTTACGGCTTGGGGGTCCCCAGGCGTCCCACTGAACGCCGCGACGACCGTACAGCTACCCTCGATATCCTTGGCGGATACCGTGAGTTATTTTCACTCTGCGAGTAACGAGCTAACCGTGCTTCCTTGCTAGTGTGCTGTCCCATAAATAAGTGGCAATAGTATTGCTGGGAATATAGGCATCTTCCGTGCAGAATGGGGGTGCTTATGGCCATGGGACGACCGAAGGCGGCGTTGATTTTGAGTGCGCGACAGCGTGA
>Ga0185299_10002308_pt1 | contig 30162 bp, 30 predicted proteins | sample PaiPotPPA55metaG_FD_128002 | JGI IMG/M metagenome (GOLD analysis project Ga0185299, IMG submission 128002) | Iron sulfur acid spring bacterial and archeal communities from Banff, Canada, to study Microbial Dark Matter (Phase II) - Paint Pots PPA... ...
GGATACCCGGTGTAGCGGTGATAGACCTTCTGATCAGCCTTCATGCCGGTGATCTTGATCTTCTCGGCATTGATGATGACCACGTGGTCGCCGGTGTCGATAAATGGCGTGTACTTCGGATTCTCTTTGCCGATCAGAATGCGGGCTACGCGCGAGGCCAGGCGTCCGAGCGGCAGCCCGGTTGCGTCCACCACAAACCACTTACGCGCAATATCTCCCTCTTTCGGGAAATAGGTTGACATCGGAAATCTCCCAGGAACTAAAGAACGCTATTATGAAGACCGCTGAGTGCCCTAATCAAATATTACTGATCCATCCACGCAGAACGCGCGCTAGGTCTTCCAGGCGGGCAGCCGCAGGACTTCCAAAGAAGTTTAGGATAGCCCAGCAGCGACGCCCTTGTCAACGAAGAGGTTCAAAGGCAAGGGGTTACCCGGGGAGGCTCTTGGGCTCAAGATCGATTGAGTTTGGTTTCCCCTGTGTCCCTCTGTGGTCTCTGTGGTGAAGACTTTGACTTACTTCCCACCCACCGATTGCAAGCAACGCCCATAGAGCTCCAGCAAGTGCGCCGCATAATCCTCGGGCTTGGCCGCCGCGCCTCCGCCCTGGAAGCCGACTCCGGTCCCGATAGTCTTGCCGTACCCAGTTGTCATGGCGATGAATTTCATGAGGTCGAGCGCGATGTCTTCGTTGCGGCGGGAGCCCAGGGGCAATCCAGCGGTTTCCTGCATAAGTCCAGACCTCCAAGAATAGGCGGGCGCTTTCGAATCCCGCCGAAGGCAGATGATATCAGGTTGCCCGCGCCCATTCATTCCGGCTCAACTCGCCCACACCGCCTGATCGAGCTACCCCACCTCCACCAGCCCATAGCTCATCGCCCAGCGCGACCGCATCTCCCGAAGCGCCCGATCAATCTCCTCTTTCGATATTTCCGCATTCGGCCCGGAGATCACAAAAGCAGCCTCACGCTTGGCCGCCTCCAGTAGCTGGCGGTCGCGAATGATAGTAGCCACGCGGAAGCTCGGAATGCCCGCCTGCTTCGTTCCGAAGAATTCTCCCGGCCCGCGCAGTTCAAGATCAAGTTCCGCGATGTGGAACCCGTCGTTCGAGCGCACCATGGCGTCAAGACGGCGCTCTCCTTCTTCGGAAACCTTGCCACCACGCATGAGCACACAATAGGATTTCGCCGCGCCGCGCCCGATGCGTCCGCGCAACTGGTGGAGCTGCGCTAATCCGAAGCGGTCGGCGTGCTCGATCACCATGACCGTCGCATTGGGGACGTCGACGCCGACTTCGATTACCGTCGTAGCGACAAGAATTTCGATCTTGCCCTGCTGAAATTCGCGCATCACGTGTTCTTTTTCGTCGGCATCAAGACGGCCATGCAGCAAACCGACATGAAGGTTGGGAAAAATCTTTTCCCGCAACTGCCGGTGCATCTGCTGCGCGGCCTTCAGTTCACGCTCTTCGTTCTCCTCGATCACCGGATACACCACGTAGGCCTGATGTCCGGCGCCGATCTGTTTGCGGACGAAGTCCCACACTTCGGGCGCGCGCTCGTCGGGCAGAGAGCGGGTGACAACCGGCATGCGTCCAGGAGGAAGTTCGTCGAGCACCGAGACGTCAAGGTCGCCGTAAAGAGTGAGCGCAAGCGTCCGCGGGATGGGCGTCGCCGTCATCACCAGCACGTCGGGCTCAGGGTCGGATTCGGTGGAGCGCCGGGCGTCCCCGCCCGGCTGGGCGGGCGGGTCGCCCGCCCCCACACGAGCCTCGTCCGATTTTCTCATCAGCTTTAGCCGCTGCATCACGCCAAAGCGGTGTTGCTCGTCCACTACCACCAGGCCCAGGTTTTCGAATTCAACTCGATCCTGAATCAGCGCGTGCGTTCCGATGACGAGCTGGGCGTTCCCTTGCGCAATATGTCGGCGCACGTCGCGTTTGCGGCCCTGCTCGAGCGAGCCGGTCAGAAGCACGATGCGGTATCCGGCTCGTTCGAGAATCTGGCGGGCGGAAAAATAGTGTTGCTGCGCCAGGATTTCAGTTGGCGCCATCAAGGCGACCTGGTATCCGTTTTCGATCGCGATAATCGCGGCCTGAAACGCGACGATGGTCTTCCCCGATCCCACATCGCCCTGCAGCAGACGCCGCATGGGGCAGGGGGTCTGCATGTCGGTGGCGATTTCTTTCAGCACTCGCTTCTGGGCGGCAGTCGGATGAAATGGCAGTATCTTCTTAATCGCCTCGCGAACTCCGCCGTCAAGACGAAAGACGATTCCGGTTTGCGCCTTCTGCTCGCGGCGCTTGAGTTCGAGGCCAAGCTCGATAAAGAAGAGTTCATCGAAGATCAGCCGGATGTGCGCCGCCGTGCGCGACGATTGCAGATCGCTGAAGCTTTCGCCCGCATCGGGCCAGTGAACTTTCCACCAAGCTTCGCGCGGAGCGACCAGGCTCATATGCGAGCGCACCGCTGCGGGGATGGGATCGGGAAGATTGTGATTCAGATTTTCGAGCGTCCATCGGATAATGCGCCGGAACCAGCGCGGCGTGAGTTTTCCCTGTCCGGTCGATTCGTAGATCGGAACAATCCGCCCGATCTCAAGCGACGCGGCCGCCTTTTTTTCGGCCTCGTCAGCACCGCCTTCTTCGTTGATATCGCCGAGAATCTCGAATTGCGGCTGCACGATTTGGAGTTCCCCATCGCGGTCCTCTTCCACCTTGCCGTAGAGCGCGACCATCTGTCCGGCCTGGAAGCGATCTTGAAGATACGCAGCGTTGAACCAGATACACTTCAACTTTGTCCGGCCCTGGCCGACCGCGAGTTGAAAGATTGGCATGCGGCGCGTGCGGAACAGTCCCGAGTTGCGGACTTCGGCGATCACCGTTGCCATCTCTCCGGCGCGCAGTTCGGCGACCGACCGCGGGTTCAGCCGGTCTTCGTAGCGGAAGGGCAGGTAGTGCAGCAAGTCGTCGACGGTCGCGATACCCTTGGCGGCAAGGATCTCGGCCAGGCGCGGGCCGATGCCTTTCACATACTGCACTGGAGTGGACGGTTCCAGCATCTTAAGCGATGTTAGCAGGATTCGCACCGGGGATTTGTATCCGGGCATGCGTTCAGGCATGCCGAAAGCGCCTAGAATGAATCCGCCTTCAGGCGCTGGATCTCGGAATTGAAGTTCCACCACGGGGCTGGGGTCCGAACGAACGATGAAGAATTTTCTAGACGCGCTCGCAGCCGTGCTCGCAGGCAACGCGATCTACTTCCTGCTCATGCCACATCTACCCATGGTGGCGCGGCACGCGCTTTTCAAGGAAGACTGGGGCCTGCTGGTAGATTTCGCAATCTGCACGACGATCTTTGTCGCGGTGAAGTATGCGAGGCGGGATGAAAAATGATTGGTAGAGACGCGGCTTGCCGCGTCTCAGACGGGCAAGTCTCGTCTCAACACGAAGGATGAAGAATAAGCGGCCGGGAGAACGTACTCCACTGCGACCTCCTGCACCGTGATAAACAAATCAAGTAAACTCATCGCGTCATGTTTACGCGCATCTCATTTACGCGCATTCCATGCTGAAACCGCGGGAATCGATTGCCAAGCTGAGTCCCTACCACTCGCCCATCACGAGCCGCGCAGGGCTCAGTCTCGATCTCAATGAGAGCATGGCCGGATGCTCGCCGCGCGTGCTGGCGCGGCTGCGCTCGCTCTCGGCCGCGGACCTGTCGCTGTATCCGCAGCGCGACTTTGGCGAGCGGCTGGTCGCGAATTTCCTGGGCATCGCGCCAGAGCAGGTGTTGCTCACCAACGGAATGGATGAGGCGTTGTCGCTGGTTTTTACAACTTACCTTGGCCCTGGCGACGAACTGCTTTTTGCCGACCCGACATTCGTGATGTATCCCACGTTGGGCGAGGCGATTGGTGCGCAAGTCGTGCGCATCCAGTCGGGCGAAGACCTGGCGCTCCCCATCGCCGATCTGCTGGCCCGCATTTCACTGCGCACCCGGGTAATTGCGATCGCGAATCCCAACAATCCCACCGGCTTGGCGGCGTCGCGCGCCGACTTGTTAAAGATTGCGGAATCGGCGCCCGATGCAGCGGCGCTGATCGACGAAGCCTACTTCGAATTTTGCGGCCCGGCACTGACCTGCAGGACAATGATCTCGGACCTGGCGCGCCATCCGAACCTGTTCGTCGCGCGCACATTTTCGAAAGCCTATGGACTCGCTGGCCTGCGGCTGGGTGTGCTAACCGGCGCGGCGGAGCAGATCGACTACCTGCGGCGGCTCAGTTTGCCGTTCAACGTGAATTCCGTGGCGCTCGCTTGTCTCGAAGAGGCGCTAGCCGACCGGGCGTTCGTAAGCGAGCACGTCGCACAGATAAAGCGCGGCCGCGAACGCCTGGCGCAGTTATTCGAGGAGTTGGGCCTGCACTTCTGGCCGAGTCAAACCAACTTTGTTTTGGTGCGAGTTGGCGCAAAAGCGATAGCATTCGTGGAGTCGATGCAGCGGCGCGGCATTCTCGTCCGCGATTCATCAGCAAATCCGGGCTGCGAGGGATGTGTGCGGATCACCGTCGGGACGCCCCAACAGATGGATCGAGTGTTGCAAGCAATTCGCGAGGCGATCGCGGAGACCCGACACTCTTGATCGTGGAGCGCCGGACGTCCCCGCCATCCGCCAGACTGCCGCCACACGATATGGACGGGCGAGACGAGCCTCGCTCCACTGACTCCAAGCGTGCAAACGATACACACAATCAGGCAACATATCCGCATGACCACAATTCTGCTCCTGACTCTCTCCAACATCTTCATGACCTTCGCCTGGTATGGCCATCTGAAGTATCGCCAGGCGCCGCTGTTCAAAGTCATCGTCATCAGCTGGCTCATTGCCTTTGCGGAGTATTGTTTTCAGGTGCCAGCCAACCGCATCGGCTCTTACGAGTTCACGACGGCGCAATTGAAAACCATTCAAGAGGTCATCACCTTGACCGTGTTTTCGATCTTCTCAGTCCTCTATCTTCGTGAACCGCTAAAGTGGAACTACCTCGTAGGTTTCGCCATGATGATCGGTGCCGTCGCGATCATTTTCAAGAAGTGGTAAGGCAAGCCGACTAGAAGCGATCCGTCGTACAATGGTCAACATGCGAAGAGGATCCAAGCGCGCCGCCAGTAACTCCGCAAAGGTCCACAGGAAGATGGCGAAACCCTCAAAACGGATGAGCGATCTGGTCGCACGCATTCGCGAAAGCCGGGACGAAATCCGGCAGGGGGCGGGCGTTCTTTCCGATAGCGCTGTTCTGATTCGGGAGGACCGAGACCGCTAACTTTGCTCTGCGTGGTGGATGCCAGCGTCGTCTTGAAATGGTTCTTGCCCGAACTCGATAGCGCTGCAGCGGATTTTCTTCTCGAGAAATTCCTGAATGATGAAGTTGAACTCCTTGCTCCCGACCTGATGCTCGTGGAGGCGGCAAGTGCGCTCTGGAAGCGGGCCATGGTTCGAAAGGAACGGTCCGCTAATGAAGCGACGCTTATCGATCGCGACTTGCTCACCCTACCCCTTTCCTTGCGAGCCTCCGTGGCGGTGGCAGACGCCGCTCTTCAGCCGGCGCTGAAATACAATCATTCGGTCTATGATGCCCTCTACTGTGCGCTCGCCATCGAGCACAGGTGCGATTTCGTGACCGCACACCGGGCGCTTGCCAATAAATTGCAAGGCGTGTTCCCATTTATCGTGCATCTTTCGGCCATCAAACCATGACCCTGATCTTCCGCAAGCCTCTCCCCAACGTCGAGCACCCTGAAATGCCAGCCGACGTCGTCATTGTCGGCGGTGGGCCGGCGGGCATGGCCTGCGCTCTCCGGCTTTCGCAGTTGATCGACGATCACAACACGCGCCATCCCGAATCTCCGCTCAGCAAAGAAAATATCTACGTGCTCGAAAAAGCGCGCGAAGCCGGACAGCATTGTCTTTCCGGCGCGCTCCTCGATCCGCGCTCCATGAAAGAGCTGCTTCCCGGATTCGAAAGCGAAGCCCCGCTCGACGCGGTGGTAAACAAAGATGCTGTCTACTTCCTGACGCGCACCGGCCACTACCAGCTTCCGATCACGCCTCCGCCGCTGCGGGACCACGGCAACTACGTCATCTCGATCAACCGCTTCGTGAAATGGCTGGCTGGCAAAGTCGAAGCAGCAGGGATCACGATTTTCACGGGCTTCGCGGGATCGGAACTTCTGTACGAGGGCGATCGAGTCACCGGCGTGCGCACCGACGACAAGGGCGTCGACAAACAGAACCAGCAGAAATCAAATTTTGAGCCTGGCTACGACATAAAGGCAAAGGTCGTCGTGCTCGCCGAAGGCACCCGCGGATCGCTTACCAAGCAACTCATCCAGAAGTTTGACCTGATGAAAGACCGTAACCCGCAGACTTATGGCGTAGGGGTAAAGGAACTGTGGGAAGTCCCGTCGGGCCGCATCCAGGCAGGCGAAGTCATCTATACGATGGGTTATCCGCTGACCACAAAAGAATACGGCGGTGCGTGGATCTATGGCTCGAAAGACAACATAGTCTCGCTCGGCTTCGTCACCGGACTCGATTATCGCGACCCGCGCCTCGACCCGCAGCACGTGCTTCAAACCTTCAAACAGCATCCTTTTATTACCAAGTTGCTGGCCGGCGGCAAGATGATCCGCTATGGCGCCAAGGCGCTTCCCTACGGCGGATGGTGGTCGCTGCCGCCGCTTACGGGCGATGGATGGATGATCGCAGGCGACTCCGCCGGATTTCTGAATTCCGCGCGTCTGAAAGGGATTCATCTCGCCATCAAGAGCGGCATGCTGGCGGCCGAGACCGCATTCGAAGCGCTGGTGAAATCCGACTCGTCCGCAGCCACCCTCAGCCACTTCCAGCGCGGCGTCGAAACCAGTTGGATAAAAGATGAGCTCTGGCCGGTGCGCAATTTCCACCAGGGATTCAAGAATGGCATGGTCGCGGGAGTGTTCAACACCGCACTCCAGGAAATTTTCCGCGGCGGTCCACGCAATCGCGTGCCATCGCATGCGGGGCACGAGAATCTCGAACCGCTCGCCAATCTCCCCGCCGACGGGGGCCCGGAAGCAAACTTGCTTGGCCCGGCAAAGGGTGACGGCAAGCTCACCTTCGACAAACTCACCGACCTCTATCATTCCGGCACCAAGCATGAAGAGGATCAGCCGGCGCACTTGCTGATTCAAGACACAAACATCTGCAATGAGCGCTGTGTCCAAGAGTTTGGCAGCCCCTGCCAGAACTTCTGCCCCGCGAACGTCTACGAGATGGTCGACGACGAAACCGCGCCCCATGGCAAGCGCATCAGCCTGAATCCTGCGAACTGCGTGCACTGCAAGACCTGCGACATTCAGGACCCTTATCAGATCATTACCTGGGTCCCACCCGAGGGCGGCGGCGGCCCGAATTACGATGGGATGTAAAGAGCGCGCTTCGCAATCAAGCGGGCCCGTCTCGGTGGCCGCGAGGAGACGACGAAGAGCGAACGGGAGACGGCGCAAAGTTTGTAAGCCGCGCATCACGCCCTCTGCTAAGATGTGCGCCAATGCTTGACGATCAATCCATTCTTGGCGAAACAGTCTCACATTACCGCGTCCTGAAAAAAATCGGCGGCGGCGGGATGGGCGTCGTCTATCAGGCCGAGGACTTACAGCTCAACCGCTTTGTCGCCCTCAAGTTTCTGCCCGACAGCCTGGCGAACGATCCGCAGTCGCTGGAGCGCTTCCGGCGTGAAGCGCGCGCCTCGTCTGCACTGAATCACCCCAATATCTGCACCATTCACGAAATTGGCGAGCACCAGGGCCGCTTCTTTCTGGTGATGGAATATCTGGAAGGCAAGACTCTGCGGGAAGTGATCCTTGGCCGGCGACTCGAGCCGGAGTCTTTGCTCGATATCGGCATCGAGATTGCAGACGCCCTGGACGCAGCCCACAGCAAGGGAATTGTTCATCGCGACATCAAGCCCGCAAATCTCTTTGTGACCGAGCGGGGACATGCGAAGATCCTTGATTTCGGCTTAGCGAAAACCCATGCGATGACGACCCCGGTTGGGGTCACCGCCGCCACCATCGATCATGATCCGCACCTTACTAGTCCTGGCAGCACTCTGGGCACGGTAGCCTACATGTCTCCCGAACAGGCGCTGGGCAAGGACCTCGACGCCCGTACCGACATCTTCTCTTTTGGCGCAGTACTTTATGAAATGGCGACCCGGACCCTACCCTATCGCGGAGATACTACGGCCGCCATCTTCGATTCCATTCTCCACAAGGAGCCCGCCCCGCCGCTGCGGCTAAATCCTGATCTCCCCTCAGAGCTCGATCACATTATCGGTAAAGCGCTGGAGAAGGACCGCGATATCCGCTATCAAAGCGCCGCCGAAATCCGCGCCGACTTGAAGCGGCTGAAACGGGACACCACTTCGGGCAGAGTGAGCACTGCGGTTGCGGTTTCCTCGGAAGCTCCAAAGCGAAAGCTTCGCTGGCCTTGGGTGGCGGCAGCATCGGCGGCGTTGGCGGTAGCGGCGGCTCTTTTCTGGTTTCTCCTACCGATGAGCCCGCCGAAAGTCACGAGCACCACGCAGATCACCCATGACGGCTTCCCAATGGGAAACATGCTGACGGATGGCGCCCGCGTCTATGTCACCCAGTGGCGCCCTCAAGGAGTGGTCCTCGCTCAGGTCTCATCGACGGGCGGAGAAACCTCTACCATTCCGGCACCGGTCAAGAGCATGATGATCTTCGACATCTCTGCCGATCATTCCCAACTGCTGGTTGGCAGCTTGGTGCCGACCGGCAACAGAGTCACCCCTTTGTGGGCTCTGCCGTTGCCAGCGGGCTCCCCGCGCCGCTTGGGCGGTATCGAGGGCAGTGGCGGCGGTTGGTCGCGGGACGGACGGCAGCTCGTGTTCATCAAAGGCTCGGACCTGTACCTGGCGAATGCCGACGGCACTGCCGCGCACCTTCTCGTCTCCGCGCCTGGTTCCGCCTATGGCCCGGTTTTTTCTCCCGACGGAAGCCGCATTCGCTTTTCACTTCAAGACCAGGCCAATACGAACTCATTGTGGGAAGTCCGCTCGGACGGATCCAATCTGCATCAACTGCTCAAGGGATGGCACAGTCCACCCTGGGAATGCTGTGGCCGCTGGACGCACGACGGACGCTACTACGTCTTCGAGTCGGGGACACCCACTGCAAATGACATCTTTGCTCTCCCCGATGCCATGGGCATTTCCCGCAAAACTTCCTCTACGCCCACGCAACTGACGACTGGCCCCATCTTGTACACCACCGTTTTGCCCGACCCCGGCGGCCGGAAGCTATTTGTGCAGGGGACACAGCCGCGTGGCGAACTCGTTCGTTACGACGCAACCTCCAAACAATTTGTTCCCTTTCTCGGTGGTATCTCCGCCAGCGACGTGGCGTTCTCCCGCGATGGCAAGTGGGCTGCTTACGTTGCCGTTCCCGGCAATACGCTGTGGCGAAGCCGTGTCGATGGCAGCGAGCGCCTGCAGCTGACCTATCCGCCGGCGGCAGTTACGCTTCCTGTTTGGTCTCCGGACGGAACCCAAATCGCTTACGATTCCGCTCAGTCCGGAAAGCCCTGGAAGATTTTTCTGGTTCCCGCGCAAGGAGGCTCGCCCGAGGAACTCTTGCCGGAAAACGTCGGTGAGATCGACGCAACCTGGTCGCCAGACGGCACCCAGCTTGCCTTTGGACGCATCGCTACCATGAATCCCGGAACCCTCGACATTCAACTGGTGGATATGAGGACCCGCCACACTTCGACGTTCCTTGGTTCCACTGGCTTCTTTGCCCCGCGCTGGTCTCCTGATGGTCACTACCTTTCGGCCCAGACGGTGGGCTCGAAGAAGCTCATGCTTTACGATTTCCACTCCCAGGCTTGGTCAGAGTGGGTTTCCGAGACCGGAAACTTGGACTATCCCTACTGGTCATCGGACAGCCGTTACATTTATTACACCCAGGTCGCTATAGACAATCCCCACTGCCGTCGTGTCAAGCTCGGCGATCACAATCCCGAGGACCTCTTCAGCCTGAACGGACTGCGCCGGTACTTCGGAATCTGGGGATCGTGGAACGGCCAGGCGCCCGACGACTCACGCGTTTTCGTGCGCGACTTGAGCACCCAGGACATCTACGCGCTGGACGTGGATTTTCCTTGAGAATTCGCAGACAGCTCTGCCAGCATGCAAAAGGCCAGAGGTTCCTAGTTATAGTCTGGTTCCCCTTCTCAACCGGGTATATACTGCTCGCGGCACTTATTGCAGTAACCCGGCTTGACCGGGCGCGGGGCACTTTCTCATTTATTCATACCGCTCCGCGAATAGAACGTCGGGCGCAGGGATCCTAATATCATTCGCCCTGGACGGCCGGCGGGGGGCTGGAATCGCTCTAGCGGTGCCTTCCCCGAGAGAGGTCTCACTCGTGGATGTCGTCCTTATACGCCTTCTGTTTGTCCTCGTTGTCGCTGTCATCTGCGCTCTCATTCATCCGTTTAATCTGCCCTCAAGGCTGGATGCCGCCGTCGGCTTGCTGATCGGCGTCGCCATCATCGTGTTCGAGTGGAGATTGCGCGCGATGAGCCTGAAGCGCCTGATCGGAGCCGCGATCGGGAGCGTGCTCGGTATCGTTGGCGCTTACCTTTTCGCGCTCGTCATTCGCAACAGCATCCCTCCAGGCCCTATCCAAAGTTTCCTGCAGATCATGGTCATGCTGGTCATGGCGTACGTGGGATTGGCGGTCGGCGCCAACAAAGGCGATCTGCTCAATCTGGCGGCGCTCGGCGGGATCTTCGGCGGCGAAAGGTCGGGTAAGAAGAGTTACAAGATCCTCGACACCAGCGTCATTATTGACGGCCGCATCGCCGACATTGCCGAGACTGGATTCCTCGACGGCCTGATTGTGATTCCGCAGTTCGTGCTCCGCGAATTGCAACTGGTGGCCGATTCTGCCGACTCGCTCAAGCGCAATCGCGGCCGCCGCGGCCTCGACATCCTGCAGCGTCTGCAAAAAACCGCTTCGGTCCAGATCCAGATCGTGGAAGACGACTTCCCCAGCGTTCGCGAGGTCGATATGAAGCTCATCGAACTGGCCAAGCTGTATGAAGGGAAGATCATCACCAACGACTTCAACCTCAACAAAGTCGCGCAGTTGCAAGGCGTGGCCGTGCTCAACATCAACGAACTGGCCAACTCGCTCAAACCCATCGTTCTACCCGGCGAAATTATGCGAGTGTTCATCCTGAAGGAAGGAAAAGAGTACAACCAGGGTGTCGCCTATCTCGATGACGGCACCATGGTGGTCATCGATAACGCCCGCAAGATGATTGGTAAGACGATCGACATCTCGGTGACCTCGGTCTTGCAAACCACCGCGGGCAAGATGATCTTTGGCAAGTGGGATGAGCGCGCGTCCGGCCGCCACGACTCCAAAGCGCCACCTTCGGTGCCCATGCCTCCGGCGTCAGGAACAAGTGGACCAACCTCCGACCCGGCAAAAAAGCCCACGTCAGTGGCCGAGCGCGCAGCCGACTAAGTGCTTCATCTGTAGAGACGGGGCTTGCCCCGTCTCACTCCGCAGCAGGAGACGTGGCAGGCCGCCCACGGGAAAAAGCCTAACGCCTGTACTATACTGATCGCCCTATGAAGGTTTTTGTAATTGTTCCGGCGGCCGGACTGGGCACGCGCATGGCCCCGCACTCGGTCGCGAAACCCAGAAAAAATCCCCCGACCAAACAGTTCAAAGAACTGGGCGGCGTACCCATTCTTGTCCACACGCTGCGTAAGTTCGCGGCCGCCCCTGCGGTCTACGAAATCATCGCCGCTCTCCGCAAGGACGAAATCGGAGGCTTTCGCACCCAGGTTGAAAAGGAATACCCGGAAATCCTGAGCAAGCGCCTGCAGATGGTCGAAGGCGGCGAGCATCGCCAGGACTCGGTGGCAAGCGCTCTAGCCCGCACGGCGGCCGATCCGGAAGATATTGTCCTGGTGCACGATGCCGTTCGCCCATTTGTTACGCTCGAAATTATTGGCAAGGTAATCGAGGCCGCGCACAAACACGGAGCCGCCATCGCGGGCTGGCCCGCCGTGGACACGGTGAAACAGGTGGAACGAACTGCGGACGGCGCACTCATCAAAGCCACCATCCCCCGCGCGAGCATCGTGATGGCGCAAACCCCGCAGGGGTTTCGTTATGACATCCTGAAGAAAGCCTTCGATGGCGCCGTCGCCGACGGCTTTCTGGGGACCGACGAGGCTTCACTGATCGAGCGCGCAGGGTTGCCGGTCGTAGTCGTAATGGGCTCGCCGCGCAATATGAAAATCACTACGCCAGCCGATATGGAGTTGGCAGAGTTCTATCTGAAAACCGGGACGCAGTAGCGAACCCTCACGTGTCACATCTTTTGTTTCGTGTCCTTTGTTTCGTATCAGGGCATCGCGTTAGCGATGCCGTAAGCGCGAAAATCTGACGCCCCTTGAGGGGCCGAACGGGATCAAATCTTGAAACCTGAAATGCGCATCGGTTACGGTTGGGACTCGCACGAATTCAAGCCCGGAACTCCGCTAAAAATCGGCGGCGTGACTCTGCCGCACGATAAAGGCCTCGGCGGCCATTCCGACGGCGACGTCCTGCTGCACGCGATCACCGACGCTCTGCTCGGCGCCATCGCCGGTCCCGACATTGGATCGCTGTTTCCGCCTTCCGACCCGCAGTGGAAAAACGCCGACTCCGCCGTGTTTCTGCTTGAGGCGTTGCAGCGTATCAAGACCGCGGGCTACGAACTCGTGAACCTGGATTCCACGCTGATCCTCTCCACTCCAAAAATCGGCCCGCATGCGGACTCAATTCGCAAACACGTCGCCAAATTGTGCGGAATTCCCGCGGACTGCGTAGGTATCAAAGCAAAAACGCCGGAAGGCATGGGCACCGACAACGCCGCGATTGCGAATGTAGCGGTTTTGCTGAAACGCCTCTAAGGGTTCGTGGAGTGACGGGCGTCCTCGCCCGTCCTTCGCAACCGTCAGCCGCGTCGTGGCCGGGCGGGGACGCCCGGCGCTCCACTAACTACTGGCGGACTCAACCTCGTTCGCCACCTCCGCGTGCTTCGCTCTCGCCGCTTCAATGAACGCGCGGAAGATCGCCTTCGCGGACTCCGCCAGCTCCGGCCCATCGTTCACACTCCGCTCCGGATGCCACTGCACCGCCAGCACAAAATGCTCGGGGGCGGTTCCTTCCAAAGCTTCGATGATTCCATCGTCGGCGGAACGCGCCACCACTCGCAACCCATGGCCCACTGCGTCCGCTGACTGGTGATGCGAGGAATTTACGGCTACCGTCTTCCGGGCGCCCGTTCCAGTACCTACTATGTTCGCCAGTTTCGATTCCGGTTCGATCTCCACCGTGTGCGCCTTCGCTACTTTCGCTCCCGCGGGGTGGTTGATCGCAGACTCGATGTGCTGCACCAGCGTCCCCGACCGGTACACATTCAGCGACTGCAGTCCATAGCAGATACCGAGCACGGGTTTTTGCATTTTGTACGCATCCTGTAGCAGCAACCCGTCCACCATGTCTCGTTGGGCGTCAGCGGATGCCGTCTTTTCATGGCGATCCGCGTGGTACTTCTTCGGATCGACATCCGCGCGGCTGCCAGGCAGCAGAACCGCGTCGCAGCGCTCGATCTGCTTCAACACCTGAACCGGCGTCTGGTCGAGTTCGATGCGCACCGGCTCTCCACCCGCCCCGCGCACCGCTTCTTCATACTGCGGCAGCGCACGCTCAGCATACTCGCGGTCCCCGGAATGCGGCACGGGAATGGCAATCCGCGGCACGGTCATTTTCGGTTCTCCCATCTTCAATTCATCCAATGTTTTGCTGGTGGAGAGCCGGGCGTCCCCGCCCGGCCACCCTCGAAATGGACTGGAGAGACGCCCGTCACTCCATCGTAGGACTTCAACTCACCCGCTCGATCCCGGCCAGCGTCTTTCGCTGCCGATAGTTCCGAACCTCCATCATCAGCAGCAGCACCAGCACGATCGCACCCACGGTGATCGCGAACGGAAATGCGATGTGCCGGTAGGCGAACGTCAGGTTGGGCGCGACATGCTTCACCTGCGAATACACCACTGTCCCGAGAATACTCACCAGAAGCGCGACCGCGAATGAGAGCACGGTTAACAGAAACGTCATCGCGAACACGCGCGCCGGAATTCCGATCCAGCGTGGCCCGCCCGAACTCCTTTTCGCCATGCTTTCAGGCTACACCATCGGCCGGGAGCATCGCGAATGTCGACTGGAGCATGTCATATGCGGTCTTTCCAGTAGCCCGGGCGGCGGTGGCCATGGGCGAGTGCCAGAACGACAGTGTGAGAAGCGAGGGTCGCGTACATAACGATGAATGGAAATTGGTGGAGTGTGTATCTTCTGCAGCCGGAGAGATAAATCGGCCAGCGGTGGGGAGCATCTCTGATTGTTCTTATCGCGCGGTCAACTGACCTTTCAAAGCGGATCGCCGCAGCCGGGCTTCGTTCTTTGGTACCACGCTGAGGCGTCCAGGTACTCCTGCTCCCCTTCCGGATGAAATTCAAGCGCCTTACCGGCCCAGGGGCTTAACGATTACGGAGCAGCGTACGCCCCTTCTGCCGGACCTCGTCCCACGAAGTCGTCGTCACCTTCCCAGATTGAACGTCTTCGAGGCGGCGACCAATCTCTTCCTGCCACGCGGCTTCCGCATTTTCATTGACGGTGTCGTCAAGACTGTCGATCAAACTGCCAGCCAGATCCGCACGCTCCTTGTCGGGTAAGGCAAGGGCTTTCTTGAGCAATTCCTGGGCGTCCTGCATCATGCCCGAAATTATATCCCCTGGCCGCAACCCGCACCCAGCGTCTCTCGTCGATGGAACAACCGGCACCGCGCGCCCATACGCTACAATACCGTCATGTCGCAAACCGCCTCCGCGATCGTCCGCAGCCCCGCGGAGATCGTGCAAAACAGCCCGGTTTCACAGGCGCCAAATGGCATCTGCTACGCGCGCTCCGGCGAGATTACCATTGCCGACAACGATCTCGAGCGCATGACCGCGGCGGTGCCCGTGTCGATTGCCGCCGCGCTCAGCCGCAAGGCGTACTACTTCGTGCCGCTCACCGTAACCCAGGGCGAAGACACCGTGATTGCCGACCGTTATGACGTTGCGCTCAGCGACAACGCGGTTTGCCATCGCAACCTCAATCTCGGCGATGCGCAGTGCGTCTTTATCTCGACTCGCCTGATGGAAGACAAATTTTCGGTGGCGTTCGAGTTCTATATCAACGTCGGGCACGCCTTGGTCGAACGCGCAGGCGTATCCCAGAATTTCGCCGACCTGGCCTGGCAGCAAGTAGAGTCCGGAGTGCGCGGCGAAACTTCACTCGACGCATGGGAGTCGCGCAAGTTCGCCACTGCCCACGGTCCGGACGCGGAGAAATTTAAGAACGAGTATCTTGCAGCCAGCTTCGCAGATGCGATTTCGATCTACCTGCTCGCGCTCTATCTCGACGTCGATTACTACGATCTTCGGGAGCGCGACTATCCCCTGCTGGCTCCAACTGCAATGGCCGAACGCCTGCGCAAGATCGCGGAAATTTTTCCGCCGAATCCTGGATTCGAATTCAACATTTATTATCGGCGGCGCGGGTAGAGCTCGCGTACGGGCGGACGCATTCGTCCGCCCAGCGAAGCAAAGCTCCGCAGTTCGCGGGTTTTCCACTGCTACTTACTTGAAAGTACAAACTGATTCCCATCGGCGTCCTTGAAGATGGACGACGTTCCCCACGCTTCCTTCTTCGGCTCTTGTGCAAATTCCACTCCCTTGGACTTCAGCGTCTTGGCGGTAGCAAAGACGTCATCTGTCCAGAACGCGAGCGGTTGAAATCCGCCAATCCGATCTCGAAACCCGTCTGGGGTAAACAGAACGATTTGCGATTCGGCGCCGGGAATGCCCAGTTCGATCCAGCGCTGCGCTCCGAACGGCTGGTCGGTCATGACGCGGAAGCCAAGTTTTTCGGTGTAGAACTTCAAGGCGCGATCCTGATCGCGAGTCGGAACGCAAGCAAATTTAATACCACGAATCATTTTCAGTCTCCTTCAAGACTATTGAGTAAGAGTAGTGAAGCCGTCTGAGAATAGAAAAGCGCGTCGGGAGATGCAATCGCCTATTGAATGCTATATTGACTGTCGGTATAGCATGATTCCACTCGACGACTACGTGATTGACGTCCTGATGCGCGACCTCGTCGGCCATGACCGCCGCGTCGTAAGCTTCCTGGTCTATCTGTGGTTTACCGGGGAACAGCGAAAGGGACATGTTGTCGAGGCCAGCTATCGGCAGATTGCCGAGTGCATCGGAGTATCAAAGAGTTCGGCGCAGGCGGCGGTCAGCTGGCTGATCAAAAGAAAGCTGCTGACTTCAACCAAGAAAACGGTTACGGCCACACCGAGCTACAAAGTGCTGACTCCATGGCGGGACTACGAAGGCCGCAGCCGGAGCCAACCGTAGCAAAAAAATCAGGGGCCGGGTGTGGGACCGGCCCCCGTCCTCCGAGACTCACCTTGTCAAGACGGCGGCGTAAGCCCCGTATCGTCGGCCACGGCTTTGGCGTCGTATGGCGAGTTGAGTCCTCCGTCGGCAACGTTCTCGGCGTTGTAACCGAGGGAATCGAGCTTGCCCCAGGTGTGCACGATGTGCCGGGCGTGGTTCACCTCGATCACGCGGTGGTTGTATTGATCGCTGATCAGGGTGTGACCGTGCCTCAGACGCACAGCGCGCGTGGGCGATGGGCCGGTGCCTCGCGGCAGGTTGCAGCCGGCACCGTGACAGGTGAAGTACTCCCACACGACGTTCTTGTCTTGATCGATCTCGACAATACGGTTGTGATTCGAGTCCGTGATCAGCGTGTGGCCGTTCTTCAGCCGGCTGGCAAAAGCGACACCACTCACCGGATCACCGTTGTTCGGGTCGCCGCTGCCATATTGCCAGACAATATCGCCGCCGAGCGGGATCGTGCGCGTGACCTCGATGGCGCGATTGTTATTTTCGTCGCAGATGAGAATGTTGCCGTTCTCCAAAAGCTCTGCGCAATTCGGGTTGTTGAGCTGATTGGCGCTGTTGCCGGAGACACCCGTGGTGCCATATTGCCAGACGATTCCATTGGTTGCGACATCGACCTCAATGATTCGCTCGTTCGCCTGATCTGTGATAAGCACGTGGCGATTGGGAAGCCAGGTGTTTTGTACGGGAACGTTGAGCTGATTGGGGCCACTACCAGCCACTCCAAACTGCCCATATTGCCAAACGATGTTTCCACCGCGGTCGACCAATATCACGCGGTTGTCGGGGCAGCCGCTGGGATTGGTGCAGTTGGGAGCTTCGGGCTGACCGCCCGGGGTTCCGGTGCCAGCCATCAATGTGAACTCTCCCACGCGCTGCGCATCATTGACGCCGATGATGGACGCAGGCGAGAAATCGGCCGGGCCCAGGCCAAAGTGCCAGACGATGTTGCCCCGATGGTCGACTTCAATCACGCGATTGTTGAATTGGTCGGCAATGAGGTAATGGTCGGCTGCCGCGGCGGGGACGGTCGAAGCCAGCGCAACCGCGACCAGCGCCGCAGAGAAAATGATCTTGATGGGAAGTTTCATCGGGTACCCTCGAGTTAAAGATGGGCCGTTCGGCGCGGAAAACTAAGCCCACAAAATCTAGATCGCGCACCCGCTGGAGTTGTCAAAAAATTGTCAAAGAACTGTCACTTTCTTGTCAAAAGTTCCGGTAGATTCTTGCGCACCTTGGTGCCCTTGGCGGTCAGGGAGTTCCAGCTTATGCTGAAAGCAGACTGAAAGGCTCAGGTTCCTTCTGCAAATGATCTCGCTTCGTCTCTACACCTTTGCGCTGGGAGCGATTGGCGTGGCCGTCGCCAGCTACGCCCTGCTGCGTCGCAAATCCAAGACCGCGGTCGAGGTCGAGCGCGAACGCCGCGCCTGGCTGAGTACGGTCGGGCGCATCACCGACGGCACGGTGATTGATGTTCAGGAAATCGCGGTGGACACGATCCGCCCCGCTACCATGCTGATTTACCAGTACGACGTAGCCGGCGTTTCCTATGAAGCCTCGCAGGACGTCACCTATCTTCGGCAGTGGATCAACCTACATTCCTGCCGCCTCGGCCTGCCGACTTCAGTCCGCTACGATTCGCGCAACCCCGGAAATTCCATGGTGATTTCAGAAGGCTGGATGGGATTAAGACAGTAAGCAATCAAATTTTGCTAATGGAGAGAGCCGGGCGTCCCCGCCCCGCCGCGATGCTTTCAAGCAATCGGAGAACCAACCTAATCAGAGTTTCCCCACGGCAGCCAGAACCATATAGACAACTTGTGCCGTCGCCAGCCCGATCCAGACGCGCTGTCGAATACGCGAGCGCCGAATGTCGCGCAACAGGTCGCCGGTCGTGGGTTCCACGACCAGAGCTTCCCGCTTTTCCGCCGGCAACGCCACCGGTTGCAGATTAGCTGGCCTCAAAGCATCAGTCGGCTTCGGCTTGTCGGGATAAAACACCTTCGGCGTGTCCACGACTTCCGACCACAGCGGCAGTAGGATCCATGACTTCGGAATGATGTCCAGAATCGGCTTGGAAGTCAGATTGAGAGCCGGCATGGTTTCCGGCGAGACGCGATCGGCCAGATTCCGCAGCAGCGATCCCCACCAGAAGTGGCTGAGTTGATCGGTGATGAGTTCACCGACATCGACGGGCCGCGATTCAAGCTCAAGCGGCGGCAGTGTTTCCGGCGAGATCACGTCTCCGATGTTGGTGAACACGGTGCGAAACCAAGGCAGCCGCAGACGCTCCCCAAGCAGCAGGCCGACATTCACCGGGCGTGAAGTGAGTTGGAGCGGCGGCAGTTTCTCCGGAGCGAAGGTGTCGCGCAGATTGCCGACCAGCGACCTCCAGAGGGGCTGCGTCAGGCTCGCGGGTGGGAGCAAATCCAGCGGAATGTCCGACTCTGTGGCCGTCGACTGCGGCTCGGGATACCAGGCTTCGGCAGCGTTTGAGCGGTAAGACATAAGAATTAAGATGACCCCGGGGCACGACTCTGGCGGCGTACTAACAGGCCACTACCCGTCCCACCAGACTATGTTAGATGCCACACAGTGCATCTGTCACGCCTCTTTACGCAGCTTTACGAGCCGCGGGGGAGACGGGCAAGCCCCGTTTCTACACTGGAGAGAGACAATCCCGGTTTCCCGTGCGCTTGCTTCTTTAGTACATGGACTTTAATGCCGTTGAGAACCACCCTTGCGCTCAAGCACAATCACAAGGCTGATCCCCCATTTCCCCGCGGCAGACGAAACGGGCCGGAAACCGTGACCCGAAATCTGAAATGGAGAATCTGGATTGAGCGACCACGCACAGGCGGCAGCCAAAGCTTGCCAGAGGCGTTTCTCCCGCTATCGTTTCGACGCGCGCATTCAGGTGTCCGTATTTCGCGAAGGCCTCACGGCCACATGCTGGGGCCGAACCAGTACCCTCGGCCAGGACGGCATCGGGGCTACCCTCAGCGGCGAGTTGCGAGCCGGCGAAGTTGTTTCCCTGGAGTTTCCCATCCCGCTCCCACCTCACATCATGAAGTTGCGAGCTGTGGTGCGTTATAGCGAAGGCTTGAGCTGCGGATTCGAATTTCTGGTTATGACCGGCGAGCAGAAGCTGATGCTGCACCAGGTCTGTGTAGTGCTGTCGAACGCCTCCTGAACGCTTCTGTTTTCGCCCCAAAACCCCCATTACCGCGGTAACTAACGGCGGATAACCCAGCCCGCTTACCATCGCACTATCGTCAGTGCACTCTGGGAAAGGACTGTAATGGGTGAGAAAATCGTCGTGCCACCGATCTTCCCCCACACCTCCGATCTACCCCCGGCGCCTTCGCCCGCGAACGGCAATGCCGCCGAAGTCCCGCTAAGCATCGAGAAAGCCTACCTCGAACAAATCATCGAGAACGCTCCGGAAGCGATCAGTATTGTCGATCAGGAGCTACGCATTTTACGCATCAACGGGGAGTTCACCCGAGTATTCGGCTTTACCGCGGACGAGGCCGCAGGGAAACGGCTCGATCTGCTCATCGTGCCTCCCGATCGCTACGCGGAAACCGCGTGGATCGGCGAGTGCATCAAGACTGAAAGCAAACTTTCGCTGGAGACCCGGCGCCAGCGAAAAGATGGCTCACTGGTAGAGGTGCTGCTCTCGACCTCCCCCGTGATGCTGAACGGCAATAGAGTTGGCGCCTACGCGTCCTATCGCGATATCACCGAGCAGAAGCGCGCCGAGGAGTTGAATGCGGCCTTGTACGCCATCGCGGCGCGCAGCCAGTCAGCCGAAGATCTGCAGCAGTTTTTCGCCGCCATTCACAACATCGTCGGTCAGTTGATGAACGCGCGCAACTTCTACATCTCCCTCTACGATCCGCAGACTCAGTTGCTGAGCTTTCCCTACTTCGTCGACGAACAGGACCCCACCCCCACCCCAAAGCCTCTGGGCCGCGGTCTGACGGAATACGTTCTGCGCTCAGGTGAGCCGCTGCTGGCAACACCGGTAGTATTTGAGGAATTGGTGCGGCGCGGCGAAGTGGAATTGATCGGCGCTTCGTCGTTGGATTGGCTGGGTGTTCCCCTGAAGAGCGGCACGACCTGCATTGGAGCCCTGGTTGTCCAGAGCTACAACGAAAACGCCCGCTTCGGAGAGCGCGACCGCGAGATCCTGAAATTTGTTTCGCAGCAGTTGGCCGCGGCCATCGAGCACAAGCGCTATGAAGAAGCGCTTCGCCGCTCCGAAGCCCGCTCCCGCTCTCTGATCTTAAGCGCAGCCTTCGGCATCTGCCGCTGCACGCTCGGCGGAAGATTCCTGGACGTGAATCCGGCGCTCATCACCATGCTCGGGCACGGTTCGGTCGAAGATCTTCTACAACTGAATGTGAGGCGCGAAGTCTTCGTCAATCCCAAAGAGTTGGACCGCCTGGCCGAGGACTATCGCTACGCCGGAAGTCTGAATGGCGTGGAAGTTCAGTGGAAACGCAAAGACGGCCGCGTCATCATCGTGCGGCTTAGTGGCTGCGCCGCCAGTAGCACCGACGAGCCCGGAGAAGTGGTATTGGAACTGATCGCTGAAGACATCACTGACCGGCGCCAACTCGAAGAGCAACTTCGCCAGGCGCAGAAAATGGATGCTGTCGGCCGCCTCGCCGGCGGTGTCGCCCACGACTTCAACAACCTGCTGATGGTGATTAACGGATACACCGAGGTGTTGCTGGAGCAGTTGGAAAAAGCCAGCCCCATGCACCACAAGGTCCAGTCCATCCAGCAGGCAGCCGACCGTGCCGCGACCCTCACACGCCAGTTACTGGCGTTCAGCCGCAAGCAGCTCCTCGAACTCAAGGTGATCGACGTCAACACGGTCATCGGTGACATGGAGCGCTTGCTGCGGCCCTTGATCGGAGAAAACATCGAATTGGTCACCCGCCTCTCCACTCAAACTGGACACACCCGCGCCGACGCCGGGCAGCTCGAGCAGGTCATCATGAACCTGGTCGTCAATGCCAAAGATGCCATGCCCGAAGGCGGCAAGCTCACCGTGCAGAGCTCCGACGTTACCGTGCGCCAAAATTTCAGCGCACACCGTTTTATCCAGCCTGGACGCTATGCCGTGATCTCGGTTGCCGATACCGGCCACGGCATGGACACAGAAACTCAATCCCGCATCTTCGAGCCCTTCTTTACCACCAAGGAAAAAGGCAAGGGCACCGGCCTCGGCCTCTCGACCGTCTACGGCATCGTCAAGCAAAGCAGCGGATACGTGTTTGCCGAAAGCGAGCTCGGAGCGGGCACAACTTTCTACGTTTACCTGCCCCGCGTGAAGGAATCCGCCGAAGAGCTGAGCCCGGCCCAGTCTCAGCAGAACGATGCAGGCGGATGCGAAACCGTCTTGCTGGTGGAAGACGAGGAGTCCGTGCGCGAACTGGTGCGTCTAACCCTAGCCTCTCGCGGCTACCAGGTCCTCGAAGCCGAAAATGGAGAGTCCGGCCTGCGCATAGCCGAGTCCTTCAAGGAACACATCGATATCCTTATCACCGACGTAGTCATGCCCGGCATCGGCGGCCGCGAACTGGCCCGGAAGCTGCTCTTGCTCCGTCCCGACATCAGCGTGCTCTATCTTTCCGGCTACACGGAAGATGCCGTCGTCACCCGGGGCGCGCTAGGCCCCAGAACTGCGTTCCTGCAGAAACCCTTCACGCTTCAGAATCTCGCCAAGAAAGTCCGCGAAGTCCTTCACTCCAAATCCGCTCCGCCGCCCGCCCCCGCATCCATGGCGAAATCAGCTTCGAATTAGTGGAGCGCCGGGCTTAACTGGAGCGCCGGGCGTCCTCGGCCCGGCCACCACATCGCTCGACAAGCAAGACTCCCAAGCCCCCACCGCCCGCAGTTGCAACTTTTTCCCCGTCCCCGAGTCCTATACTAAAGTGTGGGGTGAGCAATGCTGATCGGGAAACCGGCTGCGATTAAGTCAACTGAAATTACTCCCAAATCGACCTACCTGAACCGGCGCAACTTCCTCGCCGGGGCAACGATCACCGGAGCGGCCGCCGTCGCCGGAATCGCCTTCCGTGATTTTGCGGAACTCGTCGCTCCGCCGCTCACCGCCCACGCCAACGCCAAGATTGACGGCCTGCAGAAAAGTCCCTTCAGCACCACAGAAAAAGAAACACCATATAAAGACATCACGACCTACAACAATTTTTACGAATTCTCCACCGACAAAGATGGGCCTGCCGACGTCGCAAAAAATTTCAAGACGCGTCCCTGGACGGTGACCATCGACGGCGAGGTCAAGAAAAAGCAGGTGCTCGACGTCGACACAATCATAAAAATGGCTGCTCCCGAAGAGCGCATCTACCGCCATCGCTGTGTCGAAGGCTGGTCAATTGTTGTTCCCTGGGTCGGATTTTCCCTGAGCGAACTGATCAAGCGCGCCGAACCACTGGCCAAAGCCAAGTTTGTCGAGTTCACAACCTTGTACGATCCCAAACAAATGCCCGGCCAGCGCACCAGCGTATTGAAGTGGCCTTACGTCGAGGGTCTACGCATGGACGAGGCCATGCATCCTCTAGCCCTGCTTTGTTTCGGTTTGTACGGCGAGGCGATCCCAAATCAAGACGGCGCTCCACTCCGCATCGTGATTCCGTGGAAGTACGGATTCAAAAGCGCGAAGTCGATCGTCCGCATCCGCTTCACCGGCGACCAACCCATGAACACCTGGCAAGAGGCCGCTCCCCGCGAATACGGCTTCTATTCGAACGTGAATCCGAACGTCGACCATCCACGCTGGAGCCAAGCCAAGGAACGCCGCCTGGGGGAATTCTTCAAGCGGCCAACCCTGATGTTCAATGGCTACGACCAGGTGGCGAACCTGTATTCCGGCATGGACCTGAAAAAGAACTTCTAGAACTTGCTGATGGAGCGACGGGCGTCCTCGCCCGTCCAGCCGAGCACAGCTCGGCAGCTGCCTGCGGCGACAACAACTCTGGGTTCGCTGTAGGTTACAAAGATACAAACCCGAAAATGAAACTGCGTCTGACAAAAATCGCCGTCTTCCTAGCCGCGCTCATTCCGCTGGCGCGCCTGGCGTGGAGAGCGCTGCATGCCGGCCTTGGCGCCAATCCCATCGAGTTCATCACGCACTCGACCGGCGACTGGACGCTGATCTTCATTCTCACCACCCTCTCCATCACGCCTCTCCGCCGGATCACCCGTCAATACTGGCTGATCGGCGTCCGCCGCATGATCGGACTGTTCGCATTCTTCTACGGTTGTCTCCATTTCACCACCTACATCTGGCTCGACAAGTTCTTCGACATCCACGAAATGGTGAAAGACATCGCCAAACGCCCATTCCTCACCGTAGGATTCTCCGCCTTCGTCCTCATGATTCCCCTGGCCTTGACTTCGACTGCATGGTCGATTCGCCGCCTGGGCGGCAAAAACTGGCAGCGTCTGCACCGCCTTATCTATCTCACGGGGATCCTGGGTGTAGTGCATTACACATGGCTGGTAAAAGCCAATCTCCACAAACCAATAGAGTACGGAGTCGTGCTCAGCATCCTGCTGCTCTATCGCGTGGGAGTCTGGGCTTCCGAAAAACGCAAACAAGCCATTCCAACCCCGGCTCGAAGTCTCGTGTAGAGACGAGCTTGCCCCGTCTCCGCTGGGGAAACGTTCCCGCCAATTTTTCCCTCCGAAACTTTCTTCTACAATCCGGGTTAGCGCATCCTAAGAATTCGCATCTTAAGAATTAAAGACAGGAGTGTCTCATGAATCGCCTTCCTTCCTCGAAGTGTGCCAGACGTGTGCTCGTGGCTCTGGCAGTGATGGCAAGCGTTGTTTGGATTGTCGGCTGCGGCTCCAGCGGGTTAATTCATTCGCTCGGCGGCGGCTTCAGCAAATCCAGCCTGAAAGGCCAGTACGTGATCTCGCAGACCGGGATCGGCGTAAACCAGGCGGGGACCGACGTCAATCCATTTTCCGAGACTATCGTTTTCACGGCAGACGGGAGTGGCAACGTAACTGTCACCGTCGATGATTTCGATCAGGTCGGCGGACCATTCAATCTGAAATCGTCCGAAACCGGAACCTATAGCGTCGCCAGCGATGGCACCGGATCGCTATCTTTCGGCGGTTCGAATTACGCGATCACCATGATCGACGACAACCACTTCTACATCATTGAGCAGGACTTCTTCGCAACCGCGTCGGGCTTCGGCGAGAAGCAGGATACAACCGCTTTCACCGCCGCTCCCTCGGGCAGCTTCGTATTCAAGGCACACGAGGTTGACACCAGTTCGCGAGTTGGAGGAATTACTGTCACCGCCGGCGCAATCGCCGGAACCGAAGATTTTCTCAGCCTTACATCTCTCTCCTCAAATATGCCAATCACCACCTCAGTCTCCATGACCGCTCCTGATGCGACCAACGGCCGCGGCACGTTCACCCTGACCGATGGGAGTTCGTTCAATTACTACGTTGTAAATTCGGGCAAGTTCTATATCATGTCGAACTCCTCAAGCGGCTCTCTTGAAATCGGTCAGGCCGAAATGCAGACCGGCGGGCCGTTCTCCGCTGCCACTCTCGCAGCCGGCGGCTCGTACGTATTCGGCAGTTCCGGCGACACAAATGTTAGCGGAGCGGCGGGTATTCACTCCGCGGGCGTCTTTACGACAGACGGCAACGGCAATATCACCGCGGGCGCTGTGGACTACGTGCAGGATGCAACTGTGAACTCCAATCTCGCGGTCTCGGGCGGCACCTACACCCTTGCCTCCAACGGCCGCGGCACCATCAACCTGACTTTGGCCGGCGGCACCATCAGCCCGCAGATTTTCTGGATGGTGAATGGAAGCCGTGCCTACTTCCTCGTCAACAGCACAGCCGCAATCGAGGATGGCACTTTCTCGCAGCAGCAAGGCGCTCCCTTCGCCGCGCTCAGTAGCCAGGCCGCCTTCGTTATGGACGGCTTCGATGTCGCCTTCAAAGATCGGGTCGGACTCTTCAAACCCACCAGCAGCGGCTTTAACTGGAACCAGGCGGCAAACTCTTTCGATACGAGCATCTTCCCGCCTGTGGCGACGCTCACGAGTTTACCGACCAATGGCACCTACCAGGTCAGCGCGAACGGCCGCGTCACCGTGACGGTCAACAACGTAACCCCCAGTCTGGTCTTCTACCTGAGTTCCGCCAACACTGGTTTCATGGTGGAGGAAGATGCGGATATTGGAGGAGCTTTCAGCCAGCAGGCCAGTCAGTAAGTTAAGTTAGTCTCGAAAAAATGGAGCGCCGGGCGTCCTCGACCGGCGTTTTGTTTTATGGGATCGCGCGTCACAAGCCGGGGCACGACCCGGGATACGTCCCATGGGACATCCCTTTGGTAACCTGCCTCTTCATTCCCCTTTAACCGTCCGCCGTTTACAATATTTATAGATATTGTAGATAAATAATGAGTCGGTGGAGTGTCAGCAGTGGACAGCGTGACGAGAACTCGCGAACGGCAGAAATTGATGGTGGACTTGCTGGAGAGAAAAATACGGCTGCGTGCGGACCAGCTTTACAATGAGCGCGGCCGGGTGGAAGGGCTGGCGCTGGAAGACTGGGTGAGAGCCGAGTCGGAAGTTCTGAAATCGGGCGTTCTTGCGCCGCTGTGGAACACGCGCCAGGAGCGGGAACTGGTGGAAGTATAGAGTTACAACACCCCATCGGCCAGCGGATCGGGCCGGAAGAGTAAGCCTTGACTAATCCCTGCCACGACAAACCTACTTGGAAGTCCGCTGCTATAGCAACGCGGACGACAGGCTGAGCACCGCGCTGGCGAGCGCAGGCCGCGCCGACGGATACTGCCCATCGCGATCCCAAACCTGAATCTCCATCCCGAATCGTGGCTCATTCCGTCTTGGGGCGTCGCTCTTCGGCACGTTCGCCAGGCCGAGCTTGGCTTTTGCGGAACGAATCTGTTAGTTTTCAGCGTCGGCATGCGACGAAAATTGTTGCCGAAATCTTAGTGGAGGATGGACGTGGGATCTCAGAAATGGTGGTTGGTCCTAGCTTTTTATCTGGTATGTGTTGTCTCGATGCAAGCGCAGCAAACGGCGCCAGCGGACGAAGCTACGCGGAAGCTGGCGCTGGACATCTTTAAACAGCTGATCGAGATCAATACGACGGACTCGGTAGGTAGCGTAACCGCAGCCGCGGAAGCAATGGCGCAGCGCTTTCGTGATGCCGGATTTCCCGAGAGCGATATTCATGTGCTCGGCCCTAGTTCCAATGACCGCAAGAAGAACGTCGTGGTCCGGCTGCCTGGATCGGGCAAGCACAAGCCGGTGCTGCTGATCGGGCACCTCGACGTCGTAGAAGCGCGGCGCGAGGATTGGACGACCGATCCGTTTCAGTTCGTCGAGAAGGACGGCTACTACTACGGCCGCGGCGCCAGCGATATGAAGGACGGCGACGCGATCATGTCGGCCACGCTGATCCGTATGAAGAAAGAAGGATACGTTCCCAGCCGCGACATTATTCTTGCGATGACGGCGGATGAGGAAGGCGGCACATCGAATGGAGTGGATTGGCTGATCAAGAATCATCGCGACTTGATTGATGCCGAGTTCGTGCTCAATCACGATGGCGGTGGCGTGCTGGCCGATCATGGCAAGCCGGTGATGATGGAAGTGAACGCCACCGAAAAGCTGTACGGCGATTTCGTGCTGACCGCGACCAATCCGGGCGGTCACAGCTCGCTGCCTCGGCCGGAGAATGCGATCTACGAACTGACGGATGCACTGACGCGAATCGCACACTACCAGTTTCCCTTCGAGCTGAACAACATCACGCGCGCGTATTACGAACGGCAAGTGAAGATGGCAACACCGGAGCGAGCGGCTGATCTGAAGGCGATGCTGAAGAGTCCTCCCGACATGGAAGCTGTGGCGCGGCTGTCAAAAGATCCGCTGGACAACTCCACCATGCACACCACCTGCGTGGCAACGCGGTTGAGCGGAGGCCATGCCAACAACGCACTTCCGCAGATGGCGCAGGCGAACGTCAATTGCCGCATCGAGCCCGGACACACGCTCGAAGAAATCCGGCTGACGCTCGAGAAAGTTGTGGCCGATCCGAAGGTGAAAGTGCAATTTCGCGAGAACAGCAACGTGCTGTTGGACCACGGGTCAGACCGGCATAGTTATGTGCCGCCGGCTCCGCGGAAAGAAGTGTTCGATCCGCTGGAAAAAGTCGTGGCAAAAATGTGGCCGGGGATTCCGGTGCTTCCAAATATGAGCACCGGCGCGTCGGATGGCGTGTACACGAACGCAGCCGGGATGCCGACGTATTGTGTGTCGGGCGAACAGTATGACCGGGACGATATCCGAGCGCATGGGAAGGATGAGAGGATGGGGGTCGAAGCGTTTGCCCGGGGCGTGGATTTTTATTATCTGTTCTTGAAGGGGGTCGCGGCGGAGTAAGTCAGTACTCCACCAAACTTTGTTCCGTTCAAACTTTGTTCCATTTTGAAACTCGGATCTGTCCGTCGTCTGTCGTCAGGGGTACCCCTCCCCCGAGGTATATTGGAATCAGGACTTTTAGCGGGTGACTCCCGCCAAACTCTTGAGCGGATGAGAGTTAGAGGCAAAGTCTTGAAGACAGAGGAGTTAGCGATTAATTTCGGGTGTTAGTCGTCCTTTGGTCGCTCGTTAACGCCCTGGAGTATGTTGCCAAGGAACTTGGTGGTTCGTGCCCTTGCTCGTGTCGAAACCGTCGAAAGGAAAAGTGCGCCGTTAGGTAGGTGCTCAGAACGGCGGTGAGGATTGCCTACTAGCGGCGCGACGAGATGTTGAATCACAGGTTGCTGCATCTTGCCGAAGAGCTCTTCATTTCATTTTGGGGAATCCGGGAAGCATCGTTTATGCCAGCAGCATGTGTCCCATCTGGTTTGCAACCGACGTATAGGTACTCGGTGAGAATCTCACGGATGGCGAGGGCAGTGGCGTGCCGGCTTTCATGGTGTGCCGCGTCTCGGACATAGTTTCCTGTTCGCGAAAACTATCTATCATCGTCCATTGAATCAATGAGATCCATCCATTTAACGGCCTTTCTTGCCCCTTCTTGCAATCGGTCCAGCGGTAGAACGGCAGATCTGCCCGACTCTTCCACAGGGTCGGTGGTGCACTGGGGACAATTTTAGGATCAATCGAGAAACATGGAAGCGAAAATGCCATCTCGTGAGGACGACTAGTAATTCACATCGAATACTTGCAACAGCAAACGGTCATCCTTCGTTAAACGTGGCTATCGATCTCGTCAGGGGTATGATTCACGTGGGTAAAGGATCAGATGCGTCGTCGATCCACTGTCGCTAGGCAGAAGAACTCTACATTACGCTGATTACTCTGATTACTCTGATTACTGCTCGATCTTGACATTCGCTTTACATTCGCCTATGCTCCCCGCATGGCGATCACTCGGCGTCAGCACGAGTTGTATGACTTCATTTCGCGCTTTGTGGCAGAGAAGCAATACTCCCCTTCGTTTGAAGAGATCAAGGAAGGCATGGGGCTGAGTTCTCTGGCCACGGTGCACAAGCACGTCACCAATCTGGAGAAAAAAGGGCTGCTCACGCGGGACTATAACCGCAGCCGTTCGATTGATCTGCTGCCGCCGAAGGGAAAGTTGAAGCAGTCGATGGCGGTGAACACGGCGGTGGTGCTGCCGCTCGTGGGACGGATTGCGGCAGGACGTCCGATTGAGGCGGTTGAGCACAACGAGACTATTTCGCTCGCAGATTTTGTGCGCTCGAAGGAAGTGTTCGTGCTCGAAGTGAGCGGCGAATCCATGCAGGACGAGGCGATTCTTGACGGTGACTACGTGCTAGTCGAGAAGACGAAAACGGCGCACAACGGGGATATTGTGGTGGCGCTGCTCGAGTCGTCGGACGCGACGCTGAAGCGCTTCTTTCGCGAGGGAGAGAATATTCGTCTCCAGCCTTCGAACGCCGCGATGAAGCCGATCATTGTGCCCGCGGCGTCGGTCGAGATTCAGGGACGGGTGATTGGGGTTTTACGGAAGTACTGAGGCGGCATGGAAGGACGGGCGGGGACGCCCGTCGCTCCACCGAAAACGACCTTAGATTACGTGGTGATCTTGGCTACGTGGCGATCCAGGGCTTTCTGAATGTCGTCTTTTGAACGGTAGCCTACTAGTTGCTCGACTACCTGTCCGTTCTTGAAGACGAGCAGGGTCGGAATGCCGGTGACTTTGTAGCGCATGGGCGTGGCTGCGTTGCGATCTACGTCCATTTTGACGACTTTGACTTTGCCTTGATATTCGCCGGCGAGTTCTTCGACGATCGGAGCGATGGCGCGGCAGGGGCCACACCATGCGGCCCAGAAATCGATCAACACGGGCTTGTCGGACTTCAATACATCAGAATCGAAATTGGCGTCGGTGACTTCGACGATGCCGTTGCTTGCCATTCATCCTCCAGAGGTCT
>Ga0185299_10002309_pt1 | contig 30134 bp, 35 predicted proteins | sample PaiPotPPA55metaG_FD_128002 | JGI IMG/M metagenome (GOLD analysis project Ga0185299, IMG submission 128002) | Iron sulfur acid spring bacterial and archeal communities from Banff, Canada, to study Microbial Dark Matter (Phase II) - Paint Pots PPA... ...
GCTCGGCCAGGATGCCATTCTCAAGCCGGACGATGTCTACCGCGATGAAAGCCGCCGCACGGCCATTGCCCGAAAAGCGGCCGTGAACCATGACGAAGTCACCTTCGGCCATGATGATGCCGTGTTCGTAGACCAGTGCGTCAGGCAGGTTCCTGACCAGTTCGAAAAGACCCTCGCGGCCCGGAGCGATGTGCGCGCTGTGCTGGATGTATTGAGGCGACCAGAATTTCTCGGCGGCAGCATAGTCGCGCTGGTTGAAGAGTGTGTCGAATGCTTCCAGGACGATGGCCTTGTTTTCCTCTTGAATGCTCATGGTGTTTCCTTTGGCTTGAGTTGATTGGTTCCTGCCCGCTCAGCGAGTCTTCGTCATATCTGACCGGCGGTTGCCAGCGTCGGATAGTCCGTGTAACCCTGCGTGCCTCCGGCATAGGCTGTAGCCCGATCGAACCGGTTCAGCGCGGCGCCCTCCCGAATGCGCTCAGGCAGATCGGGGTTGGCGACGAACATCCGGCCGAACGCGACGGCATCGGCCAGCTTCGACTCGAGCACCTGGATTGCCGTCTCGGGGCTATAGCCGCCGGCGGTGATCATCGGTCCGTCGAATGCATGACGGAACAGCGCGGCGTTGTTGGCGCTGTCGACGCTCGCGTCATCCCCATAACCGGCGGACGACGCACGCGGCTCGATCATGTGGAGATACGCGAGCTCGCGTTTGCCGAGCTCGCGGATGACGTGGGTGAAATGGGGCACTGTGTCGCTGTCGCTCAATCTCCCCAGGTTGCCGTGCGGCGAGAGACGCACTGCGGTGCAATCGGCGCCGATGACGTCGATGATTGCGTCCACGACCTCAAGCAATAGCCGGGTCCGGTTTTCGATCGAACCGCCATACTCGTCGGTGCGATGATTGCTGCCGTCCTGCAGGAATTGATCGAGCAGGAAGCCGTTCGCACCATGGATCTCGACACCGTCGAAGTTGGCATCGAGTGCATTCCTCGCTGCGTTCCAGAAGGCCTCGACGATCTCCGATATCTCGTCCGTTTCCAGCGCATGCGGCGTCTCGAAGGGCACCTGCTGAAATGCCGGCGTGTAGGCGAGGCCGGGAGCCGCGATAGCAGAAGGCGCAACGGGCAGGCTACCGTCGGGGTTGTAACTCGAATGCGACCAGCGCCCATGGTGAACGATCTGGAGTACGATCCGGCCGCCCCTGGCATGGACGGCTTCCGTGACACGACGCCAACCGGCTATCTGGTCCGGCGAGTAAATGCCGGGCATCTGCGGATACCCGTGCGCATTGACGCTGATCGCCGTCGCTTCGGTCACGATCAGGCCTGCCGAGGCTCGCTGCGCATAATATTCGGCGCTGATGGGCAACAGCACGCCACCGGGACCTGCGCGCATACGGGTAAGCGCCGGCATCACGATACGGTTGGGCAACGACAGCGCGCCCAGTTGGAGCGGCACAAAGAGATAGTCGGCAGACATGGCGAGATTCCCGGTCGAATGCGGTACGGCGCTAAAGACGCGCGGCCTGTCAGCTGAAGGTCAACTGGCCGAAGTCCAGTGAAACGAGCAAGGGCTCGGGCACCTTCTGCATGTTCTCGTCGTAGGCGTAGATGCGCCGCTTGGTCGGCATCCTGATGCCCTGGAATTCGCGATAGTCGCTGACGTAATTGGCGCCGCTCGCGCCGCCCAGGATATCGACGGTGTAGTCGTGGCGCCGCATCAGTCCGTCGGGGCCGAAATGGGTGATCTGCGTTCTTGTATGACTATGGATATGAGTGGGGAACGTCACCTTGAGGCGGCGCCATTCCTCGCCATTCTCGTGCCACGGCTCGATCTCCTCGCTCTCGAACCCCGGGTAGGTGTAAAGGAAGGGCGACGTGAGATACGTCCACAGCGCCTCGCTGGCGAAATAGGTGACGTGGAACTTGTCCCACGGCGTCTCTTGTACGTGACCGGCGTAAGCGGCCTCTGGATCGCCGCGGCTATCGAGCACCTCTCCATCCAGCGTTTCGAGCGACATGCGGCCCGGAACGAACACGCTACGCTGACCGGGTGCCAGGAACGGCGTGATCGTCAGCAACTGCTTATGCGTGTCGATCTCCAGGACCTTGTCCTTCAATACGCCGGGTTGCTGCTTGACGTGCCAGATCGCGCCGTCGATCGATACTTCGGCCTTAAGGCGGGTAAACGTGTTCCAGCGATCCAGACCGCCATGGGCGTCGATAGCGAAAGCAAGCAGGTCGTTCATAGTGGTCAATCTCCGGTGTAAGAGAACAGCACGTAAAGACGAGACGATTTGGATTCGTGCTGTCGATGGATGCAGATTACGGCGATCGCCTTCGCACCAGTAGCCGGTCTTTTTCGCTATCACTTATGTGATTTGCACATGAGTTCGGTTGAATACCGCCCGAGGGACGAAGAATGGCTGCCGTGACTGACGGCGGGTCCATTTGATGGCTGCGTGAGCGAGTTGCGACCGGTAGCCAATGATTTCGGCTATCTTTTATGTCCGTGGCGCATTAATTACACAGTCCCGATAACCAAGGCCGGCGCTGCTATTTCGTTCCAAGAGAACCTTGATGAAAGACATATTCGCGCTCAAGCTCTACACCCGCGTTGCCCGGCTGGGGAGCTTCTCGGCCGCAGCCCGCGAATGCGGCCTGTCTCAGTCCCAGGCCTCACGCATCATCGCCGAGCTGGAAGCGGGGCTCGGTGCCCGGTTGCTCTCACGCACGACGCGCGCGGTCGTGCCAACGGAAGCGGGCTCCGAGTTCCTCGCCAGAATGGAGCCTATCCTCACCGCTCTGGACGAGGCGGAACATAGTGTTCGGGAAGGAGGTGAGCTGCGCGGGTTGCTGCGGATGAGCATGCCGACGAGCGTAGCGATCCGGGAAGTGATCCCGCGCCTTGCAGCGTTCACCGCGAGGCATCCTCACCTGCAACTCCAGCTTCTGCTCGAGGACCGGCGGCAGGATCTGATTCGCGATGCCGTCGATGTCGCGATCCGGCTTGGCCAACTGCCGGACTCGGGCGCGACAGCCAGGCTCATCGCACAAATTCCCCGCTTGATCCTTGCGGCCCCCAGCTATCTCGAACGCGCGGGAATACCGGCTACGCCTGACGATCTCGTTGGACACCGAATCGTGGGTGGCCCCGCGGCATCGGTGCCCTGGGCGTGGAAGTTCGAGCGCAATGGTGAGACGGTGGAGGCGGACGTCCAGCCGTATTTCACGACGAACGAGAACGAAGGTGCCGTCGCCGCCGCGGTGGCCGGTTTCGGCATCACGTCCACCACTGGATGGGCGTGTCGCCGCGAGCTGGACGACGGGTCTCTTGTCCCGCTACTTGTGGACTGGAAAACCGTCGACATTCCCGTACACGCCTACTTCCCAATGGGCCGCGCGACGCGCGCAGCCGGTCGCGGCGTGGTCGAGCATCTCATTGCCGACCTCCGGGCGACTGCGGAAACCAGGTGCTCCGTTTTCTGAATCCGGCATGAGTAATTGCATCGGATTCCTCAAAACTTTGACTCTTCGTGTTCAAGTTTTTCCTACATCGCGTCAGATGACGCGATGTAGGAAATGAGACAGGTTAAGGGAACATCAAGGGAACAGCCCGGCCGCCCGATATGCCGTAACCGCCCGGTCGAACATTGCGATGTCGCCGCGGCCTCTTGCAATGAGCTGAGCACCTTCGATCGCAGCGAAGATTGCAAGCGCCTGGTGTTGAATTGCATCCTTTCCTGCTTTCGATTTTCGAAGCGCAAGGACTTCAGTCAACCATTTGACGTTCACGTTGGTGAATCGGTCCACCTCTGCTCGCACTTCCACTGGCAAGTCGTCGTATTCGGCAGACATGAGTCCAACAAGGCACATCCGATTGTCATTGAGCAACACCGAGCGAAAGATGGCCGTATAACCGGTCATGCATTTGCGGGCATCTTTGGAGGCGGCAAGCAATTTTTCGAGTGCCGCGCTTCCATCGTCTGTATAGCGTTGCGCGAGGGCGGCGCCAAGATCGCCTTTTGTAGGAAAGTGGTGATGGATACTCGCGCTGGACACACCCACCTCTTTTCCGATTTCACGAAAGCTCAATGCGTTGTAGCCGTGCGCCTGCACCATGAGCCGCGCCACACTCATGATTCGTTCTTTAGTGTCTGTGGTGGTCATCAGGAGCCTTCGTCTACCAATAGAGTGTTGTTGAATGGTAAGTAGTTGTTGCGAGTATATCTCTACCGATAGATAAGCACAATCGTGCCGCTTAGCTATCGATAGATAGTTGTTGACATCGCGACCTTCGCACCCCATGCTTCGCTCCACGCTTTATCTATCGATAGATAACCTGAAGGAATTGATCATGAAAATTTACGACACCCCTGGCTTCCCGAATCCGGCCCGCATTCGCATCGTCCTCGCCGAGAAGGGACTGGATTCCCAAATCGAATTTGTGAAGGTGGATCTGTTTGCGGCCGAGCACAAGCAAAGCGCTTTTCTCGCCATCAATCCGGCGGGAACGGTCCCCGTCCTCGAACTCGACGATGGCACGTTCATCTCGGAAGGCGTCGCGATTACCGAGTATCTCGACAACCTGGACGGAAACCCCACGCTTACCGGGAAGACACCGAAGGAAAAGGCGGTCATCCACATGATGCAGAAGCGGGCTGACGATCAACTCATCGATGCCGTCGGCATTTATTTTCACCACGCAACGCCCGGACTGGGTGCTCGCCTGGAAGCCTACAAAAGCCCCGAATGGGCGCACAGGAAGGAATGGGGCGACCGGCACCATGAGAAGTTCATGCGCGGCATGAAGTACTTCGACGGCGTTCTTAAAGCACATCCCTATGTGGCTGGCGATGAGTTCTCGATGGCCGATATCACGGTCTATGCCGCGCTCATGCATGGCAGCGCTGCAGGCATTGCGATTCCGGACGACTGTTCAGCCTTGTCTGCCTGGCAGGCAAAGATGTCGGATCGGCCAAGCGTGAAGAATCGAAGCGGACAAGTGATGGAACTGCCGGCCTGACACAGCGCGATGCCCCTGCGAACCGGGGCGTTGCGGCCGCTAGTTCCGATCGCTGCATTGCTATCCCACCATGACTGGAGAACTACCATGAAGCATTTCAGCAAGATGTCCGGCTTTCGTTTGAGTCTCGGCGCGTTTGCCCTAGGTGTTGATGCTTACGTCATGGCTGGACTGCTGCCTTCGATCGGGTCGACTTTCGCTGTATCGCCGTCGAGTGCCGGGCAAACGGTCAGTATCTTTAATGTGCTTCTTCGTCTGGGGCGTGGCTGCGTAGGGCTCGCAGGCGCCGCAGCAGCACAGACTGTTGTCCCTGCAACCACGACACGGAAGCACGGCGGTCGCTTTGCACAGTTCGGCGCGCTATCTGGGCAGCGCGGCCGGCTAGCGCACTACCGCGCCGTTGGATAAAGGGTTTATAACCCTTTATTTATCGTTATCATGAAAATCATTAACTATCGCAAATTGTCGACGAGCTCTACCCTGTAATCATCCCCGTCGCACCGTGTGCAGGTCACTGCACTCGAGCCTCAAGCAGAGCGAGCGAGGGGCAAGGTCGAGGAGAGGACCGTGAACACCGCCGAGAAGTCCCTGCATTGTCTGGTCGAAAAGTGGCTTGCACCCGATCCGGAGGCACGGATCCGCGTAGTCCGGTTTGGTCATATCCGCGAAGACAGGACCCGCTACGTGCATGTCGAGGCATCAGCTTTGAGCGGTCCGCGTGCAATCTTTTTCTTTCGGCACGACGACGGCTGCTGGTGTGTATTTCCGCCCCGGATCGCGCAACCGTCAATGACCGGTTATCGGCTTGCTGCTTGAGCGGCATCACAGGCCCGACAAATCAACGGAGAAAAAAGACGGCGCCATCATGCAGTCCGCATAGAAGTGATCCAACCAATCCGAATCGTGCGGTCACGATTTTTCAGTCCAAGACTGGTCAAACTGGACGTGGATCGACGAAGGTGCAATGTCGCCGTGTCGATTAGCAACGCCAACAGCCGCCGGAATGCCATGCCCTACGGCGCGGGTTCATGTCCCGGCGCCTGAGTCTATCCGCGATTGCAGTTAGACTATTAATCATGAACGAGTGCCGTTACTGCGCAAAGATGCGCGACGAATGGGATTGCCACGGGCAAGAGTGCCGCACGGCCATAGCCAAGGCACTGCGGAGGCAGCGCCTGGGTCTGCCGATGGTGCCGAATCTGATCCGCAACGAAATTCCCGCTGGCGCGACTACAGGCGAGGTCATTACCGTCCTGTGGCGCCAGCGCGTGCGCGCTCGCCGCGCCAACGAAGAGCGCCGGAATCGCAAAGCAGTAGAGGATTTTGACGCCGACTAACTGCGAAAACAACAGACGTCACCGGCTCTTCGCCTCCAACGTCCGAAACGGGCCTCGTGGCTGCCTGACGCAGGCGACTCTCGGCCAGTTTGAGCCGCTCAGAAAAAATTGCGACCGTCCGCTGTCATGCCTGAAGAAGGCTTGTAAAGGGTGAAAAAAGATCATTCTCCGTTCGAACCAGGGCCAGGCCGACAGTACAGCCGGTTGCGCCCGAGATTTTTACGGAACGTTAACGCCGATCTTGATAGCCTTGGAGTAAGCAACGGAAAATGGGGGCAATATGATGCACACACTGGCGGGACTGCGGGCTCTCCTCGCATCGGGCAAGACCGCACCCCACCGCCGGTCACATCCCGCGCCTGCCCGCAATGTGATGATGCACGTCACGCTCGACGCGCAACACGCCACCCCGCTACGTCAGGCTCTGATCCGTGATTGCGCCGGTCAGCCGTGGACCATTCGCCTCGTGCCGTTGTACGGAACGGACCGCGTGCGTCTATCGCTCTATCTCCCCAAGGAGGCAGTGAGCGGGGCAATCCAGCGGGTCGCGCATCTGGCACCGACTGCCGAGGTGGGGCAACTGTTTGAGGTCCCTCACGCCCCCACCGAAGCCTGGCGGGATTTGATGCATCCCGCGTCTCCTCCAAGTGTCGACCCGGCCGATCAATCGGACGAAATGGCTTCTGGCAACGACACTATTGCGCAACTGCTCTCCCAGGATCACGTCCTGCTCGGCCTGGACGTCGATAGCCGGGAATCACTTTTCGTGCACCTCGGCCGTTTCTGTGAAGAACGCTTCGGGCTGCCGGCGGCGACGGTGATCGCCGGCCTCGAGGCGCGCGAATCGTTAGGCTCGACCGCGCTGGGTCAGGGGGTCGCCGTTCCGCACGGTCAAATCAAGGGGCTGCGTCGGGCCATAACGTTGTACGTTCGTCCGGCGACACCCATTCCGTTTGATGCGCCCGACGGAAATCCCGTGGGCGACGTCGTCGTGCTATTGGTCCCGGAAGCGGCCAACAGCACGCACCTGCGTCTGCTAGCTGATGTAGCGCAGCGCTTCTGCGACCACCACCTCCGGGAGCAACTCCATGCCTGTGTCGACGCGCAGGCCGTGTGTCAGTTGTTCGTTGGCTACAACGCACCCGAAGCCGACCTGGCCGGTCGTTCTCATGCAGCGGTCAAATTATTCGACAAAGGCCGATAGGTTCTTACGTCGACGGTTTGCCTCTTGGACAGCGGAACGGCAGGTGGTGGACGAGTAGTTGCAAAAACTCGCCCTGGTCCAGGTTGGACTCCGGTTGTAGATCAAAGGGCCGGCGTGTTCGATGAATCACCAGCCTTCAAGAAATCGACAAAGGCACGCAACGGCGCAGGCAAGTGGCGACGCCCCGGATAATAAAGAAATGGCCCCGAAAAGCGCTGCCACCACGGCTCAAGGATCGGCTCCAACGCTCCGCTCTCGAGATGCGGGCGCAGCATACCCTCGAAAAGGTGGATGACACCCACCCCTGCTACCGCCGCACTGATCGCAAGATCGACTGCCGCGCCGGGCCTGACCAGGAGCGGTCCCGGAGGATCCAGCCGCACCACCTCGCCGTCCCGCTCAAAATTCCAGGTTGGCATCGCGCCTCCGGCAAATTGACCGCGCAAGCACGCATGAGAGAGCAGGTCGCGCGGGTGCCCGGGTCTCCCGTGCGTGTCGAGATAGCCTGGCGCTGCAGCCGTAGCGAAACGCTGCACACGTGGCCCGATCGGGATGGCGATCATGTCCTGCTCGAGCCGCTCGTCATAGCGAATGCCGGCGTCGCAGCCGATCGAAAGGACATCGACGAAGCCGTCCTCAACCACGACCTCCAAGCGGATGTCGGGATATGCCTTGAGGAACGGCGCGATGACGGTTGGCAATACGATCCGCGCGGCGCTCGACGGCACGTTGAGTTTGAGCGTGCCAGTCGGCTTGTCCCTGAACCCGTTCAAGACATCCATCGCTGCTTCCATCTCGCTGAACAACGGCGTCAGCTTTTCGATGAGACGCAGCCCCGCTTCGGTCGGGGCGACGCTGCGTGTGGTCCGGTTGAGCAAGCGCAGCTCAAGCTTCGACTCGAGGCGCCGCACGGCGATGCTGAGGCTCGAGGCGGAGACGCCGCCGATTCGGGCTGCGTCGCGAAAGCCGCCGGCGCGAGCGACCGAAACGAATACGGCAAGATCGTTGAACTCCATGGCCATTGTTCACTTTGTTAAACAACCCGTGCAATTTAGATCGGATTATCTAACAACGCAAACGCTTCCATACTGGCGCTCAACCATTCTTCAAGGAGAGCGTTATGTCGGACTTCATCCCTGTGGGTACATTTCCGCTTGGTGGACGCCCCGTGCACCGTGTGGGCTACGGTGCCATGCAGCTTGCCGGACCCGGGGTATTCGGGCCGCCGAAGGATCGTGGCACAGCCATCGCCGTACTTCGCGAAGCGGTCGCATCGGGCGTCAATCACATCGATACGAGCGACTTCTACGGGCCGCACGTCACTAACCAGATCATTCGCGAAGCGCTCCACCCGTACCCGGATGACCTTGTGATCGTCACCAAGGTTGGCGCTGTTCGTGGTGAAGACGCCTCGTGGATACCGGCGCCCGAGCCGGAAGATATCAAGCGCGGAGTCCACGACAATCTTCGCAACCTCGGCGTCGACACGCTCGACGTCGTCAACGTGCGAATCATGGGCAAGGTCCACGCGCCCGCTGAAGGCTCGATCGAAAAGCAGGTTGCTGCCCTTGCCGAACTTCAGCGCCAGGGTCTCGTGCGCCACATCGGCCTGAGCAACGCGACCTCGGCCCAGGTCGCCGAGGCGCAGGGCATCGCGGAAATTGTCTGCGTGCAGAACCATTACAACCTGATCCAGCGAGACGACGACGCGCTGGTCGACGAACTGGCGGCCAAGGGGATCGCCTACGTGCCGTTCTTTCCGCTTGGCGGGTTCACGCCGATTCAATCGTCAGCGCTGTCCAAGGTCGCCCAAACCATCGGCGCAACGCCGATGCAGGTGGCGCTTGCCTGGCTCCTCTATCGCTCGCCCAACATTCTGCTGATCCCGGGCACTTCGTCGCTCGAGCATCTGCGTGAAAACATGCAGGCGGCGCAATGGACGTTACCGGACGAGGTGCGCGCTGAACTGGACGCGATGGGCCGGGTCAACGGGGAACATTGAAACGCGTAAATTGGTTCGGCGAAGCAATCGCTGCTTGATCGCTTCGCCGGTACTGCCCATGTTGACGCAGCCCAGATAGCAGAGTCACGTTGTACATTCGCAAAAACCCAAGGCGTTTCCAGTGCTTACGCCACATTTCAAGGCGTTTCGAATGACGCCGGAGTCGCTGATGTCAAGTAATCGTGACCACTCCAGGTGAGCCGCCAGTCGCTACCCGTCGAGCGCACGAGATTCGCGTCGGCCAGCAGATTCAACTGATACCGCACGCCTCGGTTCGAAACATCAAACGCATCCTTGAGCGCGCCTTCAATGTCAAATTCGCTGAGATGCGGCGACTTGTTTTCCTCAAGAGTCTTTAATATCGCGAGTGCCAGATTCATATCGCGTTTCACGATCTCCTCCTGTTTGGAATTCAACGCCTCGCGCCCTTCATCCCCTCGGTTTCCATCGCGGCATTTAGCTCTTCGCTGGCCTCAATGGGGTCCATGGTCTCGTCGATGAAAGCTGTCGCGCGTTCGGCGGCCGCCTTCGTTTCGTCGGCACCGTTGCCGGGTTCGTCGTCGTCGTTGCTTGGGGGCAGCAGCATGTCTGCGAGCATGGCCTCCAACTCCGGTGTGTCCCACGGCGCGCCATGCTGCTTTTTCTGCTTTATGTAGTGCCTGACTTCTGCGTCTTGTTCCGGAGTCAAGGGAAGACCGCGAAAAGTGCTTTTGGGGTCAGCGTCGTCCATGGTACTGCTCCCGGGTTCGTCTGTTTTTTTAGTGTAGCCCTATTGTCGTCTTAGAGGCTCAACCGCCGGTCAATGCATCGACCACAAACGATTTCGGGCAGCGCGAAACCGATGCAAATTGCTCCAGGTCATGAAGGGGGTCGTAGCTATGACAAAAATATCCGGACGAGTGGCGATTAGCCACCCGCGACAACGCTGTAGCTGGCTACCCTCGCCCGCCGAGAAAAATCGAACTGATTGCAGGCAAATCTCAGCTCTTTTTCGATGTCTTCGCCATAAATTGCGTTGGCAAGTGCTGAACCTTCTCGCTTCCGCACTTCGGACACTGCGGATGCGCAGTTTCATGTTCAGCGAGATGTTGGGCGCGCTCGAACATTTCGCCGCACGCCTCACAGCGATACTGGTAAGTCGGCATGGCTCTGCTCCCAAACAAGTCCCGCAGATGCATCGATAGATACGATGCATCCACAACATCAGGCATCGTAGTAACCCATTCTAGTGCAGGAAAAGAACGCGTACTCGTCTAGCCATTGGCTCCAGACTCAATCGCGGTATTGAAGCCCGCTTGCTGGCATTTCGGAGCGCATCGTGATGCGATTTAAGTGAACAGATTGCTCACGCATTTTCGACCACCCGTTGCCTTCGCGATTTATTCGGCACGATCAAAATGCCCATAGTTGACCGTAAGGGCGTTCGGCACCGTGCTGCCGTCGAAGCCCGTGGCGCGCGGCTTCCCTTCCTTGAAAGCGAACGTGAGCAGGCCCGGCGCTATGTCGGGATTCTCGAACGTCAACAGGAATGTATCGGCAGACCAATGGGTCAGCTTCGCGGGAAAATCATGTGCACCTATTTTCACCGCGAGGCTTGCACCGTTGCGCACAACGGTGAGCGGCCCGTACGCCGGGCTGACATAGCGGTTGGCGAAGGCGCCAAGGTCGTGCGTGAGCGGCTTGGCGTCGGCCGGAGGTTGAGGCACATCGAGAATCGCGTTCCATCCTTTTTGCTCCTCGTGAATCTGTGCTTGCAAATCTTGCCCCGACGGGCCGAGCTCCCGCTCGAGAAACTCCGCACGGACGGCTTCTGGAAACACCGTCAGCTGCTTGTTGGCGAAGATCGCGATGCCAATGCCACGCTCGGGAATCAGCGTGACGATCGTGCGCACGCCGTTCAGCGCGCCATTCTTCTCGATCACGCGCCAGCGAAGGAAGCGATAACTCTCGCAGCCGAGCCCGGCTGAGTCGTTCGGATCGTGCAGCGGACCACCAACGCCTTGCACCATGCTCGCCGCGAAGATCTGTGTCACGGTCTCTTTGGTCAAAACCTGCCGGCCCTCGAACATGCCTGCCGCGAGCAGCATCGTCATCCATCGGGCGATGTCGCTGCCGGTCGACACGATGGCGCCCGCACCGCTGAACTTGTCGACGTTCTCGTACGGCATGACCGAGCCGTCGATGTTATGAGCCGTGGCGCGGTTGTCGTCCTTGAAAAGCTCCGCCTGAGTTGGACCGCTGCGTGTCATGCCGAGCGGCAGGAGCATGGCGGTTGACAGCAGTTGCGGCGCGCTCATTCCGGCGGCTCGCGCTGCGCTCTCCTGCCCAAGGAAAATTCCGTAGTTCGAATAGGCCCATTTTGACCGGAAGCTATGATCGAATTGCACGAAGCGCGCTCGGTGCACGAGCTCGGCGGGGCTGTAGTCGAGTTGATTGAGCAGGTCGCCGGTGTAAGCCGGCAGGCCAGTGCGATGCGCAAAGAAGTCGCGCAATGTGACGTACTGCGAGGCGTAGGGCTCCGCCAGCGCGGTATCCGGCGAAAAGGTCCTGACTGGCGCATCCCACGAAACAATGCCGCGATCGACCAATGTCGCGACCGCAGTCGCCGCGATGAACTTGCTCATCGACGCGATCTGGAATCGCGTATTCGCATCGACGGCGGCGGCTTCCCCGCTGCGACGCACACCGTAACCCTTCAGGAACACATTGCCCGCTGCGCTGGACACTACGACAACCGCGCCGGGTACTGCGTAGTCCTGAAGCGTTTTCTGTATGAACTGATCGAACGAAAGCCCGTTCACGTTACGTGCCAGGGGATCTTCCGCACGCGCGGGCCGCGGCTGTAGCGTCAATGCCAGGAGCAGCGGCATGGTGAACCGGCGATACGATCGAAGTGCGGTTGTTGCGGTCATGGTCCGCCCCTGAGTCGACTGCGTTCGTCTGTTCGATCGCGGACCCGGTGGTCCTGCGACGATACCGCGCTGTTCCAGCTAAGAATCAATGTAGGAACACACCATCGTCGGCGAAATCAGGGTATTCCACACTCTGCGGCATTTAAGATTCGCTAGCTTCTCTTCGCCGGCGGTGTCTGCACGATCGGAGCGGCTGCTCGAAGAATGTCGTCGCGCACTCGCGTGCGCGGCGGATAGATGCGCTCGCAGTTGATCAGTTGCTTGGTATGTTTTGCCTGGTCACCCTGAGAAACAAGATGCCTGTCCCAACCTTCCGTGTATACCGCGCCCCATGGGCCAAGGTCGAGAATGGTCGTGTACCAGTCGATACGCAACGGCAGCATCTCAAGGCCCAACAGATCGCAAACGGCATTGTGGCCGGCATAACGCCCCATCGGCCGGCTGTGCTGGCACGACATGACAGATGGGTGCTCACCATCAACAAGAAGCCGTGCACAATCGCCAGCGGCGAACACGCCACGTACCGTCTTGACGCGCAGGAACGCGTCGACTGGAAGTCGCCCGAAGCCATCAAGCGTTACTGGAAGCTGTTCAGTCAGAGGGTTCGCCCGCATTCCGCCGCACCAAATGACCGTAGCCGCGTCAATCCGGCCGCCATTTCCGAGCACGACGCCACCGCCGTCCACTGCTTTCAACTCCACGTTAGGCATCAGTTCGACGCCGAGTTCTTTCATCGCAAGTTCGATCACAGGTTGTGCACCACCCATTTCCTGCCCGATCTTCGCCGTACGGTCCGCGAGTATGACGCGAACGACATCGCGCTCCCTGTCACCAGCGATGCTGCGCAGCCTGGACGGGAGTTCAGCCGCTACCTCTATGCCGGTAAGACCCGCGCCTACGACGACTACCGTGTAGCGGCCCGCCGTTGCCGGGGCGGAAGATAACGCAGACATGTGCTGCTGAAGTCTTCTTGCACCCTCATAGGTGTCTACGTCGAAAGCATGTTCCGCCAGCCCTGGTATGGCAGGACGGACGAGCTTGCTGCCTGGCGCGATAACAAGCCGGTCATATTCCAGTGACTTCGTGCCGGTCTGCGCGCTGACGGTTACGTTGCCCTTGTTGACGTCTACGCTGGATACGACGCCTTCAATCCAATTCACACCCGCCGGGACGAGAACATCGGATAGAGGCACCAGGGTCTCATCGAGGTTCTTCTCGTAATTCCGTACCCGGATACTGTGATAGTTACTGCCATTGACTGTGACCACCTCAACCTGGTCGCTGGGTATGCGTAGTTCGTCGAGTTTTCGTGCCGCGCCGAGCGCGCTCCACAGTCCGGCGAAGCCGGCGCCGATCACCGCAATTCGCTTCACGATTCCCTCCGGTCAGACGATTTCAATGCGGTCGGTGCATCTACTCAGCGAACGCAGAATCCAGTTTCGGCGAGCTACTCAGCTACTGCCCGTAAATCTACGGACTTTCTCAGCCAGACTACCGCTGCAGCGACCGCCCCGAATGCAATTGATGCACCTGGAACTACTTCCACGGTGGCTGCGGAGTCCTCTTCCTTCGCGCTCCAATAGCGCCAGAGGCGGCGGCCCTCACGATTCGACGGAAGGTGGGGCATTCCATGTGGCTCGATGCGGGGCAGGCAGCGGCGTGCCGCAGGCCGTCGCGCATGGCGCTAAGTTTGCGGATCGTCCTGTCCAGCTCCTCCGCCTTGTCCGCGAGCATCTGCCGGTCGATGCGCGGCTGGCCCTCCGGCACGAACATGAGCGCAATTTCATCGAGCGAGAAGCCGGCGGCGCGCCCCAGCGCGATCAGCGCCAGCCGGTCCAGCACGCCTGCATCGAACTGGCGGCGCAACCCGCGCCTCCCGCTGGAGGCAATCAGCCCCTTTTCCTCGTAGAACCGCAGCGTTGATGCGGGAACGCCGGATCGCTGCGCCACCTCGGCGATGTCTAGCTTGATCACCTCTTGACCTCAAGTCGACTTGAACTTGCATAGTTTAGCTTCCGCTCCCCGGGGGGCAAGCAAAGGAGAACGATCATGGACGTCAACCAACAGACCGAAAACGAGCAGACGGCGCTTTGGAACGGCAGCGCCGGACACGCCTGGGTGGCGGCGCAGGGGCTGCTCGACCCGATGTTCAAGCCCTTTGAAGACCTGCTCGTCGACATGATTTGCGCCGGATCCGGGCATCGGGTGCTCGACGTCGGATGTGGCACGGGCAGCACGACGCTGGCCGTGGCGCGGCGGCTCGGCGCGAAGGGTCATTGCATCGGCGCCGATGTTTCGGCTCCGATGATCGCCACCGCCCAGGCACGCGCCGAACGAGAGGGCTCGACGGCAAGCTTCATCCGAGCCGACGCGCAGACCCACGCCTTCGAGCCGGCTGGCTTCGACAGGATCATGTCGCGCTTCGGCGTCATGTTCTTCGACGATCCGGTCCTGGCCTTCGCGAACCTGCGGCGCGCCGCCAGCGACGGCGCCGAACTGCGCTGCATTGCCTGGCGGAGTGCCGCGGACAATCCGTTCATGACCACCGCCGAGCGCGCCGGCGCACCGCTGCTGCCGAATCTGGCCGCCCGCCGGCCGGGCGCGCCGGGGCAGTTCTCCTTCGCGGACCGGCAGCGGGTGTCTTCCATCCTGGAGCAGAGCGGCTGGGCCGAGATAGACATCCGGCCGCTCGATGTGGACTGCACCCTGCCCGAGAGGGAGTTGGTCGGCTACTTCACCCAGCTCGGCCCGGTCGGTCTGATCCTTCAAGAGGCGGACGAGCGGACCCGCACGCAAGTCATCGAAACTGTCCGCAGCGCCTTTGATCCCTATGTGCACGGAACCGACGTTCGCTACACCGCTGCCTGCTGGATGGTCAGCGCCCGAGCGCCGTCTGCGTCAGCCGCGTAGAACGAGGCAGTGGACTATGTGATAAAACATACGGCCTCTTCTTTCCCGTACGCGCGATGCCGGCTGGGTTACCGGAAGCACCATCGATGTCGCGGATGGATTGGTCTTTTGAGCCTGGCCCGAAGAACGGACTTACATCGGCGTCGACGTCGTGACCCGCTGCAACACCGTCATCGGGCCGAGTTTCCTGATCGTTCCCATCTGCGCTTCGTCCCGGACGAAGAGGGATCCCGCGAACCCCAATGCGTTGACCGAGACTCCCTCGACATGCTCCATGGACCTCGGCACGAGCAGCATCCATCCGGTGGTGACCAGCAGGTTATACGGCGCCGATTGCAGCGGTTCGCCATTGGAATCGACCGCGCGCAAACCGGCTGCATCGAGTAAGGCGCAGTAGCGGTCGAATGCGCTGCGTGCCATCTCCAGCGGACGCGTTGCGACCAGCGGATCCAATTGGGCGAACGCGTGCGGAAAAGGTAGCCCGGGTATGGTGCCCATGAACCCGTCCATGCGTGCAGCCGCAAGGAGCGGCTCGATCGGTAATGGTGAGCCTGATTCGTCGAGCGGCAAGGGCACGATCTGCAGATGCTTGTGGCGTTGACTCGCGCCGGCGGCGGGGCCGCCATTGTAGAAACCGAGACCATCGAACTGGACCATGCAGCTGAACAGCGCGACAAAGTCCGCGAGATTGAGCAATGCCTCCTGCAGTTCAAAGCGACGCGTGACGATCAGGAGATGATGGTCGATGACGTTGAACTTGTTGAGCAGGGCGATGTGGGTCTCGGAGATATCGGCGACAAAAAGGTCCGGGTCGTAAGGAAGGAAAGGGTCAGGCCGGCGACTGTTCGCCGCCTTGGCCTTGCGAATTTGCTGGTCCTCATCCTTGCGGGCCAGACTCGATACCTGGCGGATAAGGAAACGCACGCCACCGTCTTCGATCGTCGAGCGGATTGTCTCGATCGGAAGCAGTGCGCCACAATCCAGCGCATGCGCCGTTTGGCGGAGTACCGCGGGCCACAAGGTGCCGCTAATGTCAGGTGGACTCATAAGCCAGCGCCGGACCCCAGTCGATGAAGCGGATGGCATGCATTGAGCGTTCCATCATGGCCCTCTTGCAAAAAGTGATGTTGTGCGCCGCGGCTTCGTTGCAGCACATAACGTTATTGCGCCGACACTTTGAACACCGGGTTGAAGGGTGTGCCTTCAAGATGGTGCTTGAGTTGACGCATCAGGCATCCCCAGGTCGTATTGCGCTCCGCTATCGCCTTTGCCTCTGAGTGTGCGTCTGCGTGCAGGAAAGAGACTTTCGTCTTGCGGGCGTCAAGCGCGGCCAGCTCGAAACTGATCGTAGTGCCAACCCAGTCGGGTGGGCCGCCGACGCAGGACCACGCCAGCCGGTGCGGCGCATACAGCTCGTCGATGCGCATGCGAAAGACAACGCTGCGTTCCATGAAGCCGAATTCGGCCATGCCGCCGGGACGCGCTTCGACAACACTGTCTTCGGTCCACCACGCTCTCAGGCCTTCCTGCGTGGTGAGCGCGGCGAAGACATGTTCCGCCGGCGCCTCGATCGTGATCTGATGATAGAGATCTGTCATCGCTACCTCCGATTGCCGCTTGCTCATCTGGCGTACCCCTGCGAACGGGGGCTGCCATTTCCGCGGCGTGGAGCCTTCTTTATACACTCAGCCGAGCGCGGGCGAACACCCTGCTTTCATGGTTGAGATCACGGCGATTTCCACCTGGCATAACTGAGTGAGCGCCGTCAGCGCAGGTCGGCACGAAGATCGCGCACTCCCCGTCCCAAGCGTTGGCGCAAGAGCGTTCGCAATGTCGCTCCGTCGACGTAACCGACCTCGGCTGCGATGGCGTCGAGGTCGAGGCCGCTGCCGTGGAGAAGAGATTGCGCGCGTTCGACACGAAGATCCTGAAAATAGGAGAGCGGCGATTTGCCGAGCACCTCCTGGCAACGGCGTTGCAATGAGCGGGCGCTTGTCGCCAGTGCGTTGGCGGCTTCTTGCAGCGAGAACCCTGTCTTGAGATGGTCTCGCGCCCATTGTTCGAAGCGCTGAATGAGGGGATCTGCCTGCGCCAGATGATTGGGGATGATGTAGGGCGCTTGCGACGAGCGTATGTCGGCGAGCAAGTAGCGTGAGACGAGCGCTGCCAGCTCCGGGCTGGCTCTGCGTATCAACCAGAGGGCGAGATCGAGATGCCCCATCGCTGCGCCAGCCGTAACACCCACGTCTGACGGCACAAGCATGCGAGATTCGTCGAGCAAAACATTGGGGTAGCGTTGCCGAAACAACGGACCGAGCCACCAGGTCGTAGTCGCTTCCCGATGATCGAGAAGTCCAGTTTCCGCCACAAGGAACGTCCCGATACAGGACGCGGCGATAAGCGCGCCTTCAGCATGCCATTTCAGCAGTTGCGCCTTGGCCTGACTCACATCCGGTCGTCCGAGAGCTGGGACCAACTGCTCCGGTGTCCCGGTTTTGAGCGCCGGAACGATCACCCAGTCCGGCTTCAAGCCTGCCGTTACGGCTTGCACGGGTATTGCCAGTCCTTGTCCGGACCGGACCTTCTTCCGCACGCCTACGATCGACACATCGAAATAAGGTGTTCCGCCCATTTGTCCGGCCGAGAATTTATTTGCGAGCGTGAACGCGTCGAGCAAGACGGTGAGCCCCGTGTCGAACAATCCTTCCAGGGCGAGTATGGAAATGCGCATGGCGTAAGTGACCCTAAAGTTGGCATTTCCGACGATACAGTTTTTTGTGTTCGAAGGCTACAGTGATCCCCGTTGCACATCGCAATGAACATTGACCAAGGAGGTCACTCATGAAAGTTTTTGCAATCGCATCCGCGAAATCGACCCTCACACCCGACAAGCTCCAGCAGCACATGCCAAACGAGGTCCCGGCCACACTCAAGCTCTATCTCGAGGGCAAGGTCGAGCAGTTCTGGTTTCGTGAGAAGGCCGGGCCGATCTTTCTTATGAACGTCGAGTCGGTCGAGCAAGCCAAGGCGACGTTGGACGCGCTGCCGCTGGTGGCTGACGGCCTCATGACCTACGAATTGATGCCGGTCGGCCCGCTCGCTCCACTTGGCCTTCTGATTCAAGGCAAGTAAGCATTACTAATGAGGCGTCGTCGAAGCTATGAAACCCACCATCTTCATTGGCGGCGCCACACGTTTGCCGTTCACGATCGAGAGTGGCCACAGCGACTCACGACGCCCGCAACTCACGTACTCCCTTACCTATCCGCCGGCGCAGCAACGTTCGCAAAGTGTGGCCGTCCGCATACCCGACCTGCTCAGCAATGCGATCAACGGTGAGCTTGCTTGTCTTGAGCAGATGAACGGCGCGCTCCACCCGCAGATCCTGAATGTACTCGACGGGCGTTTTACCGAGCACCGCGTTCAGACGTCGCGTCAACGTCCGCGTGGTGGTCGCCAATGCATCGGCGACGACGTCGAGCGCGATTGCCGTGTCGAGGTGTTCGCGCACCCAGCGGTCGAACCGCTCGACGAGCGGGTCCGAGTGGGAAAGGTGATCGGAGATCGCATAGGCAGACTGCGACAGCCGCGAATCGAATACGAGGTACTTGGCCACGAGCGCCGCAAGCTCAGGGCTGTTGTTGCGGATCAACCAGAGTGCAAGGTCGAGGTGGCTCAGGGCCGCCCCTGCCGTCAGCGCGCTGCCGCTGGGAACGACAATGCGGTGCGCATCCAGGTGTACGTGCGGGTAACGCTGCCGGAACAGCGGTGAGAGCCACCAGGTGGTCGTGGCTTTGCCACCGTCGAGCAAGCCGCTTTCAGCCAGCACGAACGTACCCGTACAGGCGGCTGCAACGCGGGCGCCGCCAGCGCGCCACGAGCGCAAAGCACCTAACGCATCGATCACATCGTCCCGGCCGAGCGCTGGCACCAGCGCCTCGGCCGTCATGCGGTTGAGCGCCGGTAAGACGACCCAATCCGGCGCAGGGGCGTCGCTCATGTCGCGGACGGGCACTTGCATCCCAAGCGCGGTGTGCACCTGGGGCCGCATCCCCACCACGGTGATGTCGAAGCCCGCTGTGGCCATCCCCGTGGTGCACGCAAGGGTGTTGGCCATCGTCAAGGCATCGAGCACAGTGGTGAGACCCGTATCGAACACCCCCTCGAGCGCGAGGACAAAAATTCGCATGGCGGGATTGATACCAAAATTGTCGATTGAGACAGTATTCCCCAGCGCACTCTGTTTGTACAGTGTCACTCACCGCATGAGCCCTCACGCGGGCACTGGAGAACGAAGATGATCAGGAGCGCGTTATTTGTCCGACTTGAAGCCAAACCGGGAAAGGAGCAGGCGGTAGCAGACTTTCTTACCGCTGGCCTCGAAATGATCAATCGGGAGGCGACCACGCCGATCTGGTTCGCCCTCAAGCTGTCGCCGACAACGTTCGGCGTCTTCGACGCCTTTGCGAGTGAAGAGGATCGAGAGGCACACCTAAATGGCAGTATGGCCAATGCCCTGATGGCGCGCGCCGACGAGATGCTGGCAAGCCCCCCGTCGATCGAGCCGATCGACGTCCTGGCCATGAAGAATCAGGTGGCCTTACTCGTTGGCGCCTCGGCAGCGCACCAATCCTTCCGCTGGAGGCCTGTCTCCAGCAACCGTGGCGTCCGCCAGCGTGTGGCGTCCCGATTCAATCCCGTTCATGTAGATGGAGTAACTCGTGTCGATTCACTACAAACTAGGTGTTTTGTTTGCTGCCCTTGCGTTTTCGAGCGCGTCTTTTGCGCAAACGCCTGACGTCAAACCGGAACGGATTCGTGGCGATATCGTGTCCTTCAAAGGCGAAATGCTGACCGTGCACCGGAACAGCGGCGACACCGTGTCGGTCGATGTCAAGCCGGACGTCGGGGTGTCTGCTCTCAAGCCCGCCAAGCTTTCCGACGCCAAAGTCGGTTCGTACGTGGGGACGCCGGCGGTCACGGGCAGCGATGGGAAATTGACAGCTACTTCGATGATCGTTTTTCCCGAGGCGGCACGCGGTACGGCCGAAGGGCATTTCGCTTATGACTTCGGTCCCAACAGCACGATGACGAATGCAAACGTGGTGTCGGTTGTTACCGGCACCAGCGGCCGTGAACTGAATCTGTCATACAAGGGCGGCAGCAGCACGGTGACAGTGCCGGAAAATGTGCCCGTCGTGACGCCGGCTTCGGCGAGCAGAGCGGATCTGACGGCGGGGAAGAAGGTGTTTCTCGTGGTGACACCGGGTGCGAGCGGCGTCTATGACGCGCACGTGCTGTTCGTCGAAAAGGACGGCGTGGCGCCGAAGTTCTAACGCATGTTCGTGCCGTCTACATTGCGATCTTCTTTTTCATTCATTTAATAATCCTAATCGATTTTTGCGTTCTTCCTATTCAAGGATTCACCATGCGTTTTCTCGCCTTACGATCTGCAGCGGCGCAGGCCGCCGCTGCACTGTGCCTGCTTACCACTGCCGCTGCGCCTGCTTTTGCCGCGCCTGTGAAGAACATCGTGGTGGTACACGGTGCATTCGCCGATGCCGCAGGTTGGCGTCCTGTCTACAACATCCTGACGAAGGACGGCTACCACGTGACACTGGTGCAACAACCCCTGACGTCGTTTAACGACGACGTGACTGCGACGAAACGCGTGCTCACTAGCCTCGACGGTCCGTGCGTACTCGTCGGTCACAGCTATGCTGGCGCGATCATTAGTGAAGCTGGGAACGACGATCACGTGAAGTCGCTGGTCTACATCGCCGCGCATGCGCTCGACGCCGGTGAAACCATGGCGGACAACGGCAAGAAGTACCCGGGCGCACCCATATCCATCGTCGGAACTCCGGATAATTTTGTTTACCTGAAACCGGCCGACTATCCGTCGCAATTCGCGCCCGACCTGCCTCGTGCGCAGGCCGAGTTTGAAGCGCATGCGCAGATACCCCTTGCGGCGTCCGAGTTCTCAGCGCAGGTTTCCGATCCGGCATGGAAGACAAAGCCGAGCTGGTATATGGTCGCGAAGGCTGACAAGATCATCAATCCGGACCTCGAGCGCATGTATGCAGCGCGCGCTCACGCAAATACGGTCGAGATCAATGGCGCAAGCCATGCGGTGTTTGAATCCCATCCGCGGGAAGTCGCTGCACTGATCGAACAGGCAGCACAGCAGTCTGACCAGTAAGCAATTGTTCTTCTGATCGCGGTGCGTGTGCACGTGGATAACGAACGGCCCGACGAGGGTGCGCGTTAAGCGGGCACCGGTGATCATGTCGGTTGGCCCAAAGCCGCCGGGTGGCGCCGGCCAGGTGCGACTAATGAATCACTGTCATGGTCAGTTGCTCAACGATCGGCCCCAGCGCAAGCGCAGGGAAGTACGTCAGAGACGCAACCATCACGACCGTACCGATCAGCAATCCTACAAACAGGGGGCCATGCGTCGGCAGTGTGCCCGGGCCAGGCGTCCGCCGCAATTTAGGCGCGAGCGATCCGGCAATCGCGAGCACCGGCACGATCACCACAAAACGGCCGAACCACATCGCAATGGCGAGCATCACGTTGTAATACGGAGTGTTCGCAGACAGGCCCGCGAAGGCGCTGCCATTGTTGTTCGCTGCCGACGAGAACGCGTAGAGAATCTCGCTGAAACCATGCGCACCGGGATTCGAGATTCCCGCGATACCAGCCGGCACCAGCACCGAGATCGCCGTCCCGAGCAACACCAGGAACGGCGTCACGAGAATCACCATGGCGACCATTTTCATCTCATAGGCGTCGATCTTCTTGCCGAGGTACTCCGGCGTGCGCCCGATCATCAAACCCGCCAGAAACACTGCCAGCATCGCGTCGACAATCATGCTGAAGAGCCCCGATCCCGGGCCCCCAAAGACTACCTCCCCGGTCTGCATCAGGGCCATCGGTACCAGGCCACCGATCGGCGTGAACGAGTCGTGCATCGCGTTGACAGCACCATCGCCACCGCTCGTCGTGACGGTCGCATAAAGCGCCGAACCGACGACGCCGAAGCGAGTCTCCTTGCCCTCCATGTTGCCGCCGGTTTGCAGCACCGACGCGCCGTCAACCGACGGCACATCGCGGGCCTGTTCCGCATGCACTGCCACTATCGCCATCACGATGAACATCGCGGTCATGGCCGCGAGCATGGCCCATCCCTGCCGCCGGTCACCGACCATTACGCCGAGGGTGTAGCAGAGCCCCGCCGGAATCAGCAGGATCGCCAGCATCTGCAGGAAATTGGTGAGCGGCGTCGGGTTTTCGTACGGATGCGCCGAGTTCGCATTGAAGAAGCCGCCACCGTCTCCGCTCAGCAGTTTGATTGATTCCTGGGACGCAACCGGCCCCATCGGCAGAAGCTGCTGCTGGGTGGTCAACGTCTGCTGAACGACCTTGCCGGCCGCGTCATGTAACGGATTGCCCTGTCCATCGAGCTTGGGCTGTTGCCAGGTGGTCGGCTGCAGTGTCTGAACCTGCCGATAGCCGGCAAAGTTCTGTATCACGCCTTGCCCGACGAATGCGCCCGCAAACAGCAGCGAAAGCGGCAGGAGAATGTACAGCGTTGAGCGCGTCAGATCGACCCACAGGTTACCGACCGTCTGGACACCGCTTCGCGCGAACCCACGGATCATCGCGAGCAGCACGGCGATGCCGCTCGCTGCCGACAAGAAGCTCTGTACCGTGATCCCGAGCATCTGGACCAGATATCCCATCGTCGTTTCGCCCGCGTAACCCTGCCAACTGGTATTCGACACAAAGCTGACTGCCGTGTTGAACGCAGAGTCCGGACCGACGTTGGGCAACGATTGCGGATTGAGCGGCAGCCATGCCTGGATGCGCTGCAGCAGATACAGGGCGAGCGTGCCGACGAGACTGAAAAGCAGTAGCGCGAGCGCGTAGGTCTTCCAGCTCATCTCTACGGCGGGATCGATACCGGCGACGCGATAAATCAGCTTCTCGAATGGCCCGCCGATTCTCGACAGCAGTGGGGCTCTGCCGTCTATCGCGAGGGCCATGTAGAGGCCCAATGGCTTGACGAGGATCAACAGCGCGACGATGAACAAACCAGTCTGCAGGTTCGCGTTCATGAGCATATTGCCTCCGTCAGCTACCGGATACGGTCGCGGCCTGATCGGTCAGCGGGCCAATCTGTGCTCCAGATAACCGTCGCATGCCGTCCTCCGCAAGCCACGCAAGAAATGAATGTGACTCCGCCTGTATTGCAGGACAGCGCACGTCAATTTGCTAAAAGGATAGAGGCGGAGCGTCTAAACATTCCGTCAATATGGCAACCGGTTGATGGTGGGTCGGTGTCAACGAAGGGCAATTCGCCTCCCAACCCCTTCATTCGCCGTCTGCACGTAAACTCCGCGTCCTTCTCTGTATGAGTGCTGGGTCGAGCGGCCACGGGCGAATGCCCGTTCAGAATCGCGGACCATCAGATACGTGTCGCCTGCATTGCGCCCGCCCGAACTTACAACTATGGTGAAGTGAGAGTACTCACGATTCCCTTTCTACAGTTGCAAGCGTGCGCACCGGACAGGTCCCGACACTCACCAGAACTGAGCCAGCGCAGAACACAAGTGAGAAAGAAATGGCACTTCCAGACATCCTTCACCATCAAAGGGAAGCGCTCCCCGCTGAAAGCACGTCAAACTTCCTTGCGGGCGTAGGCCGGGACGATATCGAGCAGGCGTCTCACAAGCTATCGAACGAGGTCATACGCACTCCGCTTTTTCCCTACATGGGTAAGAGCACTGGTAATTCGACATACTTAAAGGCCGAGAATCTCCAACCGAATGGATCGTTCAAGATTCGCTGCTCACTCAATGCAATTCTCTGTCTCTCGACAGCGGAACTTTCCAAAGGCGTCTATACGGCGAGCACGGGAAATTTCGCGCTGGGTGTGACGCGTGCGGCACGTGCGCGCGCGGCCGACGTCAGGGTCTATGTGACGGAGACCGCCGCCAAAAGCAAACTGGACATGCTGCGCGACATGGGAGCGGAAATCATCTGCGTCAGCCCGAAAGCGTGGTGGGAAATCCTCTGCGGTGAAACGCCGTCCGGGGAAAGCGGAACGTTTGTGCACCCGTGCTCGGGTCGCGATGTCATCGTGGGAGACGCGACTATCGGCCGAGAAATCCTCGAAGATCTGCCGGATGTCGATGCAATTCTCGTGCCGTTTGGCGGCGGCGGGTTGTCCATGGGAATCTCTCTCGCATGCACGCTCTGGCGTTCCAAAGCGAAGATTTACGCATGCGAAACCGCGGCGGCGACACCCTATTATTCCGCTCTGGCGGCGGGTCGCCCCGTCGAAGTGCCGGTCACCACGACGCCACTCGTCACAAGCATCGGTGTACCGACAGTTCTCGAATCCAGCTGGCCTTTGCTGAAGGCTACATTGGACGGCGTGGTCGTATCGTCGCTCGAGGCAGTCGCCCATGCCATGTACCAACTTGCAAAGCACAATCATTTCATTGTCGAAGGCGCCGGCGCCGCGGCGCTCGCGGCGGCTCACCATCCGTTCTTTGCTGGCCAACGAGTTGTCGCAGTGCTGTCGGGCGGCACCATCGAGACTGAAACCCTGGTTTCCGTGCTGATGAACGGAGGGCTACCGCCTGAGAGCGCATCGCATCATTGAAGCGCGACGCATCGATGGCGATGGGCCCGCCTGGAGGTGAATGACAGATTTAATACGGTCTACGGCAGTCGTGTCAGACAGGGCGACCCAGTTGCCTCGACAGGAAGAACCAAGCCAGTTCGCGGTCCGGCACGGGCCGTTCAAGCCCTCTGTAGAATGTCCATCGCCTTTTCGGCATCGTCCAACGAGTCAACCGCGAGATAAGCAATGAACTGTGTGCCAAGTACAGCCGCGGAAACGCCGCGGAGGTTGATCCCCCCGTCTGCCAACATCTGGCTCAATTGCGCGATGATCCCCAACTGGTCCAGACCCATTACACGGACGGAGTGAAGGTTCGGGGTGAGTCTGAACCCCGCCTGTGTCGCGGCATGGATCTCCCTTTCCCCCTGCAGCGGTGCGACAAACACGACCCCCTTGCCCGATGCTTCCGGCGTGCGACGTGCGACGACGAACTGCAAGTCTGCGCCAGCATCCCGCAAGGCGCTTAATACTTGCGCAAGCCCGCCCGGTTTGTCCTCGATGGTAGCTGCCCAAACATCGACGCGTTCTACGCTGAGTTCCATGGCAGTCTCTCCCGGCTGATGCATCTCCCAATAAAATCTACTCCACCAACGGCACGCTAGCAAGGCCGGCAGCGTAAGCGACACCCGGGAAAATCAGGCAGCGTCTTCGCGAATGCGCAGTACGTCCGGGCCCGTCAGCTTTCGCGGATTGCTATGCACCCAACGATCTAACATCGCGTTGCGAGCAACGAGGTCGAACTGATCTCGGGTCACGCCAACCTTGTGCAGTCGATTCGGCATCTCGAGATCGCCGATCAGCTGAGCGACCAGGTCTGCCGCTTCCTTCGTCGAATCACCCAGAGTCTCACTGATCAACTTCTGCTTCTCTTCGGAGGACTTCGTCTTTGGCAAGGTCCAAAGCGAACGTCGGTAGACCCCTGGCTAAATCCTGCGGCCTTCATCAGCGCACTCAGGCCAACACCATCGATTCCATGCTCACGGAACAATTTCTCCGAAGCCGCAATGATGGCCCTCCGGTTCTCCACCGCCTGCTGTTTTGAGACACCCATCGTTCAATGCTCCACGCCGTTGTCAGCTCAAATATAGCCGCCTTAGAAAAATACAATGGTGATCAACATTGACTTTTCAGAGCCAATCCACCAGACTCGATGTCAATCACCATTGTGTTTGGGTGAATCTTCAATCTCGCAGGAAATTTTCATGAACATCGGAAGCAACCAACCCCTGCTCAAGCCGATTCGGCTGGGGTACCTCGATTTGCCCAATCGCGTCGTCATGGCACCGCTGACGCGCATGCGCGCGGCGAATCCCGAGCTTGTCCCGACCGGCGTGCACGCCGACTACTATGCGCAACGCGCCTCGGCGGGGCTGATTGTCAGCGAAGGCGTTTTCGTGAGCCCCCAGGCGGTCGGCTGGGCAGACGTGCCCGGACTCTGGAGCGAGGCCCAGGTGCGTGGCTGGAGGGTGGTGACGGACGCCGTGCACCGCGCGGGTGGCCGGATCGTCGCGCAACTCTGGCATACCGGTTCGTTGGGGCATCCGGATTTCCACGCCGGCAAGGCGCCACCAGCCGCTTCAGCGGTCAATCCGGAGCAGCAGAGCGTGACCGCGACCGGCCGCAAGGACACTGTGGTCCCGCGCCCCATGGAAAAGGACGAGATCCGTCGCACGGTCGCCGACTTTGGCCGCGCTGCGCGCAACGCGATCGCGGCCGGCTTTGACGGCGTGCAGATCCAGGGCGGCTATCACTACCTGTTCAATCAGTTCCTCAACGTTCGCACCAATCTGCGTACGGATGAATACGGTGGTTCGACGGAGAACCGAGCACGTTTTCTGTTCGAGATCGTGGAAACGGTGGTCGAGGCGATCGGGGCGGACCGCACCGGAATCAAGACGGGGCCTGCGACGTCGGAAACGGGGGCGTTCGTTTCCACTGACGAAACGCTTGCCATCTCCGAATATGTGATTGGCCGGCTCAACAATTTCGCGCTCTCTCATCTGCTGCTGATGGGCGCAATGGCCGACCTGTCGGCGACGCCGCTGGCCGCGTTGGCCGAAGACGGCATGTTCCGCCATTTCCGCGATCTCTACCGCGGCAACATCATTGCCAACGTCGATATCGATCGTGCGCGCGGCAATCGGCTGATCGAAGCAGGACTGGTCGATATGGTCGCCTTTGGCCGCCCGTTCATTGCCAATCCGGATCTGCCGGCGCGCTTCGCCGTCGATGCGCCACTTGCCGAAGTCGACTGGCCGAAAGTCTATGGCTCGACGGCCGAGGGCTACACCGACTATCCCTTCCTTCAGGCTGTGGCGGCATGACGCGCCGCCACGCCACCCATATCTAAGGAGAACCATCATGACCAACACGGCCGAAGCAGCCAATAAGGCCCTCGTGCTCGAAGCGTTCGACACGCTCTTCAACCAACGCGACTATGCCGCCGCCGCGCGTTTCTGGTCGCCCGACTATATCCAGCACAGCGCGCATATCGCACCGGGGCGCGACGGTCTGTTCGACCTGATCAAGAGCCAGCCTCCGACATTGCGATACGAACCCGGCGTGATCGTGGCGGATGGCGATTACGTCATCGTTCACGGGCGCTTTTCAGGCATTGGGCGTCCCGCCGCATGGATCGCTGCCGACATCTTGCGCATTGCGGACGGCGTGCTCGCCGAGCATTGGGACGTGCTGCAGGACGAGGCGACCGAGGCAGATTCGAAAAGCGGCCTGCCCATGTTCGGGAACAGCTTTCCGCGCTAACTCCACCCATCACTTCCAATTGAGCCAATCATGAAACTCACAGGTAACACAATCTTTATCACCGGCGGCGGCTCGGGCATCGGCCGTGGTCTCGCTGAAGCGCTCCACAAGCTCGGCAATCAGGTGATCATTTCGGGCCGGCGCGCAGAGCGTCTGCAAGCGACCATCGATGCGAATCCCGGCATGCAGGCGGTTGCGCTCGACATCACCGACCCGGCGGATATCAAGGCAGTCGCCGCCAAGCTGATTGCCGACCATCCTGGGCTGAACGTGCTGATCAACAACGCCGGTATCATGCTTCCCGATGGCGCTGACGGCCCGGTCGACGACGAACTGCTGAGCGCGACCGTCGAGACGAATCTGCTTGGGCCAATCCGCATGACATCGGCGCTGATCGAGCACCTGAAGACTCGAGACGGTGCCGTCGTGGCAAATATCACGTCGGTACTTGGCTTTGTGCCAATGGCGATCGCGGCGGTGTACAGCGCGACCAAGGCGGCAATGCATTCATACACGCTCTCACAACGCTATCTGCTTCGGGACAGCAAGGTCTCACTCATTGAGATAGCGCCGCCATGGGTCCGTACCGAGTTGATGAACAGCAGCGAGGAAGAGCGCGCAATGCCGCTTGAAGCGTTCATCGCGGGCGCGATCGAACAACTGGGCACCGACGCCAACGAGATACTGGTGGGTCAGGCTGTGGGCATGCGCGCCAATCCGGGGCCTGGCGAGCACACGTGGGTCAACCAGTTTAACGACATGATGGCTGCCGGTTGAGCACAGGATTGCCGCGCAGGAGCGTCGTCGCGTAACGCCACGCGGTTCAAGACGCCGGGGGGTTCCCCGCTTCGAGCCCACGCGCCGCGGCTGGAATCAGCGACTCCATCGGAATACCGCCACACTTGTTACTCCCAACGTTCGATTTCCGGTGCCAAACTCTATCTCACGGCAACAACGAGCGATGAGCCGCGAATGGAGTCGCGCTTCAGCCACGAAGCGCGGGAAATCGCCCAAATCAGGAGGTTGCAAAAGCCATGACACCATCAGCCGAGAATGGACGGAAAGGCGGACAGCCTGCCATGCACACACCACCGGTCGTGTCGTCGCAGGCCTGGGAGGCGGCCCGCGAGCAGTTGCTCATGAAGGAAAAGGCCCAGACCCGCGCCCGTGACGCCCTGGCCGCCGAGCGCCGGCGAATGCCGTGGATGGCCGTGGAGACGGCGTATGCGTTCGAGGGGCCTGCGGGCAAGGACAGCCTGCTCGATCTGTTCGACGGTCGGCGTCAGCTGATCGTCTACCGCGCCTTCTTCGAGCCGGGAGTGTTCGGCTGGCCCGACCAGGCCTGCCGGGGCTGCTCCATGGTGGCCGACCAGGTCGCCCACGTCGCCCACCTGAACGCCCGTGACACCACCCTCGTCTTCATCTCGCGTGCGCCTCAGGCGGACATCGCGCGGCTGAAGGCGCGGATGGGCTGGGAGATGCCGTGGTTCACCCTCACGGACAGCTTCGACGCCGACTTCGGCGTGGACGAGTGGCACGGCACGAACGTGTTCTACCGCGACGGCGACCGCGTGTTCCGCACCTACTTCATCAACAACCGCGGCGACGAGCAGATGGGGAGCACCTGGAACTACCTCGACATCACGCCGCTGGGCCGGCAGGAGGTCTGGGAGGACTCGCCCGAGGGCTATCCTCAGACCCCGACCTACAAGTGGTGGAACTGGCACGACAGCTACGTCACAGACGCAGCGCCCGACAGGAAGTGGGTCGAGGTGTCGGACGCCGGAGAGGCGGCGTTCCGGAACCAACACGCGAGCACGAAGCCATGAGGCAGGCCTGTTCCGGTGGGATCTGACGGGCGGCGACGGCGGTCTGAGGGGGCCGCGATCGGCCGTAGCGCGAAGGTCCGCTGTGAAGAGCGGTCGCGAATGTCCGGAACTGGCACTTCTGCGACCTTCCTTACCATTCGCGGCCGGTCGGCATTTGAGCAGATTGCGGACATCCGGCTTACGCGGCGTCGGTCTATTTAAGAGCACGCTACGGCACGAGCCGCGAGCGAACCTTGATCTCGTGCGTGAGCGTCGTGTGGACGGGACACCGGTCGGCGATTGCCAGGAGTCGCGCCCGGTCGGCTTCCGGCACATCGCCTTCGATGACGATGTCGCGGGTGATTTCGCCGATATTGCCTTCGCTGGTCTCGCAGTCGGCGCAATCCTCGGCGTGAACCTTGCGGTGAGAGAGGCGCACGGCGATGCGCTCGGCGGCGATCCCCTTGCGCTCGGCA
>Ga0185299_10002310_pt1 | contig 30121 bp, 30 predicted proteins | sample PaiPotPPA55metaG_FD_128002 | JGI IMG/M metagenome (GOLD analysis project Ga0185299, IMG submission 128002) | Iron sulfur acid spring bacterial and archeal communities from Banff, Canada, to study Microbial Dark Matter (Phase II) - Paint Pots PPA... ...
GCCAGACCTACTCGACCAGCTATTCGCTTCAAGTGGATGCTGCCGGAGCATCGGGCAACGTGACGAAGATCGATGGTTACGGCAACGTCAGCACGCTTCCCTATACCAACGGGAAAGTGACGCTGACACTCACCGAGGTGCCGCAGTACATCGTCTCGAGTAACGCGACGGTCGCCAAGGCCAACGCAACGGTCCCGGTCGGCTACACAGGTCAGTAATACTCTGACTGCCTGACGCGCCGCAGATGGAAACGGCGGCGCGTCAACAAGACATTCAATGCCTCGCGGTTAAACGCGGGGCATTGGTGTATGTGTGGCGCAGGTCATGCGAGCACACTTTCGGCCGGCACGTAGTTATGACCGAGGGCACGCGCGACGGCCTTGTAAGTGACCTGTCCCTCGCACACGTTCAAGCCGGCCCGTAGATGTGGATCCTGCGACAGCGCACGCCGCCAGCCTTTATCCGCGATCGCCAAGGCATGGCCAATGGTCGCGTTCGTCAGTGCGAACGTGGATGTTCGCGCAACCGCACCCGGCATGTTGGCCACGCAGTAATGCACGACATTGTCCACGACGAAAGTCGGATCCGTATGCGTCGTGGGTCGCGAGGTCGCGAAGCAGCCGCCCTGATCGATCGCGACATCGACAACGACGGCGCCCGGCTTCATATGCGAAATCATCTCTCGGGTAACGAGTTTCGGCGCGGCGGCACCGGGGATAAGCACACCGCCAATCAGAAGATCGGCAGCGAGCGCCGAATCCTCGATCGTCTGTGCGTTCGAGCATAGCGTGGCGACACGGTTGCCATAGATCAGGTCCAACGCGCGTAGACGCTCGAGGTTCTTGTCGATGATCGTGACACGCGCCCCCATGCCTACTGCAATCTGCAACGCGTTTGTCCCGACCACGCCGGCACCGATGATCACCACGTGTGCCGGCGCAACGCCGGGAACACCGCCAAGCAGCAAAGCCATTCCCCCCTTTGATTTCTCCAGATGTGCCGCGCCCGCCTGGATCGACATGCGACCCGCGACTTCGCTCATGGGCGCAAGCAACGGCAATCCACCGCCCGGCCCGGTGATCGTTTCGTAAGCAATGCAGACTGCCTTGGAGTCGATCAAGGCTCGCGTCTGCTCCGGGTCCGGCGCCAAATGCAGGTAGGTGTAGAGGATCTGCCCCGCGCGCAGCATCGCGCATTCGGCAGGCTGCGGTTCCTTGACCTTGATGACCATCTCGGCGCGCGCAAAGATTTCCTGCGCTGTGTTGACCACAACGGCGCCGGCAGCCTTGTATGCATCGTCCGACAAACCGATCTCCGCGCCAGCCGCCGTCTGGACGACAACCTCATGCCCGTGAGACACCAGTTCGCGAACGCCCGCAGGCGTCAGCCCGACGCGATATTCGTGGTTCTTGATTTCTTTTGGCAGACCGATATGCATGATGGAACCCTCCTCCTGAAATGACCGATTGCCAGCGTCCGCTGCCATCGATCGCCAGGCGAACCCTCGTACCCGGACCTGCAGCGATAACCCGCCGCAGGAGGTTGGGTGGGTTGCGTCGAACAGTCTGTCTTGCCGATGGCTGTGCGTAGCTCATTGTTTTCGTCCGGAATCGCGGGTAGTGGCGACGTCGAGTGCTACTGCCGATTCAAGATACCGTCCAGTTTGATCGCAAACCGATGTCCCAGGACGATGAAAAAGACCGGGGTTTTCCATGAGACGGGCGATGGCATTTGTCTATTCCAGGAACCCGGCTAACCATTTCGCAACGGCGTGCTTCTCCCCACTCACTCTCGCGATGCCGGGACTGTAAGTGCCTTTCTGTTAAGCGCATGTTGTGCGTGCGCCAGGCGCTTGGTGGTCCATTGCACGGCCATTGCCAGGACTGCTGCTTCGACGAATGCCAAAAGAGCCGCTTGTCTGGGCAGCGTAAAGATGAGGCAGAGACAGAAAGCCGCGAATGAAAACCGGCCGAGGACCATGCCTCGCAAAAGCGACACCACGAAGTCGGGGCCATGCGCGCGGTGAGACGAGACCGAAAGCACAATCCCCAGTAGCGGAAACACCGCGAGAAGCCCGCTCCATTTCGCGCCTAGCGCAGACGACAGCGTGGTGACTGCGACCGTTAGCGCCGCACCGGCAAACATGCGTCCAAGGAGATCACTACGGCTAAGCGCTGCAATCCTGGCAACGGCATTGCTGCGGGGAAGAAACGTTTGTCCAAACGCGACTGCAATAAGCGCAGCCACGATGGCCCACGCCGGCGACGCTGGCATTGAAGCCAGTCCTACGGCTGCGACAAGCCATCCTCCCAATCCAGCCGCCAGGGCGACCGGCCATTGCCGGGATCGGCAAGTCCATGCATAAGCGAAGTTGAACGCCTCGGAGGCCAGTATGGCGGACAGCGACAAAGTAGCCGCGTGCGCTCCGAAAACCGGTCCGTGGTCCATGACCAGAAGGAACAGGATCGGTCCGGCAACAAAGGGCAATCCGGCAAGCCAGCCGGCGATGGCAGGCCCCCACCATTTACCCGACATCGAAACAACGAGGAGGAAGAACGGGACCAGCGTCAGCTTCAGCGCGAGCATGGCAAACCAGGCGGATTTAAAACCGGATCGTACACGAATCCGTATTCTGCGTGCCCGGAATGCAAGCGCTGACAGTTGCTGGAAGGGGGCCAGCCGCAAGTTTAGAAAAGATGCTGAATCCCGGCGTACGCACCCGACTGACTGTGGCCTGGAAGCGGGTTGTCGGTGCTGGTCGAGTCGCCAAAGGAATTGGCGTTCAAGCCGAAGTTTGCATGAGCGCTGTTCCGGGCGGTCGCGATCTGGAAGTCGAGCGATGTACGTTTGGTCAGGTTGTAGGTGCCACCGATCGTATAGATGGTCGCATTCCCGCCGCCGTTGTTTGCATTGACGTGATACACCGCGCCTATAAGCGCGGCCGCAGGCGTGGCTTGCCACGTCACGCCGCCCCATTCTTGCTGCGTGGTCGTGATGCCGCCGGACTTGGCGCCGGAACTCGAATGCGATTGCTGATAGACCGCCTGGATCTTGAATTGCCCCAAAAACACATTCACGCCGCCGAAGTATTCGCGGGAGAAATTGAATACGTCGTCCAGTGTTCCGTTAGCGGCGTCGCGCCATTCATCGTAGATCGCGCGGATCTGGAAAACAGGCTGTGTGTAGGTCAACTGGATCGCGTCCGCGCGGCCTTGTCCTGTAGAGCCGTTGCCGTTCCAGTTGGTCGCGTTAGACAGTGCGTATTGCCCGCTGACGTCAAAACCCGCGAAGGTAGGCGACTGGTACGAGATGTTGTTGCTTGTGTGATTCCAGTTCCGGCCGCGAACCAGTGACGCGGATGACCAGTTGCTTTGACCAAAGGGGTCGAAGTCCCAGACGCCATTCGACAGGAACAGCTCTTTGCCGAGCAGCACCGTACCAAAGCGGTCGTTGGCAATGCCCACCGTGGCATACCGGTCGAACAAGCCGTTGTTTGAGGGGCCTTGCCCGGTCATGGTGTTGAATGCGCCTTCGAGGTGGAATACGACTTTGTTGCCTCCACCAATATCCTCGACGCCCTTGATGCCCCAGAGACTCGTTCCCCAATCTCCGCTTTCCGCCTTGAAGCGATGACTGCTGCCCGTCGATGCTCCCGTCACGGGGTTCTGCCCTGTGGGTACGCCCGTCATGTACTCCACGCCGGCGTCTATACGCCCATACAGTGTCACGCTGCTTTGAGCGCGTGCGCTCCCCGCACCGGCTGCCAGCAGGGATGCCAGCGCAACGGCCTTGAGCCTGTTCATGTCTCCTCCAATGTCAAATTGACTGCGTAGCCGGTCTAACCGGTGCTTTGTCTTACGCAGCGATCGTCATATTCTTTGCATTTATCGTGCTTAACAAAATGTAAAAAAGCCCCGGATCTCTTGGGCAAATCCGGAGCTGGCCGTGGAGGCAGGGGAGGATTTCCCCCACGGGTGAAGATGTTTATCTCAACGGGGATGGTTGTTTAGAAAAACGCAACGAAGCCATCGCTCCGGCGCACGCTAAAAGTAATCAAACTTTAGTTTCAGATAAATACCGGTCAACAGAATAGATTTTTGCTGAGTTGCGAATAATCGTAGCGGGAGCTGCTTGATGTTGGGCAAACCCGTTGAGCAAACCAGACGATCTCTTCAGGTGATCGCGCATCGCACGATGTGATCGAAGCTAAGTTTGCACTAAGCCTAACGCTTAAGTCTAAGGCCGCGCAGGAGGGAATCTTTTCTTGCCTGCCCGGCGTAGCTGCGGCGTCGACTTCGCTTGACGCAAGCCCGCATCAATCGATAAAGCCGCGAACGATCAATCCTTCTGCCATCGCCTAAAAAAACTCGGGGTGATGTAACCCGCTGCGTGAAGTCGCCGAACTAGCATGTGGGTCGCCCTTTATCAACCGGCATCGCGTCAGCGACCGACTTCTATTACAGATGCCTTTCCAATAAAAGCGTCAACAGATGGATATCAACTTTGAATGCACGATGTGCGGAAAGTGCTGCCACGATCTCAAGCTACCGCTAAGCGTTGACGAAGCGCTCGCATGGCTTGCGCGCGGCGGCGATGTCCAGTTTCTCTGCGAAGCCGTTCCGTGGCCCGAGGAACCCGCAGCGGACAACCTGCCGGCGCAGCTTAAGCGGCGCCGGTCGTTCCCCGCGTCAAGCGGCGACATGCCGGTCCGGGTCGTTGTGGTTCTGGCCGCGTCGTTCGAGGGTGCGTGTCCGCATTTGCAAGCGAACATGAGTTGTGGCGCGTACGAGCAGCGCCCGATGGTCTGTCGGATCTATCCTGCGGAAATCAACCGGTTCATCGAATTGAAGCCGGAGCAAAAGAAATGTCCGCCGGAAGCGTGGTCGGCGGACAAGCCGCTGCTGATGAGGGCGCAACAAGTAGTCGATGCCGAGACCTTCGCCCTGATTGCAAAATCGCGGGCGGTGGATGTTAGCGACGTCGGGACTAAGGCGCGCGCATGCGCTAATCTGGAAATCGATGCTGCTGCGCTGGCCAACGAGGGCCTGGTGATTTATTCACCGCCGGTCGCCTTGGCGTTAGCCGCGTTGAAACGTGCTCGTGGGCAGGGTGATACGAGCGACGACACACTGCAGTGGAAGGTAGTGTCGAACCGGCGCGAAACGGTGGACACGCTTACGTCGATAGGCGCAACAGGTGTCCATTACGCGAAGGCAGATGCGCCGGCGTTCGATTATCTCGGCTTCTTTCCCGCCTCGGCGTGATCGGCAGTCGATGCCAGGACCGGCTGGTTAATCAAGCCGGTCCTGGCGATTCTGTCCACAACCAACGCTAAGTCGCTTCCCGAACCGCACGCAGGAACTGCTGCGTGCGCTCATGTTGCGGTCGTGAGATCGTGTTCGTGACCTAGCCGGCGCATCACGCTCAGCACTTCACCGCACAGCTCGGGATCGAGCGCCGAGGTTACTTCGTCGAACAGCATCACTTTGGGCCGCATTGCCAGTGCCCGTGCAATCGCCACGCGCTGCTGCTGCCCGCCCGATAACTGCGATGGATAGTGATTGCACTTGTCGTCGAGCCCGACCATGGACAGCAGCTCACGGCCTCGCATGGTGATGGAACCAGTCGGCGTTGCCGCTCTTATTACACCGTGGAATCTCCGGGTCGCGATGATCACCCGCAAGGCCACTGCCGCACTCGCGGTGGGTTGCACGGCGATCGTCAAGCCCGCGCATGAAACACCGTTCTCGCCGCTCGCGTTCGCGCAACTGGCGGAAGAAGCGGGCTTTCCCACAGGCGTATTCAACGTTGTGCTGGGTGAGCCGCAGATGGCGATGCAAGATCGCGATCGGCGCGAAGTTCCAGACGTCGGGACAGGACTGTTGCGCGGCGAACCGCATCTTCGTGGCCGCACCGCTGTATGAAAACTTCGTTCAGCAATACAGCGAAGCGGTGCGTGCGTTGAAGGTAGGGCCGGCCTTCGAAATGTGGATGAGATTATCGGTATCGTGCGCGAAGCCGTGGATGAAGTCGCAACGCTGACGATCGCGTAACGCTTGCATGTAGTGCCAAAAAAACAGCACCAAAAACCGCCGGCTTTGTCCGGCGGTTTTTTTGCGCAGCAGGAGGTGCGAGCACTGCCACTCTAAATAGTGAGCGAATGGGTCGGCTCGAGTACGACTGGGCATAGCCCATTGCTGCGCAGCATCCCAACTGCTACTTCGCACGTCCGTCGCGCTCAATCCTCCGGATCGGCAATATCGATTGCGACTATCTGCTCGCCGTGAATGACGGCGGCATCGCGTGCCTCCTGTCGCGTAGGGTACGGTCCGAGCACGGGTGCACCCTGGAATGGGAACAACATGCGGCCGTCGGTTTTTCTAATAACCTTTAGCGTTCCTACGAACAATCCGCCCGCGTTGATCTGATACGACGCGTAGATCGCGAAGTCTTCGGCGCGCATGCGTTCGCCAGCACCCCGGCTTTTTAGCTGAGTCATGGATAGGACAATTTTCGGTTTTTTCATGGCTTGAGACTGGTTTCAATCGTTGCCGTTGACAGGCATTGCATGTGTCCCGCAGAGCGCTCTTACGGTCGATTTTTCCTGTCGGAGGACATCACGCCGTTCACTAAAAACGTAGAGCATCTGACGTGGAGCAATTACCAGTCCGCGCCGGCAGTACGCTTCTTGCGTGCGGGTAAACAGCACGCACAAGATAACGGCCCATGGCGAGACGCATCTGGACCGGGAGTCTTTCGCAGGTCCAAAATCCGCGGTATCTGGACGAGCGCTGCAGGCCAGATGGCATAACGGCAGCCGATCGCTCCGCGCCAGTTCGCGAACACGGGACCGGCGTGCGTGTGCAGCCCCGGCACCCTTCGGCTCATGAGAAGACCGTGCCTTTCAACAACAAAGGAAAGCACATGGACGCTCTTATCGCAGTGTTTGGCAGCGGCAAAGATCTCGATTCGCTACAGATGGGGGCTCGCGCGGTGGCGGTCTTTATCGGCGCGCTCGTTTGTATTCGCATCTCCGGCCGGCGTTCATTCGGCCAGCGTTCTGCGTTCGACTATGTTGTCGCAATACTCCTTGGCGCGACGCTGAGCCGCGTGATCGTGGGCGCTTCGCCGGCTGTCCCGACGGTGGTCGCCTCGTTGGCGATCGTCGTGCTGCACCGTGTGCTCGCCTGGGGCTGCCTGCATTCGGCAACACTGGAGCGGCTGGTGGGCGGAACCGAACGGGAGCTGTACCGCGATGGTCGTTTTGACGAGAAGCAGATGTCGGCCGCGCTCATTACGCAAACCGATGTATTCGAAACGGCGCGGCAGCAACTAGGCGCGGATGACCTGTCCGGAGTACGAGTGGCTACGCTGGAACGCAATGGAGAGATCAGCCTGATCCGCAACAAGACCGGTCACTAACGTCAGGCGGGAGGTTGAGTCTCGCCGGAAACGCGGTCTGGAAGGAACGGCGTAAACGGCTGCTGCCGGCAAGGAGAGCCGCTGGCCGGAAAGGCTTGTTGGCACCCGTTCATGCGACACCGGCAATAAAAAAGTGAGCGCACCAGCCGGGCGAGCGCTAAACATCTTGTTCGTGAAGGCCTGCAAAACTCATGGTGCAGGTGGGTCGCTCGGGGCATCCGGTCATCTTCCAGCACGTTTATTTGCGCCATCAGTTGCCGCACTTTCTCGTCCACATGTCCTCCGTGGCAGTTGGATACGGACGGCCAAGGTTGCAAACGTTTGTCCGGTGAAAGAGGTTGTATAACCCGGCTTTCCTTGCTTCGTATCAGCAGACTACGAGCAAAAATCGTTCCGGGTAGAGAACTGCGTGGGGTGTCGCGCGTTCGATCGGGAACCCTTGCTATCCAGGCGCAGACCGGTGCGAACCTTGCACACCTTGAAAACAACGCTAATTTTCACCAGAGCAATTCGTATGTCGTGTCCAACCCGGTTGAGATCGAACACCGGAAGCCGTTGATAGCCAGGCCAGACGACCGGGCTCATTTCGTGTACATGGGCCGGCTGATCTACGACAGTCCGAGGAACGTAGGCGATTTCATCCGCGCACTGGTGGGAATACCCGGAAACTGGACGGCAACGATCATCGATGATGGCGAGGATCGCGAGAGTCTGTTAGCGCTTGCGCAAGCCTTGTCAGATGACAAAAGAATCACTTGGGCAGGATGGCAGGACCGTCCCTGGGAGTCCGTTGACGCTGTCTCCGCACTGGTACTCACGTCGGAGTCCGAAGGGTTCGGATGGCGCTGGCAGAAGCTATGGCCCGCGGCGTGGCGTGTGTTTGCTCGGATTGTCGGGGGGCCCTCGACGTCATGCGGGACGGCGTGAACGGCTGGGTTTATCCCGTGGGTAGCACCTTCGCTTTGAGCAAGATTCTCAGGGAGATCGTGAGCGGAGAGCGGCAGTTACCCGACGCGGCCGTCGTGCGGGCGTTGGTGTCGCGCTTCACTTCTAGTTGTGTGGTGAGGTCGATCACGAATGCGTGTGAAGCAGAGGTAGAGCGTCAAGGAGGCACGCCCATGAGCGCGATCGGTGCCAATCCACGGTGAGCGGAACCTGATTACACCAGGACCCACGCTTAGGTCAGGTGAGTGTCATACCTGGCATCCGGGCTTGCTCCGCTTTCAAGCGACGGTGAGCGCTTACGGATCGATGCGGTCGCAACGTCCTGCTCTCTGGCCTTACCGGCAAATTGCCGTCTATAGGCGGCCGGTGTCGTTTCTTTAAACGCGCGGAACTGCCGGTTGAAGTGTGCGACGCTGGGAAAACCAGAACGAACACCGACCACCGACACAGGCCACGATGTATCGGTCAGCATGCGGCACGCGTGACCGATTCGAATACGGCTTAGGTATTTGCCGACGCTTTCGCCTAGATGCTGCACGAAGTAGCGGTTTAGCGAGCGCTCCGACAAGTTGGCCGCAGCGGAAAGTTCGGCTAAGGAAAGGGGTTCGGCAAAACGTGCGTCGATTACCGCCAAGACGCGATTGATACGTTCCGGCTCGTGCCCGGACGGTCGTCCGATACGATTGCCGGTGAACGCACTAGGCGACGCCACGGGCTCGGCATCGGCGTCGGCTAGCATGCACAGCGCCTCGAGCACGGTCGCGAGCCTCTCGCGTGGCGACTCCGACAGCAACCCCGCTTGCTGCTCCCGGAGCGCCGCGCCGGCAGCCGTGGAAAATGCGAGGCCGCATCCCGCGCGCCTGAGCAATCTATGAAGCCCTTCGTATTCGGGACAGCAATCGCCCAAGCGCCTGGCCCAATCGCCGCTGAACCAGATCACGATGGCCACTTCCGGCACGCTGCTATCCAGCGAGCTGTTCGAGGCCCATGTATGTGGTAAGTCGGGCGGTACCAAAACGAGATCGTCTGCGCCGTATTCGGTGATCGAATCGCCGATATACCGCTTTCCGCGGCTGTTCATGGTCAACGTCAATTCGTATTCGGGATGGTGATGCCATTCGAATGGAATTCTCGGGAGCTTCCGGTGGTAAACCCGCACCGAGCAACCGTCGCCAATGGCGACGCGTTCATACATTGGTTTCATGGCTGAGAACGCAAATTTGTTGTCTTGATCGTATCACTTATTGGCCGTGGTCAAGCATAAGCTCCGGACATGCCAATAAGCGGAGACAACCATGCAACCACTACAAATCGATGACCTGCCTGCGGCCATTCGCGCGGCAAAACAGGAGCTTAGGAAAGCCCTTCCAAACTATCGGCAAGTGTTTGCCGAGGTCGAGGAAGACGTCAAGAAGCAGGTCGAGATCATCGCGGCTCAACGTGCTCGCGGCGAATCGGTGATACCGGAGCTCACCTATGCCGACATCGCCAGGCAAAGCGTTAGCGACCAGACGATCGCGCGAATCAAGTCTCGCGGTGCATGCGTGGTGCGCCGTGTCTTTAGCCCTGAATTGGTAGCGCAATGGGACGCGCAAATAGCCGACTATGTGGACACGAACAATCTGGACGAGCGTCTGCTGAATCGCGCGGAGGACAAGTATTTTGGCAATCTTGCCTCAAGCAAGCCGCAGATTTATGGCGTGTACTGGTCAAAGCCACAAGTTGCCGCGCGTCAGGCGCCTGAGTTGACCGCGACTCGCGTGTTCCTTAATCGCCTGTGGAAAGCTGAGAGCGAAGGCCGCAAGCATTTCGACCCTGACCATGTGCCGGTCTACGCCGACCGCCTGCGCCGGCGTCCGCCAGGTTCGGAATCGCTAGGGCTGTCGGCGCATTGCGATGGGGGCTCGGTCGAGCGCTGGCTCGAGGAAAATTTCAGGCGGGTCTATCGGCATGTGTTCGACGGCAACTGGAAACAATACGATCCGTTCGATGCAGCTTATCGCCCGGACGTACGAGAGATTCCGTCACCTGCCGTATGCTCGATGTTCCGGACCTTCCAGGGCTGGACCGCATTGACGCCGCAAGGGCCGGGCGACGGCACGCTGCAACTCATTCCCATCGCGAACGCCATGGCTTACGTGCTGCTCCGGGCACTCCAGGACGACGTTCCCGAAGACGATCTTTGCGGAGCCATGCCGGGTCGCGCGTTATCGATCAAACCCGAATGGCATGGGCTGCTTTATGGCGCGTTGTCGTCGATCCCGAAGATGGAAGCAGGCGACACTGTGTTCTGGCATAGCGACGTCATTCACGCCGTTGAAGATGCGCACCGTGGCACGGGTTATAGCAACGTCATGTACATATCGTCGGCTCCGGCATGCGCGAAAAACGATGCTTACCTGAAGCGCCAACTGCCAAGCTTTCTTGAAGGCAAAAGTCCTCCCGACTTTCCGGCTGATAATTTTGAAGTCGATTTCATCGGGCGTGCGACGCAAGCCGACCTGACGCCGCTAGGCCGAGCGCAACTCGGTTTCTCACTCTAAGGCTTCCACCACATTTCTTAGCGCAGCGCGGGTCAGCTATCCGGCGCTGCGTAGACTTCCTTTACCTGGCTCAAGGGCTGGTCAATGGAAACAGACGAGCCGATAAGGCCACATGTATTTCCCAGGAGACGACGATGAACAAAAACCTTAAGCAAAGCCTGTATGCCTTGATCGGCCTTTGCGTCTGTCATGCGGCTAGTGCCGGAGAATCCATTTCAGTCCTGCATTGGTGGACGTCGGGAGGCGAGTCGAAAGCGATAAGACTGCTCAAGGACGACATGACCAAACAAGGCTACGAGTGGAAGGACTTCGCTGTGGCTGGCGGCGCAGGCGCGGCCGCTATGACCGCACTGAAAGCGCAGGTCATTTCCGGCAACGCGCCATCGGCCGCACAGATCAAAGGCCCCCTCATTCAAGATTGGGCCGACCAGGACATGCTGGTCCCAATCGATAAATCAACGGGCGACTGGAAGAGCCATACTCCTGCGCAGATCGATGCAACGATGCGCGCCGGTGGCCATTACGTTGCGGCGCCGTTTTCGGTGCATCGGATCAACTGGCTCTGGATCAACAAGGCAGCGCTGGACAAAGTGGGAGGGACGCCGCCGACCACTTGGCCCGAGTTCTTTGCGTTGGCCGACAAGTTTCGTGCAGCTGGCATTACGCCGGTCGCACATGGCGGACAGCCCTGGCAGGACATGACGGTGTGGGAAACCGTCATGCTTTCGCAAGGGCCCGACTTCTACAAGAAGGCGCTAGTCGATCTTGACCAGAAGACACTCACGTCGCCGCAGATGGTGCAGGTGTTCGAGACGGTCAAGAAGATCGAGTCTTACTTCGACAAGGGTTATGCGGGGCGTGACTGGAACCTCGCAACGGCAATGGTGATCAACGGCACCGGCGGCATGCAGTTCATGGGCGACTGGGCGAAAGGCGAATTCGAAAACGCGAACAAGAAGCCGGGTGTCGATTATGTCTGCGCTGTCGCACCCGGTACCGCCAGCGCCTATACGTACACCGTCGATTCATTTGTATTTTTCCAGCAGAAGGGCGACAAGCAGGCAACGCCCGGTCAGCTTGCGTTAGCCAGGACCATCATGTCCCCGGACTTCCAGCAGCAATTCAGCCTGTACAAAGGGTCGATCCCAATCCGTCAGGATGTATCGATGGATCAGTTTGACGGCTGCGCCAAGAAATCGTTCGCCGACGAACAGAAGACGATCAAGTCGGGCGGCTTCTTGCCATCGCTTGCCTTTGGCATGGTCCAGTCGACCGTGACCGCCGGTGCAATCTCGGATGTCGTGAGCAAGTTCATGAACTCCAACCAGGATGCGAAGAGCGGCGTCCAGGCACTGGCTGCTGCCGCCAAAGTTAAATGAGCGCGGCGACATAGAAAAGGAGAAGAGATGAACGCAGACATGAAAAACATCTGGCCGCGCTCAGGGCTGGATGTGACGGTGATGGGGTTTGGTGCATCGCCTATTGGAAACCTCGCCCGGCCGATCTCGGAAGAAGACAGTGCTGCACTGATTCACGCGGCATGGAACGCCGGTATTCGTTATTTCGACACGGCGCCCATGTACGGTCACGGTCTTAGCGAAGCACGGTGCGGTCATGGGCTTCGATGGTTTCCGCGAGACGAGTTCGTCATCTCGACCAAGGTCGGGCGCCTACTCACGGCGGCCAGACGATCGGAGATCGACTTTAGCCCTTGGGCAAGCGGTCTGCCGTTTCAGATGCGCTTCGATTACAGCTACGACGGGACGATGCGATCCATCGAAGACAGTCTGCAACGCCTGGGATTGGAACGTATCGACATTGCGCTGATTCACGACATTGATAACTTCACGCATGGCTCGCAAAACCAGCCTGCAGTCTTTGACACGGCGATGTCGGGCGCGGCCAAAGCACTGGCTCGGCTAAGAGACGAGGGCGTGGTGAAAGCGATTGGCGTGGGCGTGAATGAATGGGAGGTGGCTTACGAGGCAATCAAGCGTGCCGATTTCGATTGTTTGTTATTGGCTGGCCGATACACACTGCTCGAGCAGGACGCGCTAGACGGTTTCCTTCCGGCTTGCGAGAAACAACAGGTCTCGGTAATTCTCGGTGGTTGTTATAACAGCGGCATATTGGCAACGGGCGCAATCAAGGGCGCGCGATATAACTACGCGCCCGCGTCCGACGACATACTGGCTCGCGTTCGGAAAATCGAGGCAGTCTGCCACGATTTCAACGTTCCGCTCAAGGCGGCCGCGTTGCAATTCGCGTTGGCTCACCCGGCGATAGCCACGAACATTCCCGGCGTAAGAACGGTTGCGCAGTTGCAGGACAACATCGAGACGTTCAAAGCGCAGATTCCCTCCGCATTCTGGACTGAATTGCGAACGAAGCAGCTTATTCGTGAGGATGCGCCAGTGCCGGTTTGACCGCGCCTGTTTTGCTAACACACAATCGTTAAGGAAATTCCGGTGCTAGTTCGCAAAGCCATTAGTCATGCGCAAGCGCTTTCCGCAATCGAGCGCATGCAGCAAGAGCTTAAGGGAATGGAGGCAGCCGCCGTGCTTGCGGTTAGCGACGCACATTGGAAGACGAAGATGAACGGATTGCGCAACTCGGTGTCGAGGCAGTCATGGCGAGGCACCTTCAGGCAGCCCCGCCAGTTGCGTGACCGGAGACAGGACAATCACCCCTAGCTGGATCGCAAAAGACACGGTCGACATAACCAGGCACGCGCTCACGCCGGTCTGCGTAGCGAGGGCTGCGCCAAGCAACGCGCCAACTGGACGTGCGCCGTAAGTTGCCGTGCTCATGATGGCCGACACTCTGCCGAGCATGGCGTGCGGTGTGATCGCCTGACGCAACGTCGTTGATCCGATCGTCCACAGTACCGGCCCGGCGCCAAGCAAAAAGAAGCTCACGCAAGCCATCCATAGGTGGGAAAAGAACAGTGTGGCGCTCATCAGCACCGAGGCCAGGAAGCCGCATAGCGGACCGATCGTGAGTGTCCGGCCGAAGCTGATTCGCCGCGACACTTCGGGTCCCGCCAGTGCGCCGGCCACCATGCCCGCGCCATAGGCCGCCAGACTCACGCCGATCACAGCTGACGACATGTGCAGATGATGTGCCGCGTAAGCCACGTAGACCGCTTGCAATACGAAGTAGCCGAGGTTGAAGAAAACCGCGGTCAGAAGAATAGGGCGAAGCAGCGGGTCGCGAAATACAAAGGCGGCGCCCTCGCGCACTTCGGCGAGGAAATGCCGGCCGGTCCTGGGTAGATGCGGCGTGACCGGCAACGCGCGCAGCAGCGCGACGGCGAGCGCCGACAGTATGGTTGCCAGCGCGTACGCCCAACCCGCGCCCACGGTCCCGACTATCACCCCTCCGATCGCAGGCCCTGCGGAGTACGCGACGCTTCTTGCCAGCTCGATACGGCCGTTCGCCGCGGGTAGCGCAGCGCGAGGCACCAGGGAAGGAACGAGCGACGGTGCTGCGACGCTGTAAGCGACCGTACCCGCCGCGCCGATGAAACCACAGGCGGCGAGCAACGGCAACGTGAGCAGATGGGCTCCGATGAGCACGAGGATCGCGATCATTGCCAGTACGCGAACGGCTTCCGCGCTTGCCATCAGTCCGCGTCGCGAGTGGCGGTCGGCATAGACGCCCATCGGCAGCGATAGCAGCAGGAACGGCAGGGTTTGAGCGGTTTGCAGCAGGCCGGTTTGCGCGGCGCTTGCGCCCAGCACGAACACTGCAACAAGCGGCGCGGCAGCGAGACTGATCTGCTCGGCCGATTGCGCCAGCAGATTCGACCAGGCCAAACGGTGGAATGCCGATGGGAGGGTGGTGCGCTGGTTTGAAGAGGGGTGCATGACTCGGGGCTCCTTGGGAGGTGTCCCGGTCATCATCGTTTGTGGGGCCGTGCTATGCGCCCCGGATCTTGCGCTTACGTTCAGCCAGGCGTCGCTAACGGTCCTGCTGTGAATTGTTCAAGCTTCGGCGTGTCACCGTGTCGCTAACGTCTATTTCGAATAGCGCGACATACCCGGATCGGCCAAAAGGAATAATGAGTTCCCGTAGAAAGGGAAGGTTCGGCTGAGCCTTTCGACAGGTAAAGGGTGAGGCGCGAAGAATACGGATGCCCTCGTACACAGCCTTAAGAGCGCGCTCGGCGAGCGACAGGTCTGCGGTTGGAAGCGGTCGAGCCGACGTTTACGCCGTTCTCAGGCGTTTCTCGAACGAGCGTGTGAGCCATGAAATCGGGTAACAGTAGGCAAAGAAAATCACCAGCGTCGCGACGTAGGTCAGTACTGTAAAGCTGCTGCGTGCGACAGTGCTGCTGGCAATCTGAGCGGTGTCGAGCAGGTCGTGGATGCCCACCAGCGAAGACAGCGCGGTGCCCATGGTGATGATGGCGTACACATTCATCCACGGCGGCAACATGCGGCGCACGCATTGCGGCACGACTATTTTCCCGAGGATTTGCCAGCGCGAAAACGCCAGCGAGGCCGCCGCTTCCCATTGCGCGGACGGGATGGACGCCACCGCGCCGCGAAACACTTCCGCGATGTTCGCGCTGGCCGGCAGAGCGAGACCAAGCGTCACTTTCAGCCAGTCGGGAAACGGCACGGTGATGCCGAACGCATGGATCTCGAAGGGGAAAACATAAGTGGTGAAGTAGATCAGCACGAGCCACGGTGCATTGCGAAACGCGATAATCCACAGCCGCGCCAGCCGCCCCGGGAAAGATGCCGACATCGCGAGCGCGCCCGCGAGCAGCCCGATCACTGTGCCTATGAAAATGGCGCCGATGCTGATGAGCACGTTCATCGCAAAGCCGTGGGCCAATGCCGGCGACCATTCCACAAAACGCGCGAGCGTCTCGCCGCGCGAGCCCGCTTCGGGCGCAAGCGACCACAGTAACGCGCCCGTCACGAGCACGCCGAGCACACCATAAACGCCGGGCGGCAAACGCGTGACAGCGAACTTGCCTGCGGCGGCAGCGGAATCAGTAGCCATAACCGGGAATCCTGTAACGACGTTCGAGCCAGCGGCCGGCCAGCGTGACCATCCAGGTGAGCACGCCGAAGAACGCAAGAATCAGCAGCATCAACGCGAGCACGTTGTCGCGTTGGGTCCAGATCATGATGGACTGGTAGGTGACGTCGCCGACCGCGATAGCCGATGCCACAGCCGACGCCTTTACCAGTTCCACCATGTTGTTGACCAGCGCGGGGAGGGCCGCGCGCAACGCGAGCGGCAGTTCGATGCGCCAGAAACGCGTTGCCCGGCTGAACCCGAGCGAAGCCGCGCCCTCGAGCGTTTGCGAAGGCAGTGCGTCGAATCCGGCACGCAACGCTTCGGCGTGAAATGCCGCCTTGTGCAGCGACAAGACAAGCACGACCCAGAAGAACGGCTTGAACGGGTTGTCGATACCGCGAGCACGCAGCCATTGCGTGATCAGCATGTTCAGCACGAGAAACGCGCAGTAGAGCTGCACCAACGTGGGTGTATTGCGGGTGACTTCAATGAACCCGCGCGCCAGTCCTGCGACCAGCCGGTTACGGCCCCGCAATGCGAGCAGCAGCACGAGTCCTGCAATGGCGCTGGCCGTCATGGTCGAAAGAATGATTTCGATGCTCACGCCCAGGCCCTGCACGAACGGCACGCGTTCGTAGTCGTCCAGCAGGAAGCGGTAGTCGAGCCCGAGACGTGCGGTCGCCGTGATGAAGCCGTGCAGCAGCGCGTCCATCTCAGTTCTCCGCGGGCAATTGCCGATGCCACTCGGCGAGCGCGGGCGAGGGCGGATTGAGACCGTTCTTCGCTTCTGTCGCAATGAACCAGCCGTTGCGATGCAGTTCGCGTACGAACGTGTCGAGTTTCGCGGCGGTATCGCGTTCGCCCTGACGCATCCAGATCACCGATGGCGCGGGTTCTATTTCAGGTTGCAGGGTGCGGTAGTCGCGCCACTCGGGATCGCTTTGCAGCAGCGGATAAAGCAGCGGTGCAGCGTCATGAACGGCCGCAACGCAACTCCCGCCACGCAGCGCGAGCAGCGACTGGGACGAGCCTGGGAACGCCCGCGGGATCGCGCCGTATCTCTCAACTATTGGGCGGATATAACTGCTGCCCTGCGAGATGCATACCGGCTTGCCGCGCAGGTCTGCCCAGCGCGCAATACCGCTAGTTTTAAGCGTGATTGCCGTGCCGCCTACGCGGTAATACGGCGTGGCGACATGGTCTAGGATTTCCCCGCGCTGCGCGTTGTACTCCATGTTCGCAATCAGGATGTCGACCTTGCCCTGTTGAAGGAACTGAACGCGCGTGGACGGCAACACGGACACCAGTTGCACCTTCGCGCCTAGCCGTTTGCCAAGTTCGTTGGCGAGATCGACATTAAAGCCACGCGGCTGCTGCGTCGCGGGATCGAGTGAACCGAACGGACTGCCGCCGATCATTACGCCGACCGTGATTTCATGGCGCGAGTCGATCTTGTCGAGGGTTGTATCGGCGTGCGCAGTAAAGGACGCGCCCAGCACGGCGACCGTCAGCAGACGGCGGAGGTTCGTCAGAGTCATAGCGGTGAATAGCAGCAGAAGAGCATTAGAGAATAGGTAAGCGCCAGCGCATCGCCAAGGAAGCGAATCTGCTAAGCAAATCATCGAACGAGTGGAATAAGGCCGGAATAAAGCGTGCCATGCGCTTGGCGGATCTTTAGCAAACCCGCTGCTATCGATTCGACGAATGCTTGGTTATCGAAAAGGTGCGCGGTTCTTAGAATCTCCGCTCCTGCATGCTTTCGTGCGCTTTTGAAGGAACCCCGGATGACTCAGTTGATTCTTTCGAAACGTGCGTACAAAACTCCCGTGAAAACCCCTCGGGAGGTCGCATGAATCGACTAGCGCTTGCGCTCAATCCGCTTCAGGACACGGCACCGGTTGCGCATGCGCCGGCACGCCCGGGCGTCACCGGGAACACGGACCCCGTGCTTGTCTCGCTGCGCGATGTCCATCTCTCTTACGGCGTCGTTCCGGTGCTCAAGGGTATCGATCTATGTGTGCGGCGCGGTGAAGCCGTGTCCATCATTGGGCCATCGGGTTCGGGTAAATCGACGCTGCTGCGTGTCATCAACGGCCTCATCGCTCCGCAACAAGGCGAGGTGTTGGTCGACGGGATCGATGTCCGCGCGCAGCGCACCGACGCACAGAAGATCGCGTTGCGCAAACGCATTGGCTTCGTGTTCCAGCAATACAACCTGTTCCCGCATCTGAGCGTGCTTGCCAACCTGACCATTGCGCCCATGAGCGTGCTCGGCCGCAGCCGCGCCGAGGCCGAGCACGACGCACACGCGCTGCTGGCGAAGGTGCGGCTGGCTGACAAGGCCCAGGGGTATCCCGGCGAGCTGTCCGGTGGCCAGCAGCAGCGCGTCGCCATTGCCCGGACCCTCGCCATGCGTCCCGATCTGATTCTCTTCGATGAAGTGACATCGGCGCTCGACCCGGAAACGGTCGGTGAGGTGCTTACGGTGATTGGCGAACTCGTCGACGACGGCCAGACCTGCGTGCTGGTCACGCATGAAATGCGCTTTGCCGAAGACGTCAGCGACGAAGTGTTTTTCACGGAAGGCGGCGTGATTGTCGAGCATGGCGCGCCGTCGCAGATTTTCGGTGCACCGGAGAACGAACGCACGCGCCTGTTCCTGCAACGCGCACGCGGCGACGACCGGCGCGCACTGCGCAAACGCTCGCGAAGCAGCGCAGCGCTCGCTCTGGCCACATCCTGATTCTTTACTAACCGATTCCACCATGACCGTAACTTCGAATTACATTGACGAACGCCAGGCCGCCGTCACCGCATTGCTTGACGATGTACGCCATATCGTGGCGAGAGAAGGCGTGACGCGCGCCGCGCTCGACGCAATCAGTGAGCGCTTGCAAAGGCTCGCTGCGCGCAACGCCGCGTTGTTTTCCGCCGGAGATTTCCCGCCGCCGCAAGCGGGTAGCGGCGATACCTCGACGCGATACCGGTTGAATCCCGGCGAGGACGGTTTCGCGTTGTATCTGAACTCGCTGCTGCCCGGCAAGACCACTATTCCGCATAACCACGATACGTGGGCGGTCATCGCGGCGCTCGAGGGCGAGGAACTGAATCGCGTCTACAAGCGTACCGATGACGGCACGGACCCCGAACACGCCACGCTCGATGTAGAGCGCGAAGTCGTGGTACGTCCGGGTACGCCGATCGCGTTTTTGCCTGAAGACATTCATAGCATCCACGTGACGGGCGCTGCACCCACGTTGCATTTCCATCTCTATGGTCGGCCGCTCGAAACGCTTTCGGGCCGCCTCGGTTACGAAATCGACACGGGGCGAGTCGTGCGTTACAACGCGAGCCACCTGCAGCGCGGCACCCAGGCGGTCGGCTGATGAGTCCGCCGCTGCTGCGCAAATCCACACGCCTGATGCGTGCGGGCGCACCTACGTTCAGCGATGGCTCCGCGCCTGTAAACGTACCGGTCGAGCGCACGAGCACGGTGCGTTTCGAGAGCACGTCGAGCCACGCGGCGCTGCATAAACGGCGCGAGGCGGGTGAAGCAGTCAGCACCTATGGACGGCATGGCACGCAAACGCACCGGGCGCTGGAAGCGGCTATCGGTGAGCTGGAAGGTGCGCGCGATGTCCTGCTTGCGCCTTCCGGTCTGTCGGCAATCTCGCTGGTGTTCATCGGCTTGTTGTCGCCCGGCGATCATGTGCTCGTGCATGACGGCGTTTATGGACCCGTGCGCGAACGCATCGAACCGTTGCTTACGCGCCTGGGCGTTACATTCAGCTACTTCAGCGCAGCAGAGGGTTTGCCGCATAGGCAGCTTCAGGCCAACACACGCCTGATCTATGCAGAGTCGCCGAGTTCGTTCTTATATGAGATCGTTGATCTCCCCGCGCTTGCGGACTTTGCGCACGAGCAAGGTATCTTGCTCGCGGCCGACAACACGTGGGGCGCGGGTTTGCTCTATCAGCCGCTGGCACTAGGGGCCGATATCTCCGTCCAGGCCGTCACCAAATACCTCGGCGGTCACTCGGACCTGATGCAAGGTGCGGTATCCACAGCCGATGCTGCAATCGGGCAGCGCTTGCGAGAGACGCATGACGCGCTTGGCCTGAGCATCAGCGCAGACGACGCTTACCTTGCATTGCGCGGCATTCGTACGCTGCCCGTGCGCCTCGCGCAACATGCGCGCGGCGCGTTTGCCGTCGCGTCCTACCTGCAACGCGTGCGCCCGGTCACGCGCGTATTTCATCCGGCATTGGCCACCGATCCCGGGCACGCGTTGTGGTCGCGCGATTTCCACGGCGCGAACGGACTTGTCTCGTTCGCATTGCGCGACGTCGATACCAGCCGCGCCGCTGCTTTCGTCGACGCGTTGCAGCTATTCAGCGTCGGCGCGTCGTGGGGCGGTTATGAAAGCCTCGCGCTGATCGCACCGCCGCGGCGCTTACGGTCCCATACCTACTGGCAGGGGCAGGAAGCCGTGATCCGGCTGCATATCGGCCTGGAAGATGCGGACGATCTCATCCTCGACCTCGCACAAGCGTTTCGCAGCGTGCTGTCCTGAACGTTGGCCACCTCTCATCGCGATCCTATTCCAATGACCTCAATCCGAAACGACGTGTCTATCGTCGATGCTTCCATCGTCCGTGCCTGGCTCAACGACGAAACCGAAATCGCCTTGCTCGATGTACGCGAAGCAGGGCAGTTCGGTGAAGGGCATCCGTTCTTTGCGACCCCGTTGCCTTACAGCCGGCTCGAAATAGATGCACCTCGACTCGTGCCGAGACCGGATACGCGGATCGTGCTGCTCGACGACGGCACGCAGGCCGATAACGAAGGCGTTGCAGTACTCGCAGGACATCGTCTGCACGCCCTGGGCTATACCAACGTCTCTGTACTGCGCGACGGCGCCAGAGGCTGGCAGGCGGCCGGTTATACGCTGTTTAAAGGGGTTAACCTTCCGTCGAAGACCTTCGGCGAGTTGGTCGAACACGCCTGCGAGACGCCACATCTGTCGTCCGAAGAACTCGCGGCTCTGATCGAAGAAGGAAAGACGCACGCGCTGTTCGATGGACGCACGCTCGATGAACACAGGAAGATGACCATTCCCGGCGCGATCCCCGTGCCGAACGGAGAACTCGCCTACCGGATCGGAACGCTGGTGGCGGATCCTGCTACGCCGATCGTGATTCATTGCGCAGGCCGCACGCGCAGCATTATCGGTGCACAGACGCTGCGGAATCTCGGTGTGCCGAATCCGGTCATTGCGCTGGAAAATGGCACGCAAGGCTGGGCGCTCGCCGGTCTCACGCTCGAACACGGGAGCAAGCGCCGTTATCCGGAGGCTCTGGACGAAGCGGCCGTCGCCGATGCCCGGTCGCGGACGGCGACGCTTGCTGCGCGCTTCGGTATTGCGACGCTGGATGCTGCGGGCGCGCAGGCATGGCTTGCTGATCCTCGCCGGACGACCTTTCCGCTCGATGTCCGCACGCCCGAAGAATTTACCCGCGACGGTCTGCCGAACGTTACCCACGCGCCGGGAGGGCAACTGGTGCAAGCGACCGACCAGACCATCGGCGTCCGGGGTGCCCGCATATTGCTGGTCGATTACGACGGCGTGCGCGCACCTGTGGTCGCTTCATGGCTGGTGCAATTCGGTTTTGAAACCGCACTGGTCGATGCCGCCGATGCAAGCGCGTTGCACGTTGCCGGGCAAATTGCACCGGTGAAGTCGTCCTTGCCGCAACTCGGCGTGACCGCGTTGCGCGAAGCCGCGACTGGCCATGTGCATTTGATCGACTTGCGGCCGAGCGCTGCATACAGGCGGGAACATGCTGCTGGCGCGCACTGGTCGATTCGTCCGCGGCTCGCAAAAACGCTGGCGGCGCTCAAGGTCGAATCAGGCGACACGTTGCTGTTATTCGCAGACGAACCGGCTGTCGCAAGCATCGCGGCAATCGACCTGCGCGAGCTGGGTTTCACCTCGCTCTATCTCGCCGCCGATGGCATCGACACCTGGAAAAAAGCGGGCTTGCCGCTGACATCGACGCCCGATCTTCCCGCCGATGCAGCGCGTATCGACTACCTGTTTTTCGTCCACGACCGCCACGATGGCAACCTCGACGCTGCGCGCCGGTATCTCGACTGGGAGACCGGTCTGATCGCGCAGTGTGCGCCGGACGAACTCGCTGTTTTCCGCATCGATGCACCCAGCCCTGACCGTTACAGCCAATGAAATTCCGCTCCGCCTCCTCTTTGAGTTTTACCTTGACTGCGCTTGCACTCTCGCAAGCTGCTCACGCCGATGCCACCCTCGACCGCATCAAGTCACGCGGCACGCTGACCGTCGGAGTCGTGCTCGACGGCACTTACGGTTCACTCGATCCGCAGACCCGCAAGCCGGTCGGCTACAACGTCGAACTTGCGGAAGACCTTGCCCGGCGTCTCGGCGTGAAGTTCGAAGCGGTGGAAGTCACGCCGCCGAATCGCGTGCAATTTCTTCAGCAAGGCAAGGTCGATGCGCTGATCGCGAGCATGCAGTACACCAGGGAACGCGACGAGATATTGAGCTATGTGCCCACGCCGTTCGAGGAGATCGGCGGCTCGGCGATGGTTCGCAAGGGAGCAGGCATTCACGACTGGAGTGATCTGCGCGGCAAGCCCGTATGCGTCTCGCAGGGAAGCAACTACACGCGGCCGCTGATCGAACAATACGGTGCACAGGTCAAGGGTTTTAAAGGCATGCCGGAAGCGTTGCTTGCGCTGCGCGGCGGGACTTGCGTGGCGTCGGTTCACGTGACACCGGGCATTCAGGCGCGGCTCGCCAATACCTCGGACGAGTGGCAGGACTACGAGTCGCCGATGCCCAATCAACTGATTCCGTCACCCTCGGTGATCTGGGTGCGCAAGGGCGAAACGGATACGATCGCTGCGCTGGACAAGATCGTGAAGGAGTGGCACCGGAGCGGCTTTCTTATCGATGAAGGCAACAAGTGGCACATGCCGCCCTCGCAGCAACTACTCGCGTGGCACCGGGAGTATTCGGCGAAGTGAAGGGGAAAAGGCCGGTCATGTGGGACCGGCCCTTCATGCCTGTTTAGAACCTGGCCCGGATACCGCTGAAGATAGCGACTTGCCGGTTAGTCGATGAAGCCGTTCCCACATCCGCAATCGCGGCGATCTTGCTATAGCCGCTGCCTACGCGGGTAGACGCATCCCCCGAAGCCAACTGATACACGCCCGAGAGATACAACTCGGTACGCTTTGACAGCGCATAGTCGACACCCAGCGTGAACTGATGCCAGCGCGGTTTGAGCGTGGCGCCCCCCGTTCCCGGCAGGCCATTGGCGCGGCCATCGGTAAAGGTGTACACGCCGATCAGCGTGACCGCGCTCGTTGCCAGATAACGCAGGTTGGCGTCGTAGTTGTTGAACTTGCGCGACGAACCGTCGTTGTAGTCGAGTTGCGTATGACTGAAGGCGAAGCCTGCCGTGGCCTTGCCGATTACGTAGTTCGCTCCGCCGACCGCGATTTGTTGACGCTGTACGCCGCCATTGAGGCCGTAGAAGAGCGCGCCGCTATAGTCGTCCCCGGTGGTGGTGGTCGCGCCGCCTACTGCGCCGCTCGTGTTCGACGTGCCGTCGGGATGATTCAGCACGACATAACCCGCGCCGGTCGACAGCGGCCCTGCTACGTAGTTCGCTGCCACGCCCCACGCGCGGTTGTTGCTGAAGCCCTGACCCGAGCCGTTATTCGCCTGATTGCTGAACGCATACAGCGTGTCGAGGGTAAAGCCTGCTATAGGGTCGCTGCGGAACTTGACCGCGTTGTTGATGCGGAAGGTTTGATTCAGGTTGTCGTTGTCGCCCACGTGCGTGGCCGGTGACCAGAAGCCCGAGCCCGCGTATTGCGCCACGAGATCCGCCAGCGGTTCGTACTGGCGACCAAGCGTTACTGTGCCTATACCCGTCTTCGCAAGGCCGACGAACGCTTGCCGGCCAAACTCGCGGCCGCCTTGTCCCAGCGTGCCGTCGTTCGGACGAAAGCCATTCTCCAGCGTGAAGACCGCCTTGAGGCTATCGCCCAGGTCTTCGGTGCCTTTGAGGCCCCAGCGGCTGCCGCTCAGCTTGCCGCTGGTCTGCTGGAAGTTCTTCGCACCCTTCTGATTATTGGTGTAGGTCAGCCCGGCATCGACTATTCCATACAGCGTGACCGAGCTTTGCGCCTGCGAAAGTGCGGGGGCGAGAACCAGCATGCCAGTGGCGCCGGCGAGTACGACTCGTTTCATTGTTGTCCTCTTGTTCCAGGTGGTTTTAACGAATTTTCGGACCCCGATATTAGGGTTTCGCGACGCCAGACTGAACGATGAATTTAAACTTCGTAATACAGATGATCATGATTTGTAATACACGCTTGCGGTGATTTGAAAATGAGGTGTAAGCCCCACATTCCCGGCCGTTCGATAAAAATCGTCTAAGCAAGGTCGAATTGCTTGGTTGCCAGCGCGCGTGTCCCTTTTTCAATATCTCAACCATCTCCTACTTCGCGATTGAGCCTGCGCGATGACAACCGATCACCATCCCGATGCAAGCGCGTACTGGGTGTGGCAGGACGGGAAGGTCGACATCGTCTGAACAATCATGCAATCGATAAAGCACGTGAGCTCATAACGATATTGCAAACGAATAATTGTTAAGAGGACGAAGCGTCGTTAGTCTTGACCGTTGCAGTGCGACAAAAACCGTGCTTCGGTGCGTGCGCATCGAGCGTCTTTTAACGTAACAAGGGTTTTCCGATCCATGTCCGGCACTCCTCATTTCGACCCGGCCTCCGGGCACTCCGGCATCGCGTTCCAGCCGCACGTGGCCGTGCGGACGAAAGCCGCCCGCGTTGTCGCGACGTCCACTCGCGAGCCAGCCCGGAGCTTGCTGCCAACGTGGCTAGCCGCACTGGCGTGGGTCGCCAGTGCGGGTTTTACGCGCTGGTGGCCTGACGCGGACGAGTGGCCCTACACAGACTACCTCCTTGTCCTCAAGCTGGCGCTGGCGGTCACTGCATTACTGATAGGCGTGGCGGCGCGCAGAAGCCTCTTGACGCGTCAAGCCGATGTACCTCCGTCACGCGCCGAACGCTGGCTCACGGCCATGCCGTGGCTCGTTGCGCTGGCAGTGGGCGTGACCGCGTGGGAAGTACTCACCGCAAAACTCGAATGGCTGCCGCGGCCGTTTTTTGCGCCGCCGCAGGCGTTGATCGCCGTTTTTTTCGACGATTTTCCGCGCCTCGGTTCAAGCGTCGTCCATTCGTTCGGATTGCTTGCTTATGGTTATGTGATCGGTGCGGTGGCGGGTTTTGTGACGGGAGTAGGCATCGGCTGGTCACGGGCAGTGGGTTATTGGCTGCATCCGGTGTTGCGGCTGATCGGTCCGTTGCCCGCCACCGCCTGGTTGCCGCTGGCGTTTTTCTTCTTTCCATCCAGCTTCAGCGCCAGTGTGTTCCTGATTGCGCTCGCCACCGGCTTCCCCGTGGCGGTGCTCACGTGGTCGGGCGTGGCGGGCGTCAACAGCACGTACTACGACATCGCCCGCACGCTTGGCGCACGGCCTGGTTTCCTGATCCTGAAGGTCGCAATACCGGCGGCGTTGCCGTCCGTGTTCGTCGGATTGTTCATGGGACTGGGCGCGTCGTTTTCCGTGCTGATCGTGGCGGAAATGATGGGCGTAAAAGCTGGCCTCGGCTGGTATTTGCAATGGGCCCAGGGATGGGCGGCTTATTCGAACATGTATGCGGCGCTGCTGGCAATGGCGCTGATGTGCTCGGGCCTGATCACACTGCTGTTCCGCTTCCGGGACCAGTTGCTCGCCTGGCAAAAGGGGTTGTTGAAATGGTAAGTACGCAAGGTGTTGCACAGTCAGCGGCAGCCGGTGCACGTATCGACGTCAGTGAAGTCAGCCACCGGTTTTCGCTGCACGGCGCGGCACTCCCCGTTCTCGACGACGTCAGCTTCTCTGTCGCCCCGGGTGAATTCGTCGCGTTGCTCGGACCCAGCGGGTGCGGCAAGTCGACCTTGCTGCGACTGGTAGCGGGACTCGATGCACCTACGCTTGGGACGGTGTCCTCGAACGGCGTGGCCATACGCGGGCCGGACCCGTCGCGGGTCGTTGTGTTCCAGGACCCGACCTTGTATCCGTGGCGCACGGTACGCGCCAACGTCGGTCTGGGACCCGAGGCGCAGCGAAGGCGTAAGCGGTTTCCGTGGAGCAAAGCCCGGCAGGTATCGCCCCTTCCGGAAGGCACGCGTTCGGCAGAGCAACGTATCGACGCCGCGTTGCAACTCGTCGGTCTGACCGACTTCGCTGCCGCCTATCCGCATCAGTTGTCCGGAGGCATGGCGCAGCGTGTTGCACTGGCGCGGGCGCTCGTCAACGATCCCGAGTTGCTCGTGCTCGATGAACCGTTCGGCAAGCTTGATTCGCTCACACGGCTGCGCATGCAAGGCGAGCTGGTGAAGTTGTGGCTGGATGCGCGCTTCTCGGTCCTACTGGTGACGCACGATGTGGAAGAGGCGCTGTTCCTCGCAAACCGGGTGATTGTTTTCAGCGAGCGCCCGGCGCGCATTACGGCGGAAGTGCGCAATGACGCGCCGTATCCGCGTCATCGTGACGATCCGAAGCTGGTTGAATTGCGGCGCGAAGTGCTTGCGTTACTTGGCTTGGTCGCGTGAGTTGCTACGCCAATCACATCAATAACAAACGACTCGTGGAGAATGTTAAATGAATCGTCCTGATGCCGATGCCGGCGAAAAAGCCGCTGCACCGGAGAACACTTCGCGCCGTGCGTGGCTGCGCAAGACCGCGTGGACTGCGGGCGCAGCAGCGCTTGGCGGTGCATCGTTCAGCCTTGCCGGACTGCCTGCCCGTGCCGACGATAGCCGGTTAAAACAGCTGAAGTTATCGTGGAATGCAGGCGCGATCTGCACGGCGCCGGTGCCGGTGGCCGTCAAGCAAGGTTTCTTCGCCAAGCGTGGGCTGGACGTCGAGCTGATCAACTTTGCCGGGTCGACGGACCAGTTGCTCGAAGCCATTGCGACGGGCAAGTCGGACGCGGGCGTTGGGATGGCGCTGCGCTGGATCAAGCCCCTCGAACAGGGCTTCGATGTCAAGCTCACCGCTGGCATTCACGGCGGCTGCATGCGGTTGCTCGCCACGCGCAACTCGGGAATCGTCGATCTACCTGGCTTGCGCGGCAAGATAGTGGGCGTCAGCGACATGGCCAGCCCCACCAAGAATTTTTTCGCCATCACGCTGAAGAAGCTTGGCATCGATCCGGACAGCGAGGTTCGCTGGCGCCAGTATCCCGTCAACCTGCTGGGCGAGGCGTTGAAAAAGGGCGAGGTCCATGCGATTGCGGACGGCGATCCGACTATCTGGATGCTGCGTGAATCGGATCATCTCTACGAGGTGTCGAACAACCTCTGCGGCGAATATCAGACGCGTGTTTGCTGCGTGCTCGGCGTGCGCGGGACGCTGGTGAGGAAGGATCGAGCAACGGCGCAGGCGTTGACGCAGGCCTTGCTGGACGCAACGGAATGGACGGCGAACCATCCGGCGGAAGCGGCGACTATCTTTGCGCAGTACGCGCCGCAAGCGGACGTGGGGCAACTGACGGCCATGCTCAAGAGCCACACGGACCATCATCATCCGACGGGGGACGCGTTCAGGAAGGAGATCGCGCTCTATGCCGACGATTTGAAGACCGTGGGCGTGTTGAACGGCAGCACGGATTCGAACCGCTTCGCGAGCCGGGTGTTCTCGGATGTACTCGTTTAAACAATCCGCTAATCCTTCGCTAGACGAACCAATTTAGCCAGACGCTGAACCAAAGGTTCGAACAACTCAGCCGATGTATTCCCATACCCCATCACCAGCCCGTTGTCCTCGGGCGTGGGCTGCAGCGCAAAACTCGATAGCGGGGCGGGCGCTATGCCGTGCCCGCGGGCTGCATCGGCGATTTCACGGTCCGGGTAACACGCCGGCAGCCGTATGGTTAAGTGCAATCCGCAATAACCCCCTTCGATGATATGCATCGCCGGCATATGCCGCGTCAGCGCTTCTCTCAACGCGTGTTGCCGGTCGCGATACAAACGCCGCATACGGCCCAAGTGGCGGCTGAACTGGCCGCTTTCGATAAATTCGGCCAGTGCAAGTTGTTCATAGCGGTGACCACCTCGCAGCATATCGTCCAGAGGCGCCTTCATCTGCGCCACCAAGGTCGCCGGGAGCACCAGAAAGCCAATCCGCAACGACGGAAACATCGTCTTGCTGAACGTGCCCACGTAGAGCACGGGCGCCTGCGCCACCAGACCCTGCATCGCGCCGATAGGCTCCCCCGCGTGGCGGAATTCGCTGTCGTAGTCGTCTTCGATGATCCACGCGCCGTGGCGCTGCGCCATCGCGATCAGCGCCAGGCGGCGCGCAACGGTCAGCACGGCGCCCGCTGGATATTGATGCGACGGCGTGGTGTAGATCAAGCGGGGCGGCTGCGTTTGCCAGTCGCTGGCGGCGGCGATCAGACCATCGGCGTCAACGCGCATTGGCACCATTCGCAGGTCGCCGGCTCGCATCGCCGCCTTCGCGCCGCGATAACCCGGGTCCTCGATCCACGCCGTATCGCCGGCGTTGGTCAGCAAGCGCACGCACAACGAAAGCGCTTCTTGCGCACCCTCGGTGATGACTACCTGAGCGGGCTCGCACCGCACGCCTCGGGCTATGCCGAGATGCCGGGCAATGGACGCACGCAGCGCCGGCTCGCCCGGAGGATCGCCATAACCGAGCGCCTGCGGCCCTGTATGGCGAATAGCACGGTCGATCGCACGGCGCCACGCAGCCAGGGGGAAATGGGACAAGGCTGGCACGCCGGGCCGCAACGCGGCACCCGAGTCGGCAGGCGGGGTGGTCGCTTGAATGGGCGTCAGCCGGCGCGCGGTGCCTGGCGCAGGTGAGGCGTCGCGCTTGCCGTGCGGTGCCGCCGGACTCGATAACGCCGCCACCCGGGTGCCCTGCCGGTCGGGTTGCACATAACCCTCGGCAGCCAGCAGGTCGTACGCGGCAGTCACCGTGTTGCGCGAGATCGACAGTGCTTCGGCCAGCGCGCGTGATCCCGGCAGGCGGCTTCCCGGCGCCAGATGGCCACCGAGGATGGCTTCCTTGAAACGATGGTGCAACTGGCGCTGCATGGGCATCGCGCTGGGATCTTTGGCGAGCGGAGCCTCAAGCAGCGTTTGCGGCGCAAGGGATGGAGTGGCGGACATGAGAAGGATGGGAAGTGCCCGGGATCCAATGGTTCCACGAAACGTGGATCCATGAAATACAGGGAATGTGGCACTTTTTAAGGTTCCATGATGCGCGTACGTTAGCACATGCTTCGCCTACGTCCCGCTTCAACACTCGCCTCATGCCGCAAGGAACCGCTATGCCCAGCACTTTGAACCAGTACCAGCAGCCCGTCGGCGAGCCCATGCCCCACTGGACCGCGCGTGTGCACCCGCCGCGCAGCCCGATCGAAGGACAGTACTGCCGGCTGGAGCCGCTCGAGCCGCATCATGCCGCTGACCTCTTCAAGGCCTACAGCCAGGCGCCGGATGGCCGCGACTGGACCTACATGCCGGTTGGCCCGTTCGACAACGCCGTGAGCTACCGCGACTACGTTGAACGGGCCGCGCTCAGTCCCGATCCCCAGCACTATGCGGTCATCGACCTGAAGACGGGAACGGCGATCGGCACCCTGGCGCTGATGCGGATCGACCGGGCCAATGGGGTTATCGAAGTGGGGAGCGTGGCGTTCTCGCCGCTGCTCAAACGCACGCCGATATCCACCGAGGCCCAGTACCTGTTGATGAAACATGCCTTCGACGAACTCGGCTACCGGCGCTACGAATGGAAGTGCGACGCCTTGAACGCACCTTCGCGGCAAGCGGCCGCGCGGCTCGGTTTCCAGTTCGAAGGCATCTTCCGGCAGGCCGTGCTCTACAAGGGGCGGACCCGGGACACCGCGTGGTTTTCCATCATTGACAAGGAATGGCCCGCGGTGCGCGCTGCGTTCGAACAATGGCTTGCGCCGGAGAACTTCGATGGGCAAGGGCAGCAGCGCAAGTCGCTGACCGAAATACG
>Ga0185299_10002311_pt1 | contig 30109 bp, 26 predicted proteins | sample PaiPotPPA55metaG_FD_128002 | JGI IMG/M metagenome (GOLD analysis project Ga0185299, IMG submission 128002) | Iron sulfur acid spring bacterial and archeal communities from Banff, Canada, to study Microbial Dark Matter (Phase II) - Paint Pots PPA... ...
CGGAAACGCTGGCGTACATGCTGCACCGCTTGCCCAGCGAGAAAAAAATTGGCGATGAGATTATCAGGAAACCCGCAAAAGCCCGCGTTAAGCCCGACATGATTGAAATTCCCGCGGGCCACGCCATCTTGGGCCTGGTCAAGGAAACCGGCGACGAATTTGGATGGGACAATGAGCTGGAAGCCCACGACGTTGACGTTCCAGCCTTCACCATCGAGAAGTGCAACGTAACTAACGGCGATTATCTGCGATTCATCCAGGCCGGCGGCTACAAAAATCGTTCGTTGTGGGACGACGAATCCTGGAATTGGAAAACCGCCAACAACGTGGAGCATCCGGCCTTCTGGCGGCGCGACGGAAATTTGTGGCTGTATCGCGGAATGTTTGGCGAAGTGCGATTGCCGCGCGATTGGCCAGTTTACGTGAGCCACGCGGAAGCCACTGCTTACGCGAATTGGTTAGGAAGAAAATTACCCACCGAGGCGCAGTTTCATCGCGCAGCATACGGAAGCCCTAAAACTCCGGGAACCACAAGATTCTATCCATGGGGCAATGAAGCGCCGACTACGCGCCACGGCAATTTTGATTTTCATTCTTGGGAGCCGTCGCCGGTGGGTACGCATCCGGCAGGCGCCAGTGCTTTTGACGTTCAGGATCTCGTGGGCAATGGATGGGAATGGACGCGCACGGAATTCGCGCCCTTTCCCGGATTCAAGCCCATGTCTTTCTACCCTGAGTATTCGGCGAATTTTTTCGACGGCAAGCATTATGTGATGAAGGGCGGCTCCCCGCGCACCGCCGCCTGCATGTTGCGGCCGTCATTTCGCAACTGGTTTCAGCGGCACTACCCATACGTATACGCGACTTTCCGTTGCGTGGAAGACTAAGCCAGAAGGAACGCGTCCTTTATGCTGACTCAAACCCTATCAACTCGACACGTATCGGAATTCGCCGCGGACGTTCGCGCGGGATTAACCAAGAGCGGACAGCGGGAGCTGCCGTCAAAGTATTTGTACGATGAAGTGGGCTCGGCGCTGTTTGAGGCCATTTGCGTGCTTCCTGAATACGGACTGACACGCGCGGATGCGCGAGTGCTGCAAAGACATGCGCGCGAGATCGTGAATCGATTGCCTTCGCCGCTACAGGTGGCAGAGCTGGGCAGCGGCACGGGAAAGAAAACCCGCTGGATCCTTGAGGCGCTATCGCAGCGACAGAAAACCTACTACTACCCCATCGAGATTTCACCGTCGGCTTTGGCTGCCTGTGAAAAAGAAATGGGGCAGATCGATCTCGTCAGCGTCGTGGGCTACGAACGTCCGTACCTGGAAGGACTTCGCGCGGTCGCGGAACGCCGCAAGGAAGCGGATCACCTGTTGGTTCTCTTCTTGGGCAGCACCATCGGAAATTTTGACCGCGATGCCGGGCGCAAATTTTTGCGCGATATGCGTGCAATTTTACTTCCCGGTGATGCCTTGCTCCTGGGTACCGATCTGGAAAAAGATATTAAAGTGCAGATTCTGGCGTATGACGATCCGGCCGGGGTCACCGCGGCGTTCAATCGAAACATTCTCGGCCGCATCAATCGAGAGCTGGGCGCGAATTTCGACCTTGCCTCTTTCCGTCATGAAGCGCGGTGGATCATCGAGGAACGGCGCATCGAGATGCATCTCTGTTCCTTGCGCAAGCAAGCGGTGGAGATACCGGCAGCAAGTTTGCACGTGATCCTGAATCAAGGCGAAACCATCTGGACGGAGAGCTCGCACAAATACAAAGCCGAAGAGGTGTTGGAAATGGCGGCGGATACCGGCTTCCGCTGCGAAGGCCAGTGGATCGACGCGGAATGGCCGTTCGCCCAGAATTTGCTTGTCGCGATCTAATGGGCTGGAATAAAAAAAGGCACGCGAGAGCGTACCTCGAAACTCAGATAACGTTGGCTTGATTATTTCGCAGCGAAAAAATCGGCGTTAACGGGAGTGTAGCTCTGCCACTTCTCCGGCAGGTCCTCGAGAGCAAATATGGCGGTCACCGGGCAAACCGGAACGCACGCGCCACAATCAATGCATTCCACTGGGTTGATATAAAGTTGCGGGACGCCTTCGAAGCCGGGTTCATCCTTGCGCGGGTGAATGCAATCCACCGGGCAAACGTCCACGCACGCGGTATCCTTGGTGCCGGCGCACGGTTCGGCGATTACGTAAGCCATGCAAAATCTCCTTTGAAACAAAACACGGGCGAGCAGCGCGGGCGTCTAACTAATAGGAATGTGCAACTGCAACTGTGACGACGCTTCGGCGAAGACGCATACTCACATTGTACGTTAACGTGATTCAGATTCTCAACTTTCGCTAAAATATTGTCCGATGAACGGATGAAAACCATGATGATCAGAAGAATTGCAGGTGTGGTGTTGTTATTTTGCTGGAGCGGCGTGGCCCTCGCGATCGCAGTGGCCGCACCCCAGGCCTCAAATCGCCCAACGCGCCCAGATCCAAAAATCATTGACGCGCAAGGCTACCAGGAGTTGGTGCAGCAATATCGCGGCAAGCCGTTGCTGGTAACTTTCTGGGCCACCTGGTGCGAGCCCTGCCGGGATGAGTATCCCATGCTGAATGAACTGGCCAAAGAATATGCGCCCAAAGGGTTGCACGTCGTAGGGGTAAACCTCGATGACGACGGCGATTTGATCCTGATGCGCCGATTCATTGCCCGATACAACCCGGTGTTTCCCAATTTTCGAAAGAAGAAGGGTGGAGAGGCGGACTTCACGCAGGCGGTATTGCCCGGCTGGAATGGCGCGATCCCCGCTTCCGTTTTTTATGCCAAGGACGGACGCCAGATCGGACATTTGGTGGGCGAAAATAATCGCGACACCTATGAGGCCGCTATACGCATGGTGCTCAGTTCCGGCGATGGCAGCACCGCTACTTCAAGGTAACGGCATCAAAGACAACAGCAACCCTCTGAGTTTGATCAAGCCGCAGCAAAGTAAATTCGCGTCCGGAGACCAGACATGTTGGATATGAAAGGCAACAAGCTCACTTTTTTCGGCCACAGTACCTTTTCTCTAACCACGCCAAGCGGTGAAGTGGCGCTGCTGGACTCCTGGGTGACCACCAATCCGAAGTGTCCCCCCGAATTAAAAAAGATGAAGAGGCTCGACGCCATATTTTTAACCCATGGCCACAGCGATCATTTTGGCGATTTACTCACATTGGCCAAGGAGCATAAACCCAAAATCGTGGCCATCGCCGAGACCGCCATGTGGCTCGGCACCAAGGGATTTAGCGACCAAGTGAAGCCCATGGGCAAAGGCGGCACCTTACGCGTGGGAGATTTTGAAGTCACGCTGACTCATGCATTCCATTCCAATTCGATCGACGATAACGGCAAGCTCCTTTACGGTGGCGAGCCGGCGTCCTTCATCGTGAGGATGCCCGGTGGCTTGACTTTATTCCATGCTGGAGACACCACCGTATTCGGTGATATGAAACTGATTGCGGATTTGTACAAGCCCGAGATCGCTTGCCTGCCGATTGGGGATAACTACACCATGGGGCCGCGCGAGGCAGCTTATGCGATACGCCTGCTGGGCGTTAAGCATGTAATCCCCATGCATTATGGAACTTTTCCGGTTCTCACCGGGACGCCCGAGCAGTTGCGTGCCGAGAGCAAAGACATTGCCGGGCTGGAGATTCACACCTTGAAACCGGGGGAGAGTTTGTGAAGCTGCCAAAAAATTTGCGAAGCGGATTCATGAACGAAAAGGTCGAGGATTATCTTTACGAATTGTTGCCCAAGCGCGATGAGGTCCTCAGCGACATGGAGGAATACGCCGCGCGGCACAAAGTTCCAATTATCGGGCCGGCGGTAGCCCGCATGCTGGCATTGCTGGTGCAAATCTCCGGCGCAAAAAGAATCTTTGAGCTAGGGTCGGCCATTGGTTATTCGACGATATGGCTGGCGCGCGCCGCTGGGCCGCAGGCAGAAATTACGTATACGGACGGCGACCCGGAAAATACCAAACGCGCCAAAGCGTATTTCGAGCGCGCCGGCGTTGCGCCACAAATTCGCGTCGAAACTGGCGATGCATTGACGCTGCTTAAAAAAGCTCCCGGCGAGTTCGATTTAATTTTCAACGATATTAATAAACGCGAGTATCCCGAAGCGGCCAAGCAGTCTCTGCCGAGACTGCGTCGCGGCGGACTGTTTATTACCGACAATACTTTGTGGTCAGGAAAGGCTGCGCGAAAAGCTGCAGCCGGTGATGCCGATACCCGCGGCGTACAAGAATTGAACCGCATGGTATTTGAGTCGAAGGATTTATTTAGTGTGTTGATCCCGTTGCGCGATGGGGTCACAGTTTGCCGTAAGTTATAGAGGCCATGATGCTTAGGCCTCGCACTGCCAGCCTGCAGAAAATTTGTTTGGCACCCGCCAGCAAACTTTGGTCCCATAACCCGGGTACCACCAAAATGTGCCCGTTAGACCAGTGGCCAGCCACTCTGCGAACGGCCACACTCGACTCAGTTGCGGGAATCAAATTTCTACATGCCGCCGCGTCCGAGGTAGTGAATCATGATGCTCGCACTCTTGCTCTTGTTGAGCCCGCTTCCGTCGCTTGGAAATGTCGTCCATCCGGTTTCAGATCCCACTATGATAGTCGATGAAGTTCCAAACACAACTTCACCTAGGCCGACGTCGCAGCAATTGATTCCCACAAGTACCTCGACTCCAATTACCCTTTCGGAAGTGTCCGGTCCTTCCATGCCCCAGCCAAAAGCGAACAGTGATGCCGATCCCTCCTTCGTCGACCCTGTGGTGCCGGAACCCCGCTCCTTCGCGTTCCAGCCGGTCAAGCCAGCGATCCGTCACCACTACAACAATCGCAGCGAAAAGATAACCTGGTACAGCCTCATGGTCGCGGAACATGCCGGAGCGGTGCTTGACGCCTGGTCCACCCGCCGCGCGTTGTCTCGCAATTTCGGACGAGAGGGCGATCCATTGATGCGCCCGTTTGCCCATTCCTGGACAATTTACATGGCAACACAAGTCACCCCGCTGCTGATGGATATCATCGGCAGGCGCGCCATGATGAGCGAGCGTCCTTGGGTGCGCAAGTTGTGGTGGGTGCCGCAAAGCGCAATGGCCAGCGTCTCATTCGAGGCGGGCATTCACAATATTGGCGTAGTGCACTAAATTTGTGTTGCACTAGATTTCAGATGCGCCGCTTTTGCGACGCACAACAATCTCCCCTCAGAGGCCTAGTAATCGCTCCTCGCAAGTCTTTCCTGCGAGGAGTTGTTTTTTGCGTGGTTTCTTTGCTCGTTTTGCTCGCGAAGTACGTTATTTTCTATCCGCAGCGTTTATGTTGAATCCTGGGGCGCTAGAAATCCGCCCGTAGCGCTCTCATGAGCTGCGGTATAATGCGCTCGCGCCTTTCGGCACGAACAAGTTTCACGACTTCTAAACCATCCGAGAGATATGTCTTCCAACGATTCGAAGGCCACCGCTTTGCATTCCACCACACCGGCTGGATGGGGCGACGACGCCTCGAGCGCCCAGGGATCGCCTTCCAAGGGGGAATTAAATCCCGTTCTGAAGTCGCCGCGCTTTATCGTCGTGGAAGGCCCTTTGCGCGTCGGTAAAACTACACTGGCAAAGATTCTTGCGGAAAAACTGCATGCCCGCCGTCTTTACGATTGCGACGACAATCCCTTTCTCTCCGATTTTTATAAAGAAAAACCTGGCTCGGCTTTTCGCACCCAGATGTATTTCCTGATGGAACGCCAGAAACGTATTCGCGAAGCACTGGCGGCGGGTACAGCGGCCCCGGTTCTTTCGGATTTTTTACTCGAGAAGGATCGCATTTTCGCCAATCTGAATCTCGATGACGAGGAACTGAAACTTTACGATCGCTACTATGAAGTACTGACTGCGGGCATTCCCGCTCCGGATCTGGTCATCTATCTGCAAGCGAAACCAGAAGTTTTGCGGGCACGCATCGAGAAAAAGGCTTCTCGCGATGAAAGCGAAATTTCGCCTGAATACATCGAAGAGGTTGCGCGGGCCTACGAGCATTTTTTCTTTCACTACGCCGCGTCCGATCTGCTGGTAATCAATACTTCGGAGATCGATTTCGTGGAACGCTCTGCAGATTTGCAGCAATTGCTGCGCCGGCTCCAGGACCCCGTCAAAGGCACACAATATTTTCTGCCGCTTGGTGCTTCCGAATAGTTTTTCGCTCCACACTTCTCCGAATAGTTCCGAGCTCTACAAAACTTAAAAGTTTTAATTCACCTAGCTGCGCCCCTGCCACATACTATGCCCGCACGATTTTGCTTGAGACAAAACTGCAAAGCAAAACAACGGAGGCTTCCATGGAACTATGGTCGAGACGGAAATTCTTCCTCACCTCACTGGCGGGCAGCGCGGTAGCCAGTGCCAATAAACTTTTTGGCCGTGATACAGATCCAGGAAACTCCACCACTCCGTCGCCAACTAATGCCGAAAACGCTGCGCAAGGCAAACGCCCGCTGATTATTTCCAGCGCAAATGGCCTTCACGCCCTCGATCGCGGAATGGACATTCTCAAAAAAGGTGGCGACACCCTCGATGCTGTTGTCGCTGCTGTAACCGTCGTCGAAGACGATCCCAACGATGATTCCGTGGGCTTCGGCGGCCTTCCCAACGAGGAGGGAGAAGTAGAATTAGACGCCAGCTGTATGCACGGCCCCACTGGACGCGCGGGCTCGGTGGCCAGCGTACGCCGCATCAAAAATGTTTCACGGCTCGCGAAAACGGTGATGCAGCGCACCAATCACGTAATGATTGTCGGCGAAGGAGCGCACCGTTTCGCGATTGATGAGGGCTTCGAAGATTTGAATCTCCTCACCGAGCGCTCCCGCCTTGCGTGGCTGGCGTGGAAAGCTTCCACGTCGTTCAACTGGCGCCCGGGAATCGACAGTCCCGAATATGTCCAGAAATCCTCGATCGACGGATATAACCAACAAATCGCCGCGATTTTCGACACGCCTGAAAAACGTGCATGGCTGCCGCACATTCAAAACGTGATTGCGCATCCACCCACAGGCACGATTCCTTGCATGGCGGTCGATGCCAAGGGAGACATTTCCGCGACCACCACAACCTCGGGGCTGGCATGGAAAATTTCCGGCCGCGTAGGAGATTCACCGATCATCGGCGCAGGATGTTTTGTCGACAACGAAGTCGGCGCCGCGGGCTCGACGGGAAAGGGTGAGGAGAACATCAAAATTTCTGGCGGACACACCATCGTGGAAATGATGCGCCGCGGCAAGTCCCCTTCCGACGCGTGTCTCGAAGCCATGAGCCGCGTGGCGCACAATTACACAAAAGACAAGAAAAAGCTCGCCACCTTCCATATATTTTTTTATGCCATCAACAAAGACGGCCAGCACGGAGCCGCTTCACTGTGGCGCTCCGGGTACGACAAAAACAAACACGCCACGTACGCGGTGCATAATGGCACCCAGGCCCGGTTAGTGGACACGGTACCTTTTCTCGACGAGCTTCCCCCGGGCGAGCAATCCTAAGCATAGAATTATTCTTACGACCCTTAATGCGCGAAATTCACCCTCATGGACGAAGTAAATATTTTAATTATCGGTGGCGGAATAGTCGGCTGCGCTATTGCCGCCGAAGTTTCCAAACAATGGCAGGATGTGTTTGTCGCGGAGCGTTTTCCGCGCGTGGGCATGGCCACCAGCACGCGCAACAGCGGCGTAATCCACTCAGGAATTTATTATTCGTCCGGCTCGCTCAAAGCGCGCCATTGCCTGCAAGGCAATGCACTCACATTTGATTTTTGCGAAAAACATAATGTTCCCTACCGGCGCACCGGCAAGCTGGTGGTAGCCGCCGAAACACACGAGCAAGCTGCGTTGGAAGCGTTATACCAACGCGGTCAGGAGAATGGCGTCGATGGCTTGCGATTGATCGGCCCGGCAGAAATTCGTGAGCGCGAACCGCACATCGCCGGCGTTGCCGCCCTGGATGTTCCTAGCACCGGGATCGTTTCGGCTGAAGAATTGGTGCGTGCCTACGCACGCGTTGCGGTGGAACAAAGCGCGCACATCGTCACTCACGCGGAAGTGGTGTCATTGGAACCAGCGTCGAACGCAATACGCGTTGGAATTCGCGTCGGCGAAGATGTAAGCACGCAGACGAAAACCTCACGGACAGAGAGTTCGTCACGCGGCATTGCAAGTGCGCCGGCTGAGCAGGATGAAACTGCGTCGCAGGAAACGATCGAGGCGCGCTGCGTGATAAACGCCGCCGGACTATATGCTGACGATGTCGCCGCGCTAATCGGCAACCATTCGTGGAAAATTTATCCCGTACGCGGTGAGTATTGTGAGGTGCGCGGCCCGCGGCGTTCCTTGATTAATGGGCTGGTGTATCCTCTGCCGCATGCCGATGGCCTCAGTCTCGGTATGCATTTCACAAAAACAATCTGGGACACAGTGTTGATCGGACCGACGGCGCGCTACGTGAAAGAAAAAGATGATTACGAGCGCGATCGCTTGACCGTATCCGATTTTGCGGACGGCGCCAGAATATTAGTGCCTGAAATTACCGACGATGACTTGCAGCTTGCCTACTCCGGCTTGCGGCCCAAGCTCGTGCCGCCTGATCAACATGGCATGGCTGACTTTGTCATCGAACGCGATGCCCGGGTGCCACAGATGATCCACCTTGTCGGGATGGAGTCGCCAGGCCTGACCGCCGCGCCTTCCGTAGCGCACCAGGTGGCTGGAATGGTGGGCGAGATTCTCGCTTAATTGAGAATTGACGTGACACTTCAAGTCAGTGAGAGGAACGAATTCCAGTTCTTGAGACAAATCATTGATTTCGTATTGAGCAATCGTCCCGCTAATGGAAAATGCCATCAGAGCAATCGCCTTCGGATAAATCGAGCTCTTAATCCGCCCGATCAATTGACGTCGCGGAGGGAACGTCATGGATAGATCTCGGTCTGAACCAGGATTGTGGACGGTGGTTGCCAGACTTTTAGGGGCAACGGGTGTGCTCCTCATGATCTTAACTGCTTACATGTATTTTCACTATGCGGATACCCGGCCCACGGTACCCGAAGATAAGATCGGTCGGATCTATCCTCTGAATGTACATGGGCGTGTTATCTACTTGGTTAGACAGGAGCAACTGGGACTATATGTCTTGGGAGGCGTGACAGTGAGCTGCATTCTGAGTTTCGGCCTTGTTGTCCAACTAAAGCTGAAGCGGTTATAGGATATGACCATGAGGGACATCAAGCGATGAGCACACGAACAAATTTCTTCTTACCCGCGCGCAGCAGAAAATCCCTGCCTTTACTTAGGTCCACTTCTTTGCGCGGATCATCGATTCGTTGGCCGTCAATTTCCACGGCGCCTTGTTTCACCAGCCGCTCTGCTTCGCTAACAGAACTTGCCAGCTCCAGTGTGGTCAACAAAGTCTTGATCATTTGCGGCGCGCCCGTCGGTAGATTTTTCACCGGCGCCTCCTGAGGCGCTTGCCGATCGCGAAAAACGCGCTGAAACATTTCTGCTGCTTTACGCGCCGCGGCCTCCCCGTGAAAACCGCCCACCACTTCCTGCGCCAGTAGCATCTTCACATCCATCGGGTGTGTACTTCCGCTGGAGAGGTCGCTCTTGAGCTTGGCGATTTCTTCGGGCGTGCGATCCGTCACCAGCTCGTAATAAGACCACATCAATTCATCCGGAATGGACATCATCTTCCCGAATATCTGGTCCGGTGTTTCTGTGATGCCCACATAATTGCCGAGACTCTTGGACATTTTGCGCGAGCCATCGAGTCCCACCAGAATCGGCATGGTGAAGGCCACTTGCGATTCCTGGCCGTACTCGCGCTGAATTTCGCGGCCCATCAGCAGATTGAATTTTTGCTCCGTAGCTCCCAGCTCGACGTCAGATTCCAGCACCACCGAGTCGTAGGCCACCAGCAGCGGGTAAAGCAGCTCATGCATCGAGATAGGCTGCTGGTTTGTAAGCCGGGTGTGAAAATCCTCGCGCTCCAGCATGCGCGCGACGCGGTATTTTGCGCACAGTCGCACGATATCGTAGCTGGTCAACTTATCCAGCCACTCGCTGTTATAGCGAATCTCGGTTTTGTCGCGGTCAAGAATTTTGAACACCTGCTCAAGATACGTTTCGGCGTTGGCGTTCACTTGCTCGCGAGTAAGCGGAGGGCGCGTTTCAGACTGCCCGGTCGGATCACCGACCATGGCAGTGAAATCGCCGATCAGAAAAACCGCGGTGTGGCCCATTTCCTGAAAATGTTTCAATTTTCGTATCACCACGGTGTGGCCGAGATGAATGTCCGGCGCCGTCGGATCCACGCCCAGTTTCACACGCAGGGGCTTCCCGGTTTTAGCGGATTTTTCCAGCTTGGTCTGCAGCTCAGCTTCGCGAATAATTTCCGCGCTGCCCTTTTTTAGATAAGCGAGTTGTTCAGCGACAGGTTTGAATGTTGTGGTGGTCATCGATTCTTGTGCAAGCTCACCGGTAAGCAGCCTGGTTAGCCAATTGAATTACACGCCGGCCTTCGATTTTGAAACGGCCTTCCAGAACAATTTTTACCGCTTCGGAATAAATGCGATGTTCCTCACGCAAAATCTTTTCGGATAGCGTATCCGCTGTATCGGTGTCCAGCACGGGTACGACGGCTTGAAGAATAATCGGCCCAGCATCCAGATTTTCATCCACAAAATGCACCGTGCAGCCGGCAGATTTCACGCCATATTCAAGAGCCTGCCGCTGAGATTCCAACCCCGGAAAAGACGGCAGCAGTGAGGGATGAATATTCAAGATGCGCTGCGGAAAACACTGGATGAAGTACGGCGACAACAAGCGCATATACCCGGCCAGGCACACCAAATCAACCTGCTGTTCGCGCAAAACGGAAACAATCTGGCGATCGTAAGCTTCGCGCTCGAGCCCTCGCGAAGGGATAACCTTCGTCGCGATCCCTCGCGCGTTGGCGCGCTCGATTCCCTGCGTGCCTTCGCGATTGGCGATGACAATGGCGATATGCGCGTCCGGAATCCGGCCCGCGGCAACGCTGTCCGCAAGAGCTTCAAAATTCGAGCCGCGCCCACTCAGTAACACGCCTATGCGTTTTCTCATGAACGCAAAACGTTAGCACAATCATTCACGTCGGCAAAATGTGCGAGATATGTGAGATGGCTGGAACCAAAAAATAAATTGGCGAAAGAGTGGCACTCTGCCTTACAAACCAAGGGCGCCTGAATAGGCCACGCGAGCTTTGCCGGAATCGCTGCGTTCGATGCGCCCGATGCGAAAAAACTTCTCACGGCGCTTTTTGAGATCGCCTTCAACAAATTTCACCTGCGCAGGCGGCACCACCAGAATCATGCCCACGCCCATATTGAAGGAATGCAGCAGCTCGTCGCCGTCGATTTTTCCAATCTTGGCCAGATACTTAAAGACCGGGGGCACCGGCCACGACGCCAGATCAATCTGCGCCTTGACGCCGCTCGGGAGTACGCGCGGAAGATTCCCAGGAATCCCGCCGCCGGTAATATGGGCGAGCGCCGATAAACATCCGCGCGCGACGATATTTTTTAGCGCCGGGGCGTAGCACAAATGCGGTTTCAGCAGTTCCGCGCCAATCTTATTCCCGACTTCCGCAACGTAAGTATCCGGCCGAAGTTTCGCAACTTCAAATACCAATTTGCGCGCCAGAGAATATCCATTGGTGTGCAGGCCCGACGACGGCAATGCAATCAACGCGTCACCAGGCTTCACAGCTTTTCCGTTGAGCATATTCTTGCGCTCAACCACGCCCACGATGAAGCCCGCGACATCATATTCACCGGCCGGATAAAATCCCGGCATCTCCGCCGTTTCTCCTCCAATTAATGCGCAGCCGGCCTTGCGGCACGCGCGGCTCATGCCGTCGACAAGCTGCTCCACAACCGTAGGCTCGAGCTTGCCCATCGCCAGATAATCGAGGAAAAAAAGTGGCTCAGCCCCCTGCACCAAAATGTCGTTGATGCAGTGATTCACAAGGTCGCCGCCAACGGTGGAATGCACACCCATGGCCATGGCGATTTTCAATTTGGTTCCCACGCCGTCGGCGCTGGAAACCAGAATGGGCTCTTTCCATTTTTTGGTGTCGAGGGCAAAAAGCCCGCCGAATCCGCCAATGCCGCCCAGGACGCCGGGCGTGAAGGTACGACTGGCATGGTGGCGAATCCTTTGCTTCGCGTCGTCTGCTACCGCGATGTCGACTCCCGCATCCGCGTATTTCATGAAAGCCTTATCTGCAATTCGATGATTCGGTATGAACTTTGATGCAAAAATTTAAGAACCGCCAGCACATGCGGCAATGGGTTTTGACGCGATTACAGCTGCGGGGGATGCAGCGGAAATCTCACCGCGGGAAAAATTCCCGCAGTTAAAATATGTGAAACAATCTTCGCCATCGCACGCTACCGGGATGCAGGATGGCGTTGGCATACGCAAAAAAACGCTCCCGAATCTGCCCCGGCTCCCAGGCATCCGATGGCGCATCCAGAGACATATAAATCATCACCGGCGTGCCGATAATATCCTTGCGCGGAACGCAGCCCCAGAAGCGGCTGTCGTAAGAGTTGCCGCGGTTGTCGCCCATCACAAAATAACAATTGTCGGAAACTTTATACGGCGTGTGCAGCTCATAGGGCTCGCTGGCCCCCACGGCATACGGCTCGGTGAGCTTTTGACCGTTCACCCATACCGCTCCGTCGTGGATATCGATGCTATCGCCCGGCAGTCCAATCACGCGCTTCACGTAATCCGGCGTATCCGGTGCGAACGGCGGCTTAAAAATAATTACCTGCCGGCGTTTCGGATTACGCCACAACGGCAAATGCCAGCTCGTGAACGGAACACCGGCATCGTAGCCGATGCGGCTCATGATCAGGTGGTCGCCAATCAGCAAAGTATTTTCCATGGAGCCCGACGGAATTACACGCGCCTGTCCAATCGTTCCATTAATTAGCAGAAATGCCAGGCCGACCCAAAACCACGCGATAATCTCGCGCTGAATTTTTGTGCCCACCGGCACGTGCGTCACTTCTTGTTTCTTGTTGCTGTCAGCCTTCACTTTCCACCACCACAGGCCTTTCTATTGCGAATTCATCAGCGGAGTTTCCGTTCAAATCGCCGACCACCCCGTTGCCTACGCCGCTTTTACCGGCGCGGACCTCCAGTTGCACGAGGTCAGTCGGGTAAACGCCCGTGTAACAGGAAGTGCAAAACTTTCCTTCCTTGTCGTCCACCGCTTGGCGCAACCCCGCCATCGAGATGTAACCGAGCGAATCAGCGCCAAGAAATTTGCGAATCTGTTCCGGTGAATTGGAAGAGGCGATTAATTCCTCGCGCGTCGGCGTGTCCACGCCGTAATAGCAAGGCGAAATCGTCGGGGGACAACTGATGCGCACGTGCACTTCCTTGGCGCCGGCTTCGCGCACCATTCGCACGATCTTGCGGCTGGTCGTGCCGCGAACGATGGAGTCGTCCACCAGCACTACGCGTTTGCCTTCGATCAATCCGCGCACAGGATTGAGTTTCAACTTCACGCCAAAATTGCGGATGGCCTGCGACGGCTCGATGAAAGTTCGGCCGATGTAATGATTGCGAATCAGCCCCATGCGAAAAGGAATTTTAGACTCGAGCGCGTAACCGACGGCAGCCGGCACCCCGGAGTCCGGCACCGGCACGACTATGTCCGCGTCCGCAGGATGTTCCTGAGCGAGCAGCCGGCCGAGCGCTTCACGGCTCTCATTCACCGAGCGGCCGAAAATAATACTGTCGGGCCGAGAAAAATACACGTGTTCGAACACGCAGTGTTGTTGCTGCTTGGGCGGCGCAAAGCGAATGGACTCGATGCCCGATTTGGAGATGCGCACCATCTCCCCGGGCTCGACCTCGCGAATATATTGAGCGTTCAGAAGATCAAACGCGCAAGTTTCAGAAGCCACCATCCAAGCTTCCGCGGCAGTTTCCGTCGCAGCTAATCTCCCAAGCACTAATGGCCGAAACCCGCGTGGGTCGCGCACCGCATACAGTTCATCAGTGGTAAGCAACAGCAGCGAGTACGCGCCTTCAACCTGGTTGAGCGCATCGCCAATCGCACCCGATAAATTGCGGGCGGGCGATCGGGCGATCAGGTGAACAATCACTTCCGTGTCACTGTTGGTCTGAAAAATAGAGCCCCGATGTTCCAGCTTGCGGCGCCATTCCGCGGCGTTGGTGAGGTTGCCATTGTGCCCCAGCGCGACCTTGCCTTTGTTGCAATCGATCAGGATCGGCTGCGCGTTGAGCAATGCTTTGTCGCCGGCAGTGGAGTATCGAGCATGACCGATTGCCGCCGTCCCCGGAAGTTTTGCCAGCACCGCCGGTTGAAAAATTTCTTCCACCTCGCCCATCGCGCGGTGAAGATGCAATTCCTGGCCGTCGCTGGAAACTATACCGGCCGATTCCTGGCCGCGATGCTGCAACGCATACAAACCGAGATACGTCAGATTGGCCGCTTCGGGATGGCCAAAGACGCCGAATACTCCGCATTCGTCGTGGAAATGATCGTCGGCGTAGGCGAGCTTAGAATTCATTGTTTGAGTGCGCGCTCCAGCGAATGGGCCCAGATATCGCGAAGTGTTTCAACGGACTCTTCGATTATGGCACTTCCATTGAGTTCGATGCTGAAAATGCCATCAGCGTTAACCTTTCCGATTTGTGCTGCATTAACACCATATTTTCGGGCTGTTTGCAGGACAGCATCCAGGGAAGCAGGTGAAACGGAAATTACCGCGCGTGCCCCCCGCTCTCCAAACACGGCGGATTCAGCGGGTTCGCGTACTTCTATGCTTATGCATGCGCCTAGGGTATCGCCGGGCTTCCGCGCCTGCGCCGAGGCGAAACAGGATTCGGCCGCAGTGACCGCCAGACCCCCATCGCTGATGTCATGAGCGGATTGAATTGAGCGCGACGAGGCCAGTGCAATCAGGCATTGTTGCAGACGTTTCTCCGCGGAAAGATCAATGGCCGGTGGTTGCCCGGCGACGATACCGCCAATAGTCTTGGAATATTCGGACGAGGAAAATTCACGAGCTAGATGAGAATCCGTGCCGTTCGAACCGCTAGCGGCTGACGAATCGCTCGCCACGCCCATGCCGTCGAGCAAAACCACAACGTCTCCGTCGTCGCGAAACGCTATCTTCAAAACATTCGTGGCGTCTTCCATCACCCCTAAAATCCCGATCACCGGCGTGGGATAAATGGAGCTGCCCAGGGTTTCATTGTAGAAGCTGACGTTTCCGCCGGTAATGGGAGTCTCAAGTTCGTTGCAAGCCGCCGCCAGTCCGTCAATCCCTTCGCTGAATTGCCACATCACTTCCGGCTTTTCGGGACTGCCAAAATTCAAGCAATTCGTGGCGGCGATCGGTTTCGCGCCAGAACACGCCACGTTGCGCGCCGCCTCGGCCACCGCATGCATGGCACCCAACCGCGGATTTAACTGGCACCAGCGTCCATTTCCGTCGGTGGCCAGCGCCAATGCGCGTTTCGTTCCTTTTATGCGCACGACCGCGGCATCGCCCGCGCCAGGAATTGCAAGTGTGTTGGTCCGCACCATGGTGTCGTATTGCTCGGTGATCCACCGCTTGGAGGAAATTGCCGGCGATGCCAGCAGCCACTTGAAATTGTCAGTAAGATTTTTCTTTTCCGAGGCAAATACGAACCAGTCTGCCGCCGATTCTTCCTTCTGCCCAGGCTTAGCTATCGGCCGCTGATACACCGGGCCTTCTTCAGCGAGTGGATGCGCCGGAATTTCCGCAACAACTATCCCGTGATCTTTAACACGCAGGAGCCCGCCATCGGCAACTTCTCCGACCACCACCGCGTCGAGTCCCCACTTTTTGAAAACTTGCAGAACTTCAGGTTCGCGGCCCTTCTCCGTCACCAATAACATGCGCTCCTGCGATTCGCTCAACATAATTTCGTAAGGAGTCATGCCGCTTTCGCGCTGTGGCACACGAGCAAGATCAATCTCGATGCCGGTGCCGCCTCGTGAAGCCATTTCTGTTGTGGAGCACGTCAAGCCCGCTGCGCCCATATCCTGTATGGCGACAACTGCGCCAGTAGTCATGGCTTCCAGGCAAGCCTCGAGCAGTAGTTTCTCTACGAAAGGATCGCCCACCTGCACGTTGGGCCGCTTTTGTTGCGATTCCTCGGTGAACTCCGCGGACGCCAGCAGCGATGCGCCATGAATTCCATCCCGGCCGGTTTTTGCGCCGACATAAATCACCGGGTTGCCGGTACCGCGCGCCTTGGCAAAAAACAAATCTTCTTTTTTGGCGATCCCCAGCGCCAGCGCGTTCACCAACGGATTTTGCGAGTAGCACGGTTCGAAACAAACTTCTCCGCCAATGGTCGGCACACCAAAAGAATTTCCGTAATTGGCGATTCCGCGAATCACCCCATCGAGAATGCGCCGATTTTTGGCAATGCTTTCAAGCGAGACCTCAGGCGCTGACTTGTCCGGCGTGATCGGGCCAAAACGTAAAGAATCAAGCACCGCTATAGGCCGAGCGCCCATGGTAAAAATATCGCGCAAAATTCCGCCCACGCCGGTGGTGGCGCCCTGAAAAGGCTCCACAAAACTAGGGTGATTGTGCGATTCAATTTTGAACGCCGCGACTAGTCCGTCGCCGATATCCACCACACCCGCATTCTCACCCGGTCCCTGAACGACAAGTTTTCCGCGCACTGGCAGGCGCTTCAGATGAACCTTGCTGGATTTGTAAGAGCAGTGCTCGCTCCACATCACACTGAAAATGCCTAACTCGGTTATGTTGGGATCGCGTCCGAGGATTTGCTGCACGCGCACATATTCCGGACCCGATAAGCCGCGCTCCGCGGCGATTTCCGCCGTAACTTTAATTTCCGCGCTTGCCGTCGCCAATTTTCCTACCTAGAAATCACTGGGAATTCGATTAAATACCGAAATCACAAAACAATTTCGCAAATGGATCTCAAGCGGTCGCCTTCGCGGAACTCACCAAAGATTCCACCATCGAACGGAAAATCACCAGCCCATCCGCGGAATCCAGAGCCAATTCCACGGCCCGTTCCGGGTGCGGCATCAACCCGGTGACATTACGCTCGCGATTGCAAATCCCGGCAATGTTCTCCATCGAGCCATTGGGATTACCGGCCGCATCATCCTTCCCATCAGCGCTGGTATAGCGAAACACGATTTGCCCATTTTTTTGTAATTCCGCAAGAGTCTGCGGATCTGCAGTGTAATTTCCATCGTTATGCGCGATCGGAATTTTCAGAATTTGTCCTGACGTGGCAGCTTGCGTAAATGGCGTTGCGCTATTCTCCACGCGAATGTGAATGTGGCGGCAAATATATCGCAATCCGATATTGCGCATCACCGCGCCGGGAAGCAGGCCCGCTTCCAGCAGAATTTGAAACCCATTACAAATCCCAAGAACTAAACCACCGCTCTTTGCAAAATTCTTAACCGATTTCATCACTGGAGAAAAGCGCGCGAGCGCGCCGGTGCGAAGATAATCGCCGTGCGCAAAACCGCCCGGCAAAATTACCGCATCGCAATTCGCTAAATCTTCGGATTGGTGCCAGATGAACTCAACCGGCTGATGGAGAACATTGCTTATGGCGTAAAACGCGTCGTGGTCGCAATTGGATCCAGGAAAGACGACGACTCCAAATTTCATGCGCTGGCGGCTCCAGGTGGCGTTGCGGGAAGTTCTATTTTAACACAGCGCGTACACCGCAGCCACGAACCACCAGAATTCCTCAGCGTCTGCGCTTTTTGGATTTACCGCGCGATTTTTTCGCGCTGACTTTCTTATCACCGGATGCTGACGCCAATTCGCGCCGCTTTTTCGCTGCCCATCCAAGTTTATTCATCTGGCGCCCGCGAGCAATTCCCAGCCCATCCGCCGGAACATTTTCGGTGATAGTCGAGCCCGCAGCGACATACGCGCGGTCTCCCACCCGTACTGGAGCTACAAGGGTCGAATCACTCCCGATAAAAGCTTTGTTGCCAATCGTGGTGGGATGCTTATGAAAGCCGTCGTAATTGCAGGTTATGGTTCCGGCCCCGATATTCGTTTTGGAACCGATCTTCGCATCGCCCAAATACGTAAGATGCATCGCTTTGGTGCCTTCACCAAGAGTGCTTTTCTTCACCTCTACGAAATTTCCCACCCGGGCCCCCGCTTTTAGGTGGTTGCCGCCGCGCAAGCGGGCGAACGGCCCAACGATCACACCGTCATCCAGCTGGCTATCCGCGACCAGGCTATGCGCCTCGACGACAACATCGTCAGCAAGAATCGCGTCGCTTAAAACGCTGCCGGTGCGAATGGTGCAGCGCACCCCAATTTTGGTTTTGCCCAGCAACTGAACGCCGGGCTCAATCAGCGTGTCTTCACCGGCAAGCACGTCTGGATCGATCAAAACCGTCTCCGGCAGTTGGATGGTTACTCCCGAATCCAACAGCGCCAGGCGTTTCCAGTCGCGAAATATGCGATCCACTTCGGCGAGATCCGCGCGAGTATTGCATCCGAGCACTTCGCGCGAATCCGCTGCCACTTGCGCGAGAACAATGTCCCCCTTGGCGGCCAAAACCGCGACGGCATCCGTCAAATATATTTCGCGATGCTTGTTATTGGGTTTTACCTGCGCAAGAGCAGGCCACAGTTTTTCCAACGTGAAGCAATAAATTGCAGAATTAATTTCGTTGATCTCGGCTTGTTCGCCGCTCAGTTGAGACTCTTCCACAATGGCTGAAATTGCCGTGTCGGATTTTCGCAGAATTCTTCCGTAGCCTCGCGGATCCACGATCACCGCGGTTAGAACTGTCGCCGCCGCATTGGCCGATCGATGGCTTATCAACAAAGCTTTCAGCGTTTCAGCCCGAACCAGAGGCGCATCACCCGGAAGCACCAGGACAATTTTAGAGTTTCCTATTGCGCGGCGCGCCACCTGCATGGCGTGACCGGTACCGTGTTGCGGTTGTTGCAGCACCGTCGATGCGCCCAGAGGCTCGACCGTCACCGCGACTTCTTCGCTCTGATGCCCCACCACCACGATGGTCTTCTTAGCACCCAACGGCGCACACGCGCGAAGCACTTGCTCCACCAGCGTCCGCCCACCGGCGCGGTGCAGCACCTTGGCAAGGCTCGATTTCAGACGCGTGCCTCTGCCCGCGGCGAGAATGACTACGGCAAGGTCATTGGTTTTCATGGAAGCCCAGTTCAGTCTGTGGGAGTGAGCAGAATTTCGCAACGCAGCAAGACAGCTTTGGCGGCGAAACACTAATCAGGTTACTAATCGGCGGCGGAAACAGACGGTCCGGCTAACTCCATTTCGCTCACAGAAGCCTCGGCGGTGGTTATAGTCCAAAGCGAAGGATCAGCGAGCAGGAGCCCCACCAGCTGGGTATGCAGTGCATGGCCTGCTTTATGGGCTTCCACGCGAGCAAGCAGCGGCAGCCCCACAAGCGCCAAATCTCCAATCAGATCCAGAGCTTTGTGGCGGCTGAACTCATCCGGAAACCGCAATGGACCATTCATGACTCCCCGTTCCGTCAGGACGATGGCATTTTCGAGCGAGCCTCCGCGAATCAGTCCCATAGCTCTGAGAGGTTGAATATCCCGCTCAAAGCAAAACGTGCGCGCTCGAGCCAGCAATTGCCGAAAGCTTTCGGCGTTGACGGTCATCTCAAATTGCTGCCGTCCCACCAGCGGATGCGGAAAATCCACGTAACAACACACGTGAAAGTCGTCGGCAGGGTAAACTCCGATCCTGCGGTCGCCTTCTACGACTTCCAGCGGCTGCAAAACCTTCAAAAACCGTCGCCGCCGGCGCAATCTGCGCAAACCACTACGCTCCAGCATCTGCATGAAAGGCTCCGCGGAGCCATCCAGTATGGGTATCTCAATAGAGTCGATATCGATGAAAATGTTATCGATGCCGCAGGAATAGATGGCGGCGAGCAAATGCTCCGTGGTAGAGAGCAAGACGCCTTGTTTCATCAAACTGGTGGCGTAGCTCACGCGCGCGACGTTGTGGCCCTGGGCCTCAATGGGAAAGTTATCGAGATCCATCCGCCGGAATACGATCCCGGTTTCTGCAGGCGCAGGCGACAACGTCAGGTGCCCGTATACGCCAGTGTGGAGACCAACTCCCTCCGTGCTGGTAGGGGACGCAATAGTGGTTTGAAACATTGGCCCTAATAGAGTAGCAGGTTGCAGGCCAATAGATGTCAACTTTGTGGCTTGTTTTTAATGAGTTAGCGCTTAAATCACCGTAAACAAATGACACGGTGTGGTAAAACAGCATCAAAACTAATGCTCCCCGTGTCTGTTCGTGCTTTTACCGCCTCCGCGTTGCCTCTGCACCCTTGGACCGCTCAACGGCCAAGGCTTCCTTTCTGTTCCACGGCGCGTCCCACTATAAAGCGGTGTTATACTTTTCATGATTTTTAGATAGGCGGATCGATGAGTCGAGCGGCGCGTGTTGGGCTGATTTGTGTATCAGTAGCGATATTCTGCTATGCCGGAATTGGTCACGTCCTGGGCCGCACTCCCGACGACAAAGCCTACAAGTCGCTCACCGTGTTCGGCGAGGTGTTGCAGAAGATCCAGCAGGATTACGTCGACGAACCGAACATGCACACGGTTACCGCCGGATCGCTGCACGGCCTGCTGGAATCACTCGACACGCAATCCAGTTACCTGACTCCCCGCGAATACGACGAATACAAAAAGAAAATTCAGAGCTCCAGCACCGGAGATAGCGGCATCACCTTGAGTAAGCGGTTTGGCTACATCATCGTAATTTCCGTGCTGCCGGACAGCGCCGGCGCGAAAGCAGGAATTCGCAGCGGCGATATTTTTGAATCGATTGGCGGGTTTACCACTCGCGATATGTCGGTAGGACAGGCTATGAATCTGCTGACCGGCGCAGCCGGTACTGGAGTAAAAGTCGCCGTCATCCGCCGTGGTAAGGCGACCCCTGAAGAAGTCGACGTCGTGCGCGAAAAGCTGGCCCCGGTAAAAATAACAACTCAGAAAGCCGATCCAGACATTCTCACCTTACGACTCACCTCGCTTGATCCCGGGCGAGCTGATGAAGTACGTGTCCGTTTACTGGAAGCCGAAAAGCAGGGCGTTCACAACATCATTCTGGATTTGCGCGAGTGCGGCCGCGGCCCAGTTTCAGAAGCAATTTCTGTGGCTCGACTTTTTGTGCCCTCAGGTACGCTGGCTACGTTGCGTGGGCAGACTGTCTCCTCACAAACTTTTTCCGCCGAACCAAAGCAGGTAGCGTGGAAGGGCCATGTTTCAGTCTTGATTGATGCTACAACGTCGGGTGCCGCCGAAGTGCTGGCGTCCGCAATTGCAGCAAATCACCGCGGCGATGTTGTGGGTGAACGCACCTTCGGTCTCGCTTCGGAACAGAAACTAATCACCCTCGATGACGGCTCGGCTTTAATCCTCACGACTGCGAATTATTACAATCCCAGCGGTAAAGCGATTCTTGAAGAAGGTGTTACGCCCACGGAAGTAGTCCATGCCAACATGGGAGAAGAATCCGACGTCGACGACGCGTCGACGGATGCCACTCCCAACAAAGATCTTCCACAAGGACCGCGCCCACTTTCGCCGGAAGATCCCATCTACCGCAAGGCGCTTGAGCTGGTAAAGGCGCCGGTAAAGAAAGCCGCCTAGTCTTCGGTGTTGCCAAGTTCTTTCGCCAATCGCAGCTTACCAACTCGTTCCCCAATCCTTAAGATCCTAGCTTTCCTTTTTATGTTGGCCGCTTGCGCGGCCGGCTGCCATCGAGCCGCGCAAAAGCGGCTGACCGAGGAAGACATTCACCGCATTACTAGGGAATTCGTGTTCGCTGCGAATTCAGCGGCACCACGGGGCTCCGAGGTGCATGGTGAAGTGGGCGCCTTTGACAAAGTCGCAAATTCATCCGACCTCGTGGAGATACATATTTTTATCAAGCGCCACGGGAAGGAAATCCCTCCCTCGGTGAAGCGTCTGATTGACGAACTCAATGGCATCGCCACGGCGCGAGGTTTGACGCCAGAGCAAACGGAAAATGGCGACGCGATTTTTATAAGTTATCGCCACGCCGGCGTGATAACCCACACCGTTCATATCCACTTTGCGGGAAGCACAGATGCATCGCGATATCCCGATTCCGCGCCCGCAGCAAGTAATAATCAGGCCCCGCGGCTGGCGATTATCCTGGACGACCTCGGCAACGATAACAATGCGGCCAAGGCCGTCTTTGCCATGCCGTATCCTCTGACGATTTCAGTGTTGCCGAATCAAACTCACTCCGCGGAAATAGCGCAGCAAGCGGAACGACGTGGTGACCAGGTCATGCTGCATCTCCCGATGCAATCGCTCGCAAAGGAACACCCCGAGGCCCAAGAGCTTCATGGAGGCATGTCCCGCGCCGACGTGTCCCGGCTGGTGTCAGAATTTCTCAACGAAGTTCCCGGAGTAATTGGGGTGAACAATCATCAAGGATCGGCCTCGACCGCGGATAAAAAATTAATGGCCGAATTGATGCCGGTGTTGAAGGAGCACAAACTTTTTTATGTGGATAGCCGCACCAGCGCGGCCACGGTCGCTTACGATACCGCGCAACGATACGGAGTGCGCGCGGCGTTCCGCAACGTGCCTTTTCTGGACGACGTAGAAGATGTGGCGTCCGTCCGTAGACAGATTGAGATCGCTATCGCAGGCGCCGCAAAGAAAAAGGATGCTATCGCGATCGGGCACGCTCATCCAGCGACCCTCGAAGCTCTGAAAGAAACACTGCCGGAGGCCAAAACTCACGGAGTTAAATTGGTATTTGCTTCTGAATTAGTCCGGTAAACAGTAGCGCAAGCCTGCTGCAGGTTTTGATTCGCCGGATACAGGCGGTGAATCACATAAAAGGAAATAAATAACAGCACAAAATCGAAAACACTTGCTTCGGGGCCAACGCTGCCTCCGGTAAGCCATGCCGGGCCGTGGAGCGTAGCGTTGGAAAGATGACCCGGCAAAACCATGCCGCTGTCTGGGACGGAATAGAAAAATGTCTCGCCAAAATCGAAAGCCGCGTGCATACCCACCGGTAACCACAGAGAGCCTGTCCGCCGCACCGCAAAGCACCACAGCATTCCCACAACAAAAACACCCGCCACACCCACGCGGCCCTCGCCGCTGTTTTGCAAGTGCACCCCTGCGAATAGTAGCGAGAGCAAAATTGCAGCGGGCCAGAAGCCTATGCCGGAGCTTAACGTAAACAAACTGTATCCGCGAAACAGAAACTCCTCGAATAATCCGACGAACGTCAGACAGAGAAGCCATAAAACGGCCCAATGAATCACTTGCGCACCGTGCAACGCCAAGGAGCCAAAGGAGTATCCGCCAAACGCATAAATCAGTCCGACAAGCAAACTGATTTCCAGAAAGCCGAGCAGAAATCCCTGCCAGAAAAGTTTTCTGAAGGCCTGCTGCACCGGTAAACCGTAACAACCCACCGGACGATGTTCGATAAAGGACATCACTACCGCCGCGCCGAACGCGGAAATGAAACCAATCATCTCCGAGAACAACAGGCTCTCAAACGAAAATGTCCCTGGCGTGGATCGATGGAATTGCGTCCACAACACTTTCACGCCCAGGAACAATCCCACTACGATTAGCATGTACAACAGGAACCGGCAGCCGGCACGCAGGCCTTCCGCATTTAAAAATATGCTGCTTAGCTGGTGGGAGAAAGTGCTAGAAGCGTCGCGGAATTCTGGTTTGGGTGGCGTTTCTAGAGGCCTTTGTTGCTCCATGCATGATCACCGAATCATCTTATGAGTCTTAATCAGTACACTCAGACGCGTCAAATCAAATCCAGTAAGCACCCGCGCGCAGACTACGCTATCAACAAAGAATAACTTATGCGTAACTCTTCGATGATGCTTCACCGGCTGCGCCTAACCGGTATCACCACACCAGAGCTTTTAGCTGCAGCCAATATTATTTCACATACTTCGGAGGCTGGCCTTTAGACCACGGGTCGTAAGCGTGCGCGAATACTAGCCTCTCCGCGAGCGGCGGATGGCTGTAAAGCCAGAACGTAATGAAGGGCGGAGGATTTGGATCGGAGAGATCCACTTCGCCCATGACCTGGAACCCGTGCGCGGCTACTTCGTCAGAGTTTGGCACCAGGCCGTGAATTACTTCCAGTCCATAAACATCGGCGGCGTGTTCCTGCATGCGGCTAAATCCGTTTGCGATTGGTGAAGAAATGAATGACAGAATCTCCAGCCACAGAAAAAGCACCGCGATAGCTGCTAAATCCTCCGGTCCATGTATTTTCCACTCAGCACCCCAACGTTGCAGGGACCAATGCAGTGCGCGAAACATGACATATAACGCGAGCAGCAGTGCTAAGGCGAAAAACGTGAATCCAATTGCGATGTGGCCAAGCACGTAGTGTCCCAGTTCATGGCCGAGGATAAACAGCGTTTCGTCAATAGACGTTTTTTGAATGGTAGTGTCCCAGATAACCACGCGTTTCGATGCGCCGATACCAGTGACGTATGCATTTATCGCATTGGTTTTCTCGCTGGCCCGCATCAAAAACATGCGATCCCGGGGAATTGGGACGCCGGCCCGCTGCGTGAGCCTTTCGATGGAGCTCACCAACTGCGGGTGCTCCTTCGCCAGCGGCTCAAAATGATTAAACAGCGGATCGATGAACCACGGGCTGATGAAGAAAAAGAAAAGCAAAATTGGCAGTGCCGCGAGCCAGAAATAAAACCACCAGCTTCTGAGACTTTTTCGCATCGCGAAAGTCAAAACAAAAACCAGTAACACCGCCAGACCAATGCTCAGCGCTTCTTCCTTAGCCCAATCCACAATCCAGGAGCCCCAATGCTGGATGGATTGTTGGTACCGCAGACTGAGCGCGTGCCAATAAACGCGTACCGGCAATTCAAGTAAATCGGTGAGCAGCAGGAGTAACGGCACAAAAACCAGGCACTGGATCCACTTCCTGTCGCTGGCAGCTTCCGCGATGTCACGAAACCTCGCGGCCACACCCAGTCGCAGAATCAACAGAAGTACGGCTGCGCTGAGAAAATAAGAAATGAAATACAAAGTGTAGCCGGCACGGGAATATGAGACAGCTTTTTCATAGCGCTCCCTGGAAAGACGGTACTGATCCGTTTCGCCCCGCGTGGGCGCACGCGGTTGTTGGCTATTCTGGGGAGGATCTGGATCTGATTGCAAAGTGTTAACAGCTGATCTGGAGGAATTAAGGCGCGGCACGCTCCGCGCGCGGAGGTGAGGCGCGGCAAAACAAAAAAACAAGGCAAGAAGACCCAAGAAACGCTGAACAAAAATATGCAATCTCAAAGAACTCATCTACCGTTGTGCTCCCGGGGCTGATAGATGCGCAGTCTTCAAGGAATAATTGCGTACCGCACCGCCAGTCGCGAGTCCGATGTGAACGATGGAAGTCCAGCGCTCCAGTTTATGGTGTCCGTAGCGATGAAAAAGATACGACGCGCCGATGGAAACACCGGTTGCACCCGCCTCGATGAACGCAAACCCGGCATGATTATCCACGGCCTCGTTGGTCAGAAATATTTCCTGCCGGCCCCGGCGTCGCATGTTCAGCGTGGAGAAATAATCTAAAGTACGGGCGGCGGCAACTCCAGCGAATAGCAGATCGTTTTCCTTATCCCAGAAACGATGTTCAATTGGCAGAATGGTGGTCTTTGAGGATTGCGTCTGGCCTGATTGCCCGCCGATATCGGCCGCCGGCTTTGGCGATGGTTCTTGCGAGTACAACGATCTTGCACTGCATGCAAATATCAAAACTGTTAGAAATCCGATCGACCGTTTCAACCAATATCTCCGCGTTTTGTCAGGGCTTCCTAAGTATCTGCGATTCCGGCGTTGAAAGCGTACGGTTTCCGTGGCGCCATTGTTCTGAAAGGTGCCTGCGAAACGCCAGACGGAAGCTTGGCGCTCCGTGCCGCGTGACTTCCCCGGCTCTGATCGGCGTTACCGATGCGCACGGTAAGGGCGCACGTGAACTGGCGGCGGGCCAGAGATCGCGTTATCTTGGAGCTTCGGGTATTTGCTTTGGCACGAGGTGACGAAATGTCAGGCCGAATCTTCGCTCCGTTCCTCCGCAATTTAGTCATGGTTCTGTCGGCGGCGTTGTTTGCCGCGATGACTGTACGCCCGGCTGCTTCGCCCAACGGGCAATCGCAGGACCAACAATCGCCCGACGCGCAAAAGCCATCCATTGCCGAGGCCGCGCGAAGATCGCGTGATGCGGCGAAAAACGCCACTAAACCATCGAAGGTCATCACCGACGACGATCTCGATAGGGAATATATAAAACCCGGCAGTCAGGGACTACCCCTGGATTCTCCGCCGAAGTTGGAAACCGAGCCGCCCAGTCCTGAAGCCGTGTCCGAGGCAGCCACCGAGTCGTCCGTGCCGCACGATCCTGCAGCGGTGCCGGAGCCTTCTGACGACCCGCAGATCCTCAGGCTAAAGGATTTGATCGCCGATGCGGAAAAGGATGCCGATCTTGCGCGGCGGGATCTGGCACTGCAACAAGACACGTTCTACTCCAATCCCGATTGGGAACACGATACTGCCGGTAAAGCCAAGCTTACCGCGCTACAACAACAAATCAACGATAAGCAGCAGGAGGTAGACCGGCTGAAAATGCGCTTGGCGGCGCTGGAAGAATTGCAGAAGAAAAAGCACCCCAAGGCTGCGACTGCGCCGGCACAGCAAAACTCGAATCCAACTACGCCCTCGCCAAAACCCTAAACACGGACTTCCACAGCTGCAAGGCTACTACTATACCTAGTGGTCGATTTTTGTTGACACCGTCTGGCCCCAAGAGCACAATCGCGACATTCAAAAAATATTTTCTAATTTAATCCCGTCAGACCGCTGTTCGTAATCGAAACGCAATGCACGGGCTCCAGCGCTAAGCACTTTCGGAGGCAACGATGCAATATCTGCCGGGATTCACGGTTCAGTGCATCAACCAATTGTGCGAAGCGCGCGGTCATTGGTTGCGCGCGGATGCCACGGCGGCTACATCGCACGAAGGGCGCTGCCCGTGTTGCGGAGATTTTCTGCGCAATGTCCCCCCTCCTTTGGCGCCGCGATTCCGTATGCGTCCTCGGGCGTTGACTTCGCATCGTCCGCCGATGCGCCGACGGTAACCTCGTAGCGATCTGACTCAGCGACGAACACCGCAATATCTAAAGACGGCTCGTGTGCGCTTCTATTCTCCTCCGTGATGAAAGACCCAAATTAGTTCTCCGTGTACCGTGAGAAAAATTAACCCCAAGACCCGGGTTCATACCTCAAATACGAACCCGGGGCACCCTTCGCGGATTTGTAGTACTCGGTAGCTTTTGTAATCTTCTCGAGGTTCACTTGTCCTGTCCCCTCATACCCCCCGGTCTTTTGGCGAAAGAGTCTGTAATGTGTTGAAAACAAAGGATCGCGTCTGCAAAAAAGTGTGCAAGAGTCCACAAGATGATGAAAAGACATTGTTTAGCTGCGGAATTGCTAGGAAACTCGGGCCGGGGCAGATATTGGCAGTTGCGGCTCCAGAGAGCCTTGTGATCGGGCGGCAATCATGACCTATTTTACCACTTAGTTAAATTAGCTACAAGATTACTTTGCAGCGGTGTAGGTCGCGGGTGGCATGGTTGCGATGTGAATTTAGCCTTCGATCAGACCCTGTTCGGCCATTTGTTCGTCGGTGAGCCACAGGTCTGGAATGTTGGCGGAGCCCAGACGGTGAATATCTTTGAGGGCGCCACGCACTTCTTTTAGTTCGAGGTCTATGCCGAGTTTCTCCAGCATTTCGATCAGCACGCGGGCACCTTCGGCGAGGACGGGTTTGGGATTTGAGCCGACAGGATCGAGTCTGCGGTAGGTCAGCACGTAAATCGCGGCCGGCCCGGCGCCGTGGCGCACAATGTTGAGGAAGGCGCGTCTAGCGGGCGGCAAGGCCGCCTGCGCGGGGTCGTGCACGGTGTAGGTTGTTGACTGGTCCTGCACGGAATCGGATTCAGGGACGGGACTGGAGCACGGTGCCGGTGACGGTTGCTGGGGAGCAGCGACTGCGTTCTGCTCCCATCCCACAGGGGGAATGCTCATTCTTCGGGGACCCCGTTAAGCCCGGTTACTTCCGGGCAGTTCAAAAGCTCTTAGCTGCAGCCGCTCGTGCTGCCACAGTTTTCGCATTTGTAGCAGGCGCCATTGGGAACCATCAGCATGCCGCACTCGGAGCAAGTGGGTGCGCCTTCATGAGCATTACTGGGCTTCGATGACGCGCTGGACGCAGACAACGATGGCAATGACGCCATAGTGGGTGCGGCTACCGGCGAAGCACCGGCAGTTGCGCCGCTGGCACCGGCTTCAGGCATGGCTGCGCCATTCAGCTTCAAATAATCCGCGGAGATGAAGCGGCCACCCAGCCAGCGCGCGATGTAGTCAAGCACGCTGGAAACGAAGCGAATTTTGGGATTCGCGGTGATGCCGGAGGGCTCGAAGCGGGTGTTCAGTAGCTTGTCCACATAAACTTTCAGCGGCACGCCGTATTGCAAGCCGATGGAAACGGTCAGGGCCAAACCATCCATTACGCCGGACAGCGTGGAACCTTCCTTGGACATTTTGATGAAGATTTCGCCAGGACGGCCATCTTCATACATGCCGACGGTGATGTAGCCTTCGTGACCGCCAACGCTGAATTTGTGAGTAACGGAAGCGCGCTCAACGGGCATTTTTTCGCGTTGCGCGCGGGCAAATAGTTCCTGTTGCATGGCTTCCACCACGGCCGCAGCTTCGGGCTTCTTTACGTCTTTCTTCTGGCCTGCAGCGGACAGGGGCTGCGAGCGTTTGGAATTGTCGCGATAGATGGCTACGGCTTTGAGTCCCAGCTTCCACGATTCGATGTAGGCGTCCATCACATCTTCGACGGTAGATTCCTCGGGCATGTTGATGGTTTTCGAAATGGCGCCGGAAAGGAACGGCTGGGCGGCGGCCATCATCTTTACGTGCCCGGTCCAAGTGATTGAGCGTCCGCCGCCAGCGGGAGCAAGGGAGCAATCGAAAACCGGGAGATGCTCTGGTTTTAGATGAGGAGCGCCTTCGATTTTGCCGTTTTGATCGATATGTGAAACGATTTCACTCATTTGTTCGGGCGTGTAGCCGAGGCGCATCAAGGCTTCAGGAACGGTGTTGTTGACGATCTTGATCAAGCCGCCGCCAACAAGCTTTTTGTATTTTACGAGTGCAAGATCCGGCTCGATGCCGGTGGTGTCGCAATCCATCATGAAGCCAATGGTGCCGGTGGGAGCGAGAACGGAGACTTGGGCGTTCTTGTAGCCAAACTTTTCACCGTGTAAGAGCGCGGTGTCCCAGGATTCTTGCGCGGCGGTGTAAAGCTCAGGCTGCACATGGTCGCGTTTGATTCCGCGCATGGCGTCGCGGTGCATACGAATGACGTCGAGCATGGGCTCGCGATTTACGGGGTAGCCCGGGAACGGTCCCATGGCTTCGGCTACGCGCGAAGACTGCGCGTAAGCTTCGCCGGACATCAATGCGGTGATGGCGCCTGCAACGTCACGCCCTTCGTCGGAGTCATACGGCAGCGCCATGGACATAAGCAGCGCGCCAAGGTTGGCGTAGCCGAGGCCGAGTGGGCGGAAATTGTGAGAATTTTCGGTGATTTGCGGCGTGGGGTAGCTGGCGTTGTCCACCAAGATTTCCTGCGCGGTGATGGTAACGTCGACGGCGTGTTTGAAGGCCGAGACATCAAACTGGCCGCCGGAATTAACGAACTTCATTAGATTAAGCGAGGCAAGATTGCAGGCGGTATCGTCCAAAAACATATATTCGCTGCAAGGATTGGAGGCGTTGATGTGCGCGGTGTTCTTGGAGGTGTGCCAGCGG
>Ga0185299_10002312_pt1 | contig 30092 bp, 40 predicted proteins | sample PaiPotPPA55metaG_FD_128002 | JGI IMG/M metagenome (GOLD analysis project Ga0185299, IMG submission 128002) | Iron sulfur acid spring bacterial and archeal communities from Banff, Canada, to study Microbial Dark Matter (Phase II) - Paint Pots PPA... ...
CTAAAAGATGGCGTCGTAGGATCGCCACCTTTTCCTCAGCGGTGTAGTGTTTGCGCTCTTTTCTCATACGTTCGCTCCGCTATCTTAACGGATGAACGTTTTCTCCATTTCCAGCAGAGGCGGGACAAGAGGGTTATCATCGAAATCATCGTCGATCAATTGGAAGCAGCCCGTTCCATCCCCTTGCAGTTGCCCCACCCAACCGATTCCCGAGCCTTGAGAGTTGCGCAAGTGTTGCTTGCCGATCCTGGCAAACAGCGGACACTGGAAACACTCTGTGTAGATTGCGGCGCAGGCAAGAGGACGATCGAGCGTATTTTCATTACGGAAACTAGAATGACTTTCAGCAAATGGCGTCAGCAACTAAGACTGCTGCAAGCGATGCAGCTACTGGCTTCTGGAGAAAAAGTGACCGGAGCTGCCTTGGACGCAGGTTATAGCAGTACCAGTGCGTTCATCTCCATGTTCAGAAGACAGTTTGGTACAACGCCAACTCGCTATTTCGAACCCAGGTAATGCTCCGAACTTCCTTACGGCCGTCCCATTTCACCACCTACCCGCTCGGTCACATTGACGTACAAAGGTGATCCCCACAAATCGAGTGCCGTTGCCCAATTGTCAGAGGGTCACGGCGTTTGGTGAACGAGAAGGCTCTCTATAAGGCGGTAAGCAAACCCGCTGAGTCCCTCGCATTGGTACCGTTGCTTTTCAACGTAACTTGGCTCTGGTTGACTCCTTTGCTTTCGTTGGCCCGACTGATCCGCTGGGCTTCTTGGAGTCAGGCTTACTTGGCACGTCGTTCTCATTCAAGAACTCGTTGCCGCACTGGGGGCAATTGCGGCGCGACATCAAAAGCTTGTCCATGATCGTGCCAACGACCAGGGGGATTCGACAGTGCGGGCAGGAGATGTTCAGTTCACGGTAAGGCATACTGTCTTCGAATGCAGATAAGCATTTCGTTGAAGAAGCCAAAAAGATTGGTGCCCGAGCCTACGTCGCCAAAACCAAAGCAGCCGAGGCTTTGGTCACAGCCATAGAAAGAGCTATCAACGACGGAGAGATTGTTTTGATCGACTAAACAGCTTTAGGCGGGTATGGAGGCTTTCAACAGAGTACCTGTGGAATCGGACTCGATTTCCAACCTGCCTCCTAACTCCTTAAGCCTTTCGCGCATACCAGCAATCCCGACTCCAACATCCGATCCACTGCCATTCATTGCCGCAAGTCTGTCGGCTGCAATTCCTTTGCCATAGTCCCTGACTGAAAGGGATATTACGTTTTGGTCGAGTTGCAGGAGCACATCGACGGAGGCAGATCCCGCATGTTTGGTGATGTTCGTCAGACTCTCCTGCAAGACCCTGAATAAAACAATTTCAACCGAGCCGGGAAGACGAATGCCCTCGGGTAATTGGAGTCTCACTTGAATAGGGCTACGCTTATTAAATCCGTCGACGTACCAGGCAGCAGCGGCGGCAAATCCCGACTCGTCAAGAAGCGGAGGATGCAAGAGATAAGACGTGGTCCGGATTTCCTGAAGGGCCTGATCGGCAAGCCCATTTAGTTCGGCAAAAAAGTCCGCTGTTTGAGGGTATCGCGCCACCGCATTTTCCAGCGTACTCAGGGTGATTTTCAACGCGGTCAGCGTTTGGCCGACGGTATCGTGCAAGTCCCGCGCAACACGCCGCCGCTCTTCGTCCTGAATGCGAAGTACGCTCAACGAAAGCTCTCGTAATTTTTCTTCTGTTTTCTGGTGAACGCGGACTTCCTCTCGAAAAGCAGACAAAGTATTTTCTAGTTCTCTCGTTCGTTCCCGGACCTGCCGCTCCAAGTCGCCGTGAGCCTTCCGCAGTGCCTCCTCGGCGCGCTCAAGTCGAACATTTCTTTGGACAAGATCTCTCTGGGCATTGATCAGCTCATTGTTGACACGGGAAAGCTCGCTATAAAGACGATCGTCGCTATCCACGTTACTCAAAGAATTTGCGCTCATAGCATCCATTCCGAGCCCTTACGATCAGGCTTCAGCTTCAGCGATCCATAGTCTTACGAATTTACTACGCCACCAGGCGCCAGCCATCTAATCGTCGAGGCCGTCTATCAGAGATATTGCATCGGAGGCATCCTTGGTCCAGTAATCCGCCCCGACATCGCGCCAGAGACTGGGCGCGATTTTGAAAGCGTACCCGCCGACGAGAATTCTCGTCGCCGGGCTCGCCAAACGCACCGCCGCGATCACCTCCCGCACGGCAGGGATGTGGAAAGTCATGGACGCAGAGACAGCGAGAATATCGGAATGGTTGTCGCGAAGCACATCGACAATGCCCGCTGTCGGCACATTGGCACCGAGGTAGATTGTGTTCCAGCCTTCCATCTCAAGCAGGTCGCAAAGCATGCGCGCACCAATTTCATGTAGCTCCCCACTCACGCAGGCAGCCACAATCGTTCCTCGGAAGATGCGATCCGCACGAAAAATGTAAGGATAAAGCTGCGACATAATAAGCTGCGTGGAAGCGGTGCAATAGTGCTCCTGGGCGACGCTGACAACGTTCAATTGCCAGAGGCGGCCAATCTCGTACTGGCAAGGCTCAAAAACACGGCAATAGATTTCCTTGATGCTGACTTGGTTTTCCACGGCTCTCAAAATGAGAGTCGATGCCGAGTGTCGGTTGTAGCAAAGAAGCGCGCTTAGGTATTGGTGGGCCAGCTCGGCCAGCGGCTGTCCAGGGTCGAGAAATGATGAGTTATCGTTTGCGAGCATTAGACTCCCGATGGCGGATTTTACATAGTCCATCGCGGGTATTTGCATCGACGTAGGGAGTTCTTTTCCCAAGACATCCAACATTACTTCGAGATTCGCCACCAAATCCTCAACTGGGATATTGCGCGCTAGAAGCATTGTTTTGGCCCATGTGACGTAGTGGACGAACAGAGCCGGCTCGCGCGCTCCTACGGCTTCGCAGAGATATCGGAGGTGGTAACGGGCATCTTCCAGACACCTCGCCCTCCCTTGTTTTCCATACAATGGTTCCAAACCGGGCCTGAGTTGCCAGTGGCGCTCAACAATTTCGCGAGCGAGGTTCTCTTGCCGTTCAATAATGAAATCGCGCGTTGTTTCGAGTAGCTCCGACATCGATTCCACGACCCAAAAGCTGTTGACGGCTGGAGTGGGGGCCAGCCACATCGCCGTTTTCGTGATTGCGCTTGACGCGGTGAGGAAGGCTGAATCGCTCAGAGAAGCCGACCGGACGCACAAACAACTCTTATGCCCGCCTCTTTCAGGAGATCGTTGTTTCTTAGGAAGCAATGAGGTTGAATATACGCAAGGCGGCGCTGCCCGGCACAAGCTTCAATCCCTTCGGTATTCCCGCATGCGATTCATGATAAGCATGGCTCTTATGCCATGTCTGATAGCTCGCAATATCGGCCCAATATGTCATCAGCCAGATTTCTTTCGGCATGTCCTCTGGGCTGAGGACATCCATTCGGACAAACCCTGCGGCACCGTCGACAAGATGCGGACGGAGAATGAAAGCCCGCTTGACCTCGGCATCCATGTCACTGGCCACGACAAATCTGCTCAGGACGCCAACCGCTTGCTTTTCCATTGAGCAACTCTTCCCGAAAGAACTTCTTCTCTGAGTCTACGCCCACAGCCGATCGATAAGGCGATTTTCCCTCATACCAGCCATTTGGACGACTGATTATGCCGCCCGCCGAGTGATGGAACGTGACCCAAGACAATACAAGAATCTGGCGTATACCGCGTGTCTGTCGGCAGTCTCCGGGGACGCCAATTCAATATCTTACGGAAGAATTGTCTACTCTCTGTTTAACTACTGGACCCGAAATCGTGAGTTCCGTAACCTTAACAACTACTGTCGGGGATCACCAAACAAAACAGGCAGGAGAGAAAGACGAGAGGGCTGCGCATAACCGCCTCCTTGGTTCAAAACTCGGTACAAGGACGGTACGACCAAAAACCGTTCCATCGTGTTCTCAGTCGTGCCTTACCGGGCATTGCAGAGCGACCGCTGCATTGTAATTACCACGTGATCCAGCCTGTCAGCGCCCTTTCACGGCGCAAACGCGGGATCAAATCCCACCGGGGACGCCAAATCAATAGTTTAGTAGAGAAATGTCTACTCTCTATTTAACTAGACGGTCCGAAGTCTCTGGCAGCCCATACGGGCTCGGCGTCTGCCGTTGAGACATGAATTCATTCGCGATCCTGTATGGGCGGCGCTGCGGCGCGGACACGTGATCTCTCAGCGAACTGGCCTCCGCCTTGTCGCGGCAGTGGCTTCGGCACCGTGCTCACGCCTAGGTCCACGCATTCAATCGTTTACATGATCGGCCATAAGGACGAAGGGTTTGGAAGGGTTCGATTGCCCCCAAAATGACTTCGGCGGATTACCAAGAATTTCCGCTAGTGCCATAGGCTCATGATTTCCTACGTGCTATTGCCATATCGGTGCCGATTGAAAATGACTTCAACCCTCACCGTCCGACTTCGATCAAGCTCTTGATACAACTTGGTCTGAGATGTGGACAATCTCCTCGCCCAGATTGCCGCCAAGCGAGCATCGCAGCGCAGCACCGCGATGCGGGCCCCCCGGCCGAAGACTCCAACCGAATGAAGCCGAGGTTGCGCTATTGCCCAATCAGGAGAACCATTTGCGAGAGCGAGGTGCCAATCATATCCGCGCAACCCAAGCCGACCCTCTCTTGCGCTTTGGGGACGCCGCCTGGGTACTCCCACAAGCCGAGAAATATCTTGGTGTCACGGCATCGTCGGCGCAATTGTGTGCATAAAGACTTGGCTTGCACCGCCGCGAATGGCGGCAAAGCGGATATGCAAATCACGTCAGGGTGCAGTTGTTCGGCCTTCTCCAGCATCATCGAAACAGATGCGATCGGCAGAGCGCTTGCATTGTGTCCTGCACGCCGCAGAAGCTGCATTGCCATTATGCCGACGATCTCGTCGGCCTCATCTCTCGCAGGAATACAGACAACCATTGACCCGGACTGAGACTCCGTTGCCCCTGCGAGAACAAGGGGATGGTCTGGTTCAAGCGACGCGGAAGAATCTTCGTACAATTCTTCGATCAACTCCCTCGTATTCTGGTAGATGAATTTCGTTCTGATTTCATCGAGGACGTTCATGTGCCGGTCCTTTTCCGCCAGGCTGAGGGCCGGAATCAAGACCGAATCGTAAAGGTTCCCAATCGGATTTTGTTTCAAGTACTCCTCTACGATGTCTCTTGCCTCTTCTTCGTCGAGGGCTAAGAGTCGCTGATAGAAGTGCGCCTGCGGAGACAAGACAGGTTCGTCGCCAAGCAGAATCTCGAGAAAGTTCAATTGCGGAATATATCTACCAATCAGTATGAGGCACACGGTTAAGGGGGTAGACAGGATTAGACCGACTGGCCCCCAGAGCATACCCCAGAAAATTGCTGCGACCAAAATTGCGAGAGATGAAACACCGGTGTGGCTACCATACAAACAGGGCTCGATGAGGTTCGCAATAGTAAGCTCCAGCAATAAGAACAAAACGAATGTTAGACCTGCTTGAGACCAGCCCGGGAATACAGCCAGGGCCATGCCCATCGGAAAAACCGCCGCGACGGGCGTTCCGATATACGGGACAAATCGCAGCAAGCATCCGAATACGCCCCAAAGCAGAGGATGAGGTATTCCAATGAAATAAACTCCCAGTCCGAACAGGAGTCCGTAGCCGGCATTCACTGCAAACTGCAGCAACAAGTAGCGTCCCAAACGTCGTGAGGCTTCATCTAACGCCTGAGTCATTACGGTCAATTGGCCACTTCCCGCCAGACGAAGTAAGCGATTCCGCAAATCCTCGCGTTTCACTACGATAAACAGAGTGAAAATCACTACGATCCCGGCGGTTTCCAGACTTCCGGTTAGCGGCCCCAAGAAATCGCGCAGGTACTCAGCCGTGCTGTGAGGAGGCGCAGCAACCTGAACCGCAATCGGCTCCTTCCCTCGATCGTTTCCTGCAGTTTCCGAAGTGGGGGACAACTCCTTGCTCAAATCGTTAACCGTCGCAGTTGCTTTGCTCAAACCGCTACCTCTTGGTGGGCGAAGGGCTTCGATTTTGTCGTGAATGTTTGCTCTATAGTCAGGCAGCCGAACAAGGATTTCCATCAATTGGCTCGTCACTCCCCAACCCACAGCAGCGAGCAGCGCAAACGACAACACCAGTACCACTAGTACAGAGGGCACGCGACCGAGTCGACAGCGCTCAACCAACCCCACAATCGGTGTGAGTAGGAATGCCAAAACCACGGCAAGTGCGAGCGGGATTAACACCTGGCGTCCGAAGTAAAGGCTCGCTATTACGACAACGATGCCGACCAGGGTCAACAGCCTCGACCCAGACGGTACATCTTTTGTGGAAAGCAATGCACGAGGGGTATCCATAGATGGTGAGTGTCGCCCCATCCATGGAGTAACTTATGGATGGTCGTCGCGTTGTCCAATCGACGGCATCCTCGCTTGCGCTCTCAAGGAGACCCGCAGGAACAGCGAGCCAGTCGTTGGTCCCATCGCCCGGTGCTGGCGGCCCTGCCAAAATTTTGGGCCGCCAGTTCATCACCGCGACCGGACGAGTTCCGAGCAGATGCCGGTTTACTTACGCGACGCGTTTGGACGTCTTCGCACTCGGTTTCGATTCGCCCTGCTCTTTTCGAGGGCTTTCTTCGTTGGCTTGTGTATTGATCTTTTCCGCGAGTTCAGTCAACTTTTCGTCAGTTTCTGTTTCTTCTTCGAGGGTCTGCTCCAGTAAAGAAGCGTGCTTAATTTCTCCAAGAACTTTGGCGATGGCACAGACCACCCCGTATGCGGCCATCTCATAGTGTTCCACTCGTCGGGCCGCGCCGATCAGCCCTGAATCTAATACCGCGCCTTCAAAGTCTCCGTCTATGACTTCCGAGCCTTCCTTAACCAAGCCCTCCATGCCCACACATTTCTTGCCCGTTGGGCTCTCGCCCAGGGCCTGGAAGATCTCTTCAAGGCGCTGAACGTGACCTTCGGTTTGTTTTAAGTGCTTTTCGAAGCCCTGTTGTAGCTCCGTTGCAGAGGCAGCTTTGGCCATCTTCGGAAGCGCTTTGACCAATTGGTTCTCGGCGCTGTACAAGTCCTTCAATTCGTCGACATACAGTTTCTTCAAGCTATCGTTTGACATGTTTCCTCCAAAATGAACTGAGTTCCGTTTAGTTAGAGATGAAAGTCCCTGTTAAGGCTCCCGGAGCGGTCCAACGTGGCCGCGCTCCAGAAGGTCCCGAACACCTCATGGGAAGCCGCTCTCACAGAGTCTTCTAACCCCCGGCTCTGGACTGTTCGTAAGCTTCTTTGCCAGCGTCGATGGCTTCTGCGACGTTTTCTTTCCCTCTGTTAGCCAAATCTTTCACCTGAGTACGAACTTTCTTGCCTGCGGATGCCACCTGGTCCAGTCCGCCCCTGAGCTTGCCAGCGAGTAGTTGCTGAGTGTCTTTACCCGACTGCGGGGCAAGCATCAGGGTCGCAACTACGCCAACACCTAGTCCAGCTAGAAATGCCCATTCTGTTCTCATCTTCAGACCTCCTTGGGTTACTAAAAGTTGGAACCTCAGCCCGCCTTGGCACCGCAACCTAAGCGATGCTTCAGGCACGCCGGGCAGCCAGTGATGGGAGACATAGCCTCGAAAATGGTTGCCGGTGGCAAGTTGTCACCGGCGACCAAGATTCGGAGCATTACGAAACGTTTCAGCCTAGGCAACTTCGCGAACACGGGCTTTATCGCCCTTTTCAGCGGTCGCTTCTCCCGTGGAGGAAATATCTTGGGCGCCCGTGCGCTGCAAGACCTCCTTGGCTTTCTTCGTCCACTCAGAATCGTCAGAATGAACGGACAGAAGAATCCCGCCATCTTTGACGCGGCCTTCGTATCGCTTGGCTTCGTACTCCGGGATTCCCATGCCGATCAGAGCGCCCGTAAGCCCACCTACCGCTCCACCCACTCCGGCTCCAGCTAGGGCAGCCATAATAGGCCCGGCGGCTATGAATGGCCCCAGTCCCGGAATCGCGAGGGCACCGATACCGAGTAGCCATCCCAAACCGCCGCCTAACACCGCGCCGGTTCCGGCGCCTGTTGTGGCACCTTCAGGCGCCTTAGTGTTTTTCTCGTGAGCAAAATCCTTCGTGCCAGCGCCCTCGGGAAGAAGTACTGAAATATCTGTGTTCCGAAAATTGGCCGCTTTCAATGCGTCGACCGCGTTCTCGGCACTCGTTCGATTCGGATAAATCCCAAATACTGCTGTTTTACCTGCCATTTTTGATTCTCCTTTTGTTTCGTCTGTTAGTGTTAGTTCTTGGGTTTGATGTCCAAGCGGCTGGTTACTTTGTTTTCGCCCGCCACTTCGGTGGCCTTTGCCTCGACCGTTTTCTTCTCCTCTTCCGATCGCACTGGCCCCTTTAGTGTGACCTGACCATTCTGGGTGATGATCTTGACGTTGTGCGCATACGTGGAAAGTGATTTGTCTTTCATAATGGATTGTCGTATCTGCTGAGTGATGTCCTGGTCAGAACGATTGTCCTTTTGCTGATCCGCCGTGGGCTCGTCCTTGCTCCGATCTCGCTCATTTACCTTGGTATTGTCGGGAGCAGCTTGCTGACCGACGGGTTCTTGCGCAAGTGCCAACGCTCCACTGCCGAGCAGCAGACCGGTGCACAGAAAAGTACGAACAGCAGTCCTATAAACAAACGTCATTGTTATTCCTCCTGGAAGTGACCCCAAACGTTCTGGGAACGGTCTGTTCTTGCAGTTGGGCCAAAGCGGCCAATTCAGGGTCGAAACCGATCAAGGCCAGAGCAGCGTTTAACAGAGGCGGTATGCTTCGGAGATTAAGAGTGGTAGACAAGCAAACCCTCTCCATCTGGTCAAGATTCCTCACAGTGAAAAGCGAGCACAGATGGAATGCCTCATTTCTTTGTCGACTTCTCTGAAGACCAGTTTCCGGCTATGCTGAGGTAGTCCTGCCGCGCACAAAGTGCACAATCAGTGAAATAACAGCGACGATCAGCAGGATGTGAATGAACCCACCCGCTACGTGAAAAACACTGAGACCTAATAGCCATGCCACCAACAGAACCAGAAACAGGATCATAAAGATACTCATGGGAGAACCTCCTTCGATTTGTTATCCGACCGCATGCATACCGAACCATACTGTTGTGAACACCGGGCGTCCGATCAAAAACGACCCCTTGTGTTCCACTCCCGTGTTCGTTGCCGAAAGCGGAGTCGATCAGTTCGCTGTAATGAATGAACAATTAACCGTAAGCGAGAACCGCAGGATCTTAAATAGCGTTCATCCTGTACGTGGTCATTAATAATCAGGTACGAGGCTGTAGTCCTGACCAATTGTCAAAAGGCGGTCCTGATTCTGATAAACAGGAATAAAAGACCCGCCGTTTTTCTGACATTGAAACGGCGCGCTGCGGAAGTAAGCGGTCTTGCTAATATCTTTGCGGAGACTATCGACAATCAGGAAGCACACTTTAGCAGCGTGCGCAAGTCCTCGACGAGTGCTTCCGGTGGACTGGACTTCGATGCCACTTTGCTCACGCCCGCCGCCAGGGCTGCGTCCTCCACGTTCGAACTTACAAAAAACGTGTACAGCAGTAGCGGGACCGAGGGCAAACGGGCCTTTAATTCTCGCGCAGCCTCGAAGCCGTTCATTACGGGCATGGAAAGATCGAGTACGATTAGATCAGGCTGCAACTCGCCGGCTCTTTCAATCCCTTCGCGGCCGTTTTCCGCTTCGCCGCATACCTCAAATTCGAGGACTGAGTCAATAACGTGCCTCAGCGCCATTCTCAGGGCGGCGTGGTCGTCCACTATCAGGATACGTTTCGGTTTTGCCACGCCCCACCCCATGACAGCGTGGCCCCTCCGATGTGAATGCGCAATCAGGTGAACCGGGTAGTTCGGTCGCGGAGGAATGTTCGACTTTTCGGCCTCCGCACCAAATATGATTGCGTCTGCGCAGAGTCTCGGCAACCCTTCTGTGTTCGACATCGAACAGTAAACCACCGTCTCGAACCCTAGATTTTCACAGTGGAGGGCGCAGCGGAGATTGCACAAAAAGAATCCTCGCGGTAGGATTTTTCCTGGGGATGCGCCACGCCACAGATCCCGACCACGTCATTGCGGTCACAACCATCGTCAGCAATCAGCGCAACAGTTTGCGGGCGGTTTTAATCGGAGCATTTTGGGGTGTCGGCCACACCCTCACCATCTTCGTGGTCGGCGCTGGAATTATTCTTTTCAATCTCGTCATTCCGATGAGGCTCGGGCTCAGCGTGGAGTTGTCCGTCGCAGTGATGCTGATTGTCCTGGGCTTGATGAATGTAGCCGGGTTTCTGCGCTCGATGCCCGGCGGATCATCCACCCTCATGATGGAGAGGAAGTCATCCACTCTCAACCCCACAGTCGCGCGGACTACGTCCATAACCATCCGCATGCTCACGATCCCGAAGCCCATCCGCACGCGCCCGACCACACGCCGCTGGCGTGGCTGGACCGGGTATTTGGCAGGGTCGTGCTGTATCCATATCTTCATCTTCGGCCGTTCGTGGTGGGCGTGGTTCACGGACTTGCGGGTTCAGCGGCTGTGGCCTTGCTCGTCCTCACTACGATACGAAACGTCCAGTGGGCGGTTGCCTATCTGCTGATCTTTGGAGTGGGCACCATTGCGGGCATGATGCTGATCACAATGAGCATTGCCTCCATGTTTGCGATGGTGGCAAGGGGGCGTCAAAAATCTTCCCGCCGATTGGCATTGGCTTCAGGGTTGCTAAGTCTTTGCTTCGGTATTTTCGTCGCTTACCAGATCTGCTTTGTGAACGGCCTTTTCACGGCCCATGCACGATGGTTACCGCAGTAGGAGCGCTCCCTCCGCGTGGACTCAGGAGTTCATTGGATGGGTTTGACAGGTTTCAGAACGCCTCTACATTCTCGAAGTGACGCGTGTTCGACCGACGTTGAATTGCACAACCCAGCCAAGGAATTGCTGCGCGAAAGTGGGGGCGGGCCCAACTGGCGTAGAACGTCTCACCGTGTTTTTGCAATGGATCTGGACTTTTTTGACCGGTCAGACAGGGGAAGATTTGAACAGTACGTTCAACCGGCGGAGAATTGAGTGAAATCTGAACCGCCTCAAGCGGTGCTACGCCGGGGCAAAAACTCGCGGTACAAGAACGGTACAAGTTAGGCTCGTTTCTTCGCCTTCTCAATCGTTCCTTACAGGGCAATGCAGTGCGACCGCTGCCTTGTAATTACTACGTGATCCAATAGATCCGCTTTCACGGCGGTAACACGGGTTCAAATCCCGTCGGGGACGCCAAGCCTTTTCAGGAGCTTGCGAGCAATCGCCGAAATTTTCGTAGGCACAAAAAGGCACAACTCTAAGTGGATTCCCGCGATCATCTCTGCGGAATCGCCAGTGTTTCCGCTCGTTTGCTGCGTGTTATCATAGGCACAAAAAGGCACAGCCGAGACTCGATGCGTTTCAGCCGGCGGTTGCACCCGATGCACGCAACAGCCTCATCACATCACTCTGAGCTTTACGTTTGTGAAGCGTGACTGCCTGCGTATAGGTGTCGAGCGTGACCCTGCTCGAAGCATGACGGAGCAGTTCTTGGGTGACCTTTATATCCGTCCTGTTTTGTCTCAGCAGAGAAGAATACGTGTGGCGGAAAGTATGCCAGCCGATTGCCTTCACAATCCCGACCTTCAAGACAGCTGGCCGGATGAAAGTTCGCATGATGCACTGGCCCCAATAAGGATTTCGGCCGCGAGTAGCAGGACTCGCGAATACCCAGTCATCCGGTCCTTTGTATCGCGTGTGCTGACGCCATAGTAGGAGAACGTCGGCCAATTGCGGATCTAGCGGAATTGGTTTCTGGGACGCTTCCGTTTTGCATGGACTGATGATTTGGAAAACTATCGATCGGACAATGCTGACTTCATTGGTCTGGAAGTTAACGTCTCGCCATTTCAGGGCAAAGAGCTCGCTCATCCGCAAACCCGTTCCGAACGCCACCAGGACAAGCGTTCTTTCCCGCAAGGCCAGCGCAGACAGCAGACGTTGAACTTCGATGGGTGTCAAGACGACTGGGACGGCCTTGCGCTTCGCACTCTGTCGCACGAGCTGAATTGGATTTCGGTCACAGATCTCGTAGCGGATTCCATGATTGAAGAGAAAGCTCATCAGGTTCCGGATCTTCGCGCAGCTCGCCCTCGCCAGCATCAGAGATCTGAGCCAGAGTTCGACCTCTCCGGCGTTAATGCGCACCAGCGGATAATTTCCCCATCGGGGCAGAATCCATTTGTTCAGATAACCCTCGTACGTCACCTTCGTGGAGTACGTTTTCCAAACAGTGTCAGGCCTTAGTTCGCGCTGCCTGTAATGTTCAGCCAGGTCGGAAACTGTGGTGATGTTTGCTTTGGTTCGGGCATCGCCCGCGTTGATGTCAATGCACAACGCAGATACCATTTGGCGCGCCGCCGCCTCGTCTACTAGCCGCTCGACCGAGCCAAGGACGATTCTGCGATGTGTCCGCTTGCCGTTACCCGCGAGTTCTCGCCAACGGAATTCCCAAACAGCCGGTCCTTTTTGCCGCTCCGCTCGTATCAAGCTTCCGTTTTGCATGGTCTTCTCCTCATTCGCATTTGTGGCGCTCTTACAGGCACAATTCAGGCACAGATTGTGTTCCGGCAGCGACAGAAATAGGCGATAAATATTGGAAAAGGCGCGCGAGGTTATTGCTTTGCTGCGGAGACAATCTGCGTCAGTGAAGGACAGAATGTCGCAAATGTGACGGGTTGGTTGCTACGCCTGCTGGCGAATCGCAATTGAATCGTTCGCTGACCCCCGACGTAATTGCTACAATTCCCGCGTGAGTTCCAGAATCGTTCTTTTCGCGACCTTCATTGTTGCCCTGCTTATATCCGCCAGATCGCAGCCCCGAGTATCGAACAGCGCAGCCTCCGGAGATGGTCCCTGCCGGTCACAAATTGCTGCGCATGGACCAGCCCCACACAATGGAATTGTGATGAACGGGATCGACGTGCTCGAACAGGATGGTTTCCGGGAGATCCGGGGATCCAACCCGTCTTCCCCACACGCAGTCGGTGTTATCACCAACCACACTGGTTTCGATGTCGAGGGCCGCAGGACGATCGATATTCTCGCCAAAGCGCCCGGCATCAGCCTCGTGGCGATATTCAGCCCCGAACACGGCGTGACCGGAGAACTCGACATCAATTCGGTGGGCGATTCTGTCGATCGCGCCACCGGCGTACCCATCTACAGCATCTATGGCGACACGACGGCGAGCCGACATCCATCCGAAAGCATGCTCCGGAAGCTAGATGTCCTAGTGATCGACATCCAGGACATCGGCTCCCGTTTCTATACGTACGAGTCTACCCTGGGTTACACGCTTGAATCGGCAGCGATCACCGGCACCGAGGTTGTTGTGCTCGATCGGCCGAACCTTTTAACCGGCATGCATGTGCAAGGACCTGTCTCGGATGGCAAGCACCTCAACTTTGTCGATTACACGATGGAACCGATTCGACATGGCATGACGATGGGCGAGTTGGCAAAGATGTTTAACAGCGAGCGCCATATCAACGCCAAGCTCACGGTGGTTCCCGTAAAGGGATGGACGCGCAGCGACTGGTTCGATTCCACCGATCTGGTTTGGATCAACCTGTCGCCGAATATGCGGAATATGAATGAGGCCGCGCTGTACACCGGGATCGGGATTTTGGAGTATATGAATGTATCCGTCGGTCGCGGCACGGATACGCCGTTCGAGGTGTTCGGTGCGCCGTGGATCAAACCACGCGAATTCGCGCAGTATCTGAATGCACGCGAAATCCCAGGTGTCCGATTCGTGCCAACCTGGTTTACACCCGCCAAAGATGCCAAGTTAGGCGGACAGCGCGTGGGAGGGGTGCAGATGATCGTGACTGACCGGTCTGTTCTCGATGCACCGGAACTTGGATTGGAACTTGGCTCCGCGCTGTTGAAGCTCTATCCCGCGGATTGGGAGTTGGATCGATTGATCGACCTGCTGGGGAATGAGTCGATCTTGGCTGAGCTTAAGTCCGGCAAAGATCCACGGTGTATTGCCGAGGACTATCAGCCGGATCTGCAACAATTCATGCGGGTCCGGCAGAAGTACCTGATCTATGCCGATCAATAAATGTTGACTGATAACAGTCCGCGACCTTCAAAAGCTGCCGCTTGGAGCGGCTCCGCATCGCTTTGGGTGCCTTTAACGAATGAACAGCTATGCCCGTGGACGAACGTCGGGAAAATGCCGCCCCTATCACTTTCCTCCAATACCGCGTGCCAAGCCAACCTTTCTGACGCGGCGGCAATTTCGCCGATTTGATTCAATGAATGCGCCAACTAAAACCTGTCTTGCAAGACAACATGCAGCCGGCGAGACTTCAGCGAAAAATCTATGTTGAAGGTTCAAGGCATCATGCTCCCTTTTTCATTTCGATTTCCGATGTTAGGCGAACATCGGCGCTGGTCACAGAAACCAGCCGCAACTGCACTGCGCGAGGGTTCGATAAGGCTTCCAAAGCGTTCTTTTTAGCTCCAACGATTGCGATCCGTGCCTCAGGTTTCTGTTACTTACTTTCACGGCGGTAACACGGGTTCAAATCCCGTCGGGGACGCCAAATCTACTCAGTGAGTTACCGGGATTTCCCCAGAAACTCGCGGTACAACGACGGTACAACTTGGTTTTGGCCTGATCATGCCGACCACCTTGCTCTGTGCCGCTCGCTTCTGCGGACTCAAAGCCTGCGTGTAGGTGTCGAGCGTCATCTTGGCCGTTGAATGCCGCAACAGCTCCTGTACAACTTTCACATCCTCCCCATTGCTTTTGAGCAACGTCGAGAACGTGTGGCGAAAAGTATGCCACGACATCTTCTTCTTGATCCCCAGCTTTCGGGTGGCGGGTTGGATGTAGTCGCGCATAACGGTGCTCAGCCAGACCGGCTGTTTCCCACGCTTCGATCCAGCGCGGTTGGCATCTGTGGCCCACACATAATCTGACGGCTTCTTGTATGGGGTCACTTCGTACCAAGCCAACAGGTCATGAGTGATGTGAGTTGAGTCCGTCCGCATATCACTGCGTTCTCGAACCAAGCCCAGATCGTGACATCTTTCCAAGAGCCCTTGTAAAAGAGACATTTCTGCATTGTTCTCAACCAGCCGCGCGCGAAAGCGAGAGAGAATGGAGTAATTGAAACCGGGGTCGCTTAGTTCCAACCCGAGCAAGTATTTCCAGTCTATTCGCGTGCGTACAGCATCTGCCGCATCCCTGTCAGAGAGGCCGTCGGCGAACTGCATTATCGTTACCAGAGCGAGCCTCCAGGGAGCCGCAGCAGGCTGTCCTCTGCTGGGGAAAAGTGGGGAGAACAATGCATCGTCGAAAACAGTTCCGAGAGCATTTCGAAGTTTAAGATATGTGTTCCCCTCCGGAATGGCAGCTTCTGCAACGCGCATTGTGTTAGTTGGAATGGGACCGATCGGTAGTAATCGCAGCATATTTACGATCAGGGAAAGTCGCCAGAACTTACCCGTAATCCATAGTAAGGCTTGCTGCCACTGGAAAAAGATCTCCAACGCCCAAATTGCGAAGGGAACCAACTTTATCAAAGAGGAATTTGATGTGCAGCCTCCAGCCTTTGCAGTTGCCGGGTTATAGCGGATGGTGTCCGGAATAGACGATCGGCTGCACCGGCTATCGACCCGGCCTGGGCAAACTCTACGAGGACGCGTAAACATCGAGCAAGGGAACCTCCTAAAGTACTCCTGAATCTTCCCCCCCCCAACGAATAGCAGAATCGTGCAGAAACAGCAATATCATGGTGAGAATAATGAACTTGTGGAATTGTCGGTTCTCCGTTACAAAGAGCAGGAAGTTTTGGAAACCCTGATGCCTCATGCGATTCAAATTCGGCAGACTGGCGGTCCCGAGGTTCTGAACTGGACACCGATCGAGGTCGGTGAGCCCGGGTCGGGTCAGGTGCGCCTGCGCCAGGCGGCGGTGGGCCTCAACTACATCGATGTTCATCACCGCACGGGATACTACTCGCAGCCGCTTCCCTTTATTCCGGGGCTCGAAGGTGCCGGGACCGTCGAGGCGATCGGGCAGGATGTGCGTGGTCTGAAAGTCGGCGATCGGGTGGCCTATGCCGGTCCCGCCGGTGGCTATTCCGAGATGCGGCTCATCGAGGCCGATCGACTGGTGCGCTTGCCCGATGCGATCTCCTTCGATCAAGCAGCCGCGATGATGCTCCAGGGTATGACTGCTCAGGTGCTGATCCGGCAGGTTTATCCCGTCAAGGCGGGTGACTTGATCCTCGTGCACGCCGCAGCCGGCGGGACCGGGCTCATTCTCTGTCAGTGGGCGGCCGCCCTCGGCGCGACGGTCATTGGCACCGTTTCGACAGAAGCCAAGGCCGAGCTGGCCCACGCCCACGGCTGCAAACATACCATCCTCTATTCCAAACAGGATTTCGTCGCGGAGGTTTCTCGTATCTCAGGCGGCGAGAAACTGCCGGTGGTCTTCGATTCCGTCGGCAAGGACACGTTCTTACGCTCGGTCGATTGTCTAAGATCGCGTGGCTTGATGGTGACGTTCGGACAATCTTCCGGTCCAATCGACCCTATTGCACCCGTTCTACTGTCGCAGAAGGGTTCGCTCTTTCTGACACGGCCTATCCTCTTCCACGACATCGCGCGACGAGAAGAGCTTGAAGCTTCCGCTAACGAGTTGTTCAATGTGGTGGCTTCGGGAAAGGTGCGCATTAACGTCAACCAGCGCTTTGCACTCAAGGATGCTGCTGACGCCCACTGGGCATTGGAAGCGCGCGCAACCTCGGGCTCCACCATCCTGACCATCTAACCCAGTATCCAAAGGAGTTTGCCATGAGCAAGACCGCAATTACCTCGCCCGAACTTGCGCCGCCGGTCGGCCCGTTTTCCCAGGCCGTCGAAGTCGGCGGTTTCCTCTACTTCAGCGGTCAGGTCGGCCAAGACCCGGCCACTGGCAAGGTCGTCGAGGGGGGGTATTGTGGCCGAGACAGAGCGCGTCTTCCAGAATCTCTCGGCGGTTCTCAAGGCGGCCGGCAAGAGTTTCGATCACGTTGCGTGCGCCCGCGTGTCTCTCACGAACATGAGTGACTACGTCGCGATGAATGGCATCTACGCAAAGTATTTTAGTCCGCCCTTTCCGGCCCGCACGGCGATCGGGGTGGCCGCGCTGCCGCTCGGGGCCTGCGTTGAAATCGACCTCGTCGTCAACACGTAAGGCGAAGCACGGAGGTTAATCTCATGAAGTACACATTTCACATCGTCGATGTTTTCAGTTCGACACCGTTCGCGGTAATCAACTCGATCGAGCCACGGCGTCAACTTTGGAACGTAATGGAGTGCTGATTCAGGATGCGATCACCGGACGGTTACCGCGTTATCTAATGCCGAGTTCGGCCAGACCGCAAGACGCTCCGTGGCGCCTTCAGGAGTAGAACGAGCCATTCTACACGAGGTCGATAAGTGAAACGAGTTGTTGTAATACCAAAAAGATAGAGACTTTAACCCGAAATCAAGATGAGAAAGGAAAATGTCAGATGAACAAGCAGATGAACAAAAAGAAAGCGGTCGTAGTATTCATTGCGCTCCTTACGTGTGCCTTGGCTGGTCAAGCATTGGCGCAGGGCCCGGAGTACAAATCCAATGCCGATGACCTCACGAAAATTCGCAGCATGCTGGAGGAGTTCCGTCAGGATATTATTCACAAGGACGGGTACGCCATAACGAAGCTCATGCTGAACCCCAATGTGCTCTTTCATCACACCAACACCCAGGAAGAGATTGATAGCGCCCGCAAATATAACGCTCAGTTCGATGGGATTGGCCCGAGTCAGCTAGATGGATTTGTGAAATTACTCGCTACGTCGAAGGACAAACTCGAAGAGAAATTTCGCAACATCGAGATTCGCCAGGACGGTCCTCTAGGGCTGGTGACATTTAATTACGATTTTGTCATCAACGACAAGGTTCACCATTCAGGCCTCGAAGTCTGGCAGGTGTGCAAAATTGATGGGCAGTGGAAGATCTTGTCCGTTGCCTGGACGATCTATCCATAGTCACAGCTGACAGCCAACAGCGCTCCGGAGAACAAGGCGAACTTATGCCTGGTGATTGCGGCGGGCGGTTGAAGAGGGGCTCCACCATCCTGACCATCTAACCCAGTATCCAAAGGAGTTTGCCATGAGCAAGACCGCAATTACCTCGCCCGCACTTGCGCCGCCGGTCGGCCCGTTTTCCCAGGCCGTCGAAGTCGGCGGTTTCCTCTACTTCAGCGGTCAGGTCGGCCAAGACCCGGCCACTGGTAAGGTGGTCGAGGGGGGCATTGTGGCCGAGACAGAGCGCGTCTTCCAGAATCTCTCGGGGGTTCTCAAGGCGGCCGGCAAGAGTTTCGATCACGTTGCGTGCGCCCGCGTGTTTCTCACGAACATGAGTGACTACGTCGCGATGAATGGCATCTACGCAAAGTATTTTAGTCCGCCCTTTCCGGCCCGCACGGCGATCGGGGTGGCCGCGCTGCCGCTGGGGGCCTGCGTTGAAATCGACCTCGTCGTCGAGGCTTGAGGCAACGCACGGAGGGTGATCTCATGAAGTACACATTTCAAATCGTCGATGTTTTCAGTTCGACACCGTTCGGCGGTAATCAACTCGCGGTTCTGCCTGACGCGGCCGGCATTTCGACCGAGGGCATGCAGAACATCGCTCGCGAATTCAATTTCGGCGAGACGACCTTCGTCCTGCCGAAGAACGATCCTGCAAACACGTGTCGGGTACGCATCTTCACACCTCGGGTGGAGCTCGACTTTGCGGGGCATCCCTCGGTCGGCACAGCCTGTGCGCTTGTGATGAAACAGCACGTACGGCTTAGTGACCCAATCCGGCTCATTCTGGAGGAGAATGTCGGTCCCGTGACGGTTGACGTCGCTCAGCGAAACGGCGGCTTCCACGGCACGTTGACGTTATCGGCGAAGATCGAGGCACCGGCCGGCGCACCTTCTCCGACTGAACTCGCCGCCGTCCTGTCCGTCGAGCCCGCCGAGGTGAACCAGGTCTTTTTCGCGGGCGTCGGTGTTCCATTCTGTTTTGCGCAACTGAACTCGAACGAGGTGGTCGATCGGGCGGCGATAAATCGGGCTGCCTGGGCAGCAACGCTCTCACGAGCGTGGTCTCCCCACATCTTCTTCTTCGCGGGAAATCTACGGGATGGCGCCAAGCTCCATGCTCGCATGTGGGCACCCGCGCTGGGCGTCGAAGAAGATCCCGCGACGGGCAGCGCCTGTGCCGCCCTCGTCGGCGCCATGGCATCGAAGCATGATTTTGGCGGGACGGCCTATCGCCTTTCGATCCAGCAAGGTGTCTCGATGGGGCGCCGAAGCGAAATCGAAGCGGAGGCGCGTAAGAGCGACGGCGTTGTGACCTCTGTCAGCGTGGGTGGCACCACGGTCTACATCGCAAGCGGCGAAATCGACGTGCCGCCGTCCGCGCTTGTGTAGACCCTCATGGGCGCGATTGAACCGGCTCTAATATCTCCGGTGCGATTCACAGTAAAGCGCGGATGGGGCAGGCCGCAGAGGTGGACGAAGAACATATGATCCGAAAGCAGCCGATTGACTGGAAAGATGAATGGTATCCGATCGAGGATGCCACTTACTTAGACTTTGCTGCGCACGCTGCGATTCCCCGCGTAGCGCTCAATGCCGTACAGGCATCCGTCGCGGCAAAGAGGCGGCCACACATCGTCGATGACCAGTCTTTCTTTTCTGTCGCTCGGAGTTTGCGTCAAACGTTGGCGACCCTGATTGGGGCGAGCCAGGATGACATCGCGCTGACGAACGGAGCGGGAGCTGGCCTGGCGATGATCGCCTACGCGCTTAAGTGGTCTGCCGATGATGAGGTGATTATCGCAGGTGGCGAATTTCCCGCGCATTACGCGACGTGGAAGCCCATGGAGGCGCGCGAGGGCATTAAGGTGCAGATCACGCATCCACAAGGTCAGTTTATGCAGGCCGGTGACCTCATCGCAGCAATGACGCCCCGGACCCGGGTGATTTCGGTGAGTCACGTGCGGTTCGATGATGGATCGATACTCGACGCGTCATCGCTTGCCGCGGCGTGCAAGAGGAATGGAACGTTGTTGGTTCTCGATGTAAGTCAATCTTGCGGTGCCATACCTATGGACGTACGCAGTCTGGGGGCAGACTTTATCGTCTGCGCGGGCTACAAGTACTTGCTCAGCCCGTGGGGGACCGGGTTCCTGTGGTCGAAGCCGGAGAACGTGGATTTGTTACGACCCGGGCCATACAACTGGTTGTCTCAGGACGTGGAGAGCTTCGCGCGCCTCAACTACGTGGATCCTCGTCCTGCTCGAACGCTGAGCCGTTGGGATGCGGCCGAGGCGTCTTCGATATACAACTTCAACCTCACCGTCATGGAAGCATCTGCCAGGTTTGTGCTGAATGCGACGCCGGCGCTGATCCATGATCATAATCAATTCCTGATCAACTATTTCTTCGAGCGACTCCCGGACGGATATCGGTTGGCGAGTCCGCGGCTGGCCTCGCATCGAGGTGTATTTGGTTGCATCGAAGTCGGCAGCCGCAGTAATACAGAATCACTATATCAATTACTGCGGGACGAGCGGTTCGTGGTCGCGCTGCGTGAGGGTAAAATCCGAGTCGCACCACATCTGCTCAATTCGACCCAAGATATGGATCGACTTCTTGTTTCTTTGGCGAAGGTGCGGAAAGGAGTAGCACATGTCGACCATTGACGAGCGATTGAGGGGTCTCGACATTGCTCTACCCGACGTAATGCCCCCAGTGGTGGATGGATATGTGCCGGCGTTTGCGCCGTTCGTTCGGTTCGGCGATCAAATTCAACTGTCCGGTCGCCTTGGCAAGAAGGATGGTAAGCCCCTTTGTGGGAAGGTAGGCGAGGAGATTAGCCTGGAAGAAGGCAAGGTCGCCGCACGAGGGGTGGCTATTGAGTTGCTGGCTGTGCTCAAAGCTGCCGTGGGCGATCTTGAAAACGTTCGACGAGTCGTAAAGCTTTTTGTCATGGTCAATGGTGCGCCGAACTTCACAGAACCCCACCGCGTTGCCGACGGTGCATCTGAGCTACTTGTTCAAGTGTTCGGGGAGCGGGGCATCCATGCCCGCAGCGCAGTCAGCGTGGCGCAAGTGCCATTCGGCGCGTGCGTCGAAATTGACATGATCGCGGAACTTAGGGCAACACAGGCTGGCGGAAGTATATAGCCCACTGTTAGGGGACCCCCAACGAGTTAAGCAGAGAGTCTCCACGGCAGTCCGATTCGAGTCTCCGGCCAGGCCAGAATCATGCGCTAACGCAAGTGGAGAGAGGCCTGCAACAGGCGGTGCTCGGCGACTACTTGCGCGGTCGCGCCTTCCGCCGATCCGCGGGTACACGCCTTCGACTCCTCGTTGCGGGCTTCGTGGTGTCGGCTGCCTCAAACAAATGCCGAATGCCGTGTTCCAACAGTTCGACAGCCCTCTCCAAGGCGCCGAGTTGTCCGACCCGCACTATCGCGACGGACATGTGCAAGTCAAATGATGGGGGACGCAACACTTCAACCGTGTCGAGAGAATTGTTCCCGGCAATAAAGCGCGCTGGCAGCAGCCCGACTCCATAGCCTGACTGAACGAACGCCAGCTGCAGATGCATGTTGTGGATTTCAGCCGCAATCATGGGAGTTAAGCCGGCAAGGCCCATTCGGTCGATGAGGCCTGCCCGAAGGAAGCACCCGGACGGATTGAGCACCCAGGGTGCTCGGCCTAAGCTTTTCCAATCGCCGTCGACGTTGCCTGCGGCGCTTTGAACGATCTCCACGCGGTCTGTCGCGATAACATTCGTCAGCAGTGGTGGAGGCGCGGTTTTACCTTCAGGTAAAGGCACGACTGCAACGTCGAGCTCTCCCGCGATCAGCCGGTTAAATAATTCGGGCGTGCGCTCGCTCAACAGCAGCAGTCTGACCTTGGGGTATGTTTCAGTCAATGCCCGAATAGGTTTGACAAGCGTCCCCTCGGCCAGGGGATGCGCGAGCCCGATGCGCAAGAGGCCATGAGGTTCGGCGTCGCGCGACGCAAGAGATTTCAGCGCCTCCGTCCGCTGCAACAGATCTCGCGCTTGTTCAAGCACCTTGGAGCCCAGCGAGTTCAGGCGCGGCGGCTTTACTGAGCGGTCGAGCAACTCAGCACCCAATGCAGCCTCCAGCCTTTGCAGTTGCCGGGTTATAGCCGATGGTGTCCGGAATAGACGATCGGCTGCACCGGCAATGGACCCGGCCTGGGCAAACTCTACGAGCGCGTGTAAATCGTCGAGCACGGGAGCCTCCTAAAGCAACTCCTAAAAGCCTCCTCCCAACCAATAGCAGAATCGTGCGGAAACAGCAATATCATTGTGATAATAATGAACTTGTGGAAGTGTCGATTCTCCGTTACAACCGGTGAGTAGAGGCAGTGGAGGTAGCATGAACAGATCAGTGTGTAGAGTGATGGTGGGCGTCGCCGGCTTGGCGGTGCTCGGGATGACCGCAACGCTGGCCGGTGCACAAACCGATGAAGTGAAAGAAAAGCCGCCGTGCGCTCAGACCAATCTGGTGGAGTTCGAGAAGATGACCTGGGTGGAAGTGAAGTGCGAGATCGCGGCGGGCAAGACGACGGCGCTCATCTACACCGGCGGTGTCGAGGAACGAGGCCCCCAGAACGCGAACGGCGGCCACAACCTCATAGCGCATGCGACGGTCGAGGCGATCGCGAGAGAACTCGGCAATGCTATCTTCCTGCCCGTGTTGCCCTACACTCCGAACGATGCAGAACCGATTCCCGGTACCATCGGGATCACGAACGAGCTGCTCGATTACATGCTCGAGCGCATCACGGAGCAAGCGTTCCTCAACGGTTTCCGCAACGTGATTCTGATGGGCGATCACGCTGGCGGCCAGCCGGAGGTCTACGAGGAGGTCGCCAATAAGCTCAACGCACGCTACGGAGCTCTCCGAGTGTTCTACTGTGACCAGGTCTATAGGCCCGCCAATGATGCGTTCGATCAGTACCTGGCGCAGCACGGCTATCCACCCGGCCTCCACGGTTACCTTTTTGACACCTCGGAAATGATGTATCTCGACAAGGACAACACATGGGTGCGCAGAGATCTGGTCTCCTCTGCAGTGGGAGATCCCGTCGTCGATGGCAAGGTGCAGATCGGGCCGCAGAGTCCGTATAACGGAATCCAGGGTGACGCGCGCCGCTCAACGGCAGAGCTGGGGAAGCGCGCATTCGACATGAAGGTCGATTACGCGGTGAGGCAGATTCGCAGCCTCCTACCGACCAAATGATTCAACCCCGTCAGCTGCACGATGATTGGGTACGGATCAACGCAACCTACAAGTAGCCCGCAGAGCTGGCGGCCGTTTCGTGGGCATCGCAAGCGCTGAGGAAATATCGCGATTAATCGGAACGGATCAGGTTAGGCCGGGTTAGCCGAGTAGAAATGTATCACAAGAGGAGAAGAGAAAATGACTAGGACCACGATCATATCCTTATGTTTCGCCGCTGCTTTACTTCCGCTGACTGCGGGCGCCCAAGATGTACGCGCACAAACTGCGCATAGCCAGGATGAGCGACAGTATACTGACGGTCCGGTTACAGAGGTGGACTACATACATGTCGATTACGGGCATTTTGCAGAGTACGTCGATTGGCTGAATTCGAAGTGGAAGCCGACGATGGAAGCCATGAAGAAAGCTGGGCTGATCATTGATTACAAGGTTTTCCAGGCTAATCCGAAGACACCGGATCAGCCCAATACGTATCTCTGGATTACCTTTAAGAATGGGGCTGCGGCCTTAGATAAAGGCGTAGAGCTGGAAGAAGTCGCAGCGCAGGTAATCTGTAGCACCGAGTGTCAGAACAAGGCCAGAGTGGCCCGAGGTGAATACAGAAGAGTTCTGGGGACTGAATTAATACGTGAAGTTATCTTGAAGTGAATGTGAAACGGGTAGTTCGGCGGCCGCCTGCTACAAGGACCTTTGATCTATGGAGACGACCGCTACGGCGACGGCGATGGAGGTTCGTTTTCCGGCGCGAAGGACCTTGACATCATGGGTCTCGCCTGTGCGCCCAAAGGTGTCGCGAAGCTGGCCCAGGGCGAAGGCTGTGGCGGGTTTGTCGTCGAGCCCGGATATGATGTCACCCTTGATGTCACCCTTAAGGAGGCCGGCTTTTTCCGCCGGTGAGGCCGCGCGGATACCCGTGACGACAAAGGTGTGCAGGTCGTCGCCATTGGCGAGGGAGAAAAAATGCTGCGATCACTATTTTTAGCGGAGCGATTCTGGCCGCTCGCCGGATCCCGGTTCGCTGGCGCAGGAAAGTTCAGAAACGCCGCGTTGAGAAATGCATTCGGCGTTACGAGCAGCACGAGTCGTTCAAATTGACGTAGAGGAGTTCCACATGAAGAAGATTCTGACTCAGTTCGTAGTGTGCGCGCTTGCGGTCGCTCTGATGGCGCCGTTGGCGCAGGCGCAGCCGGCAGGATTGCAGGCCGCCTTCGGAAAGGATGCCGGAACGCTTTCCGACAAATTTTCCGGCCTCGCGCGCATTATGTCGGGCAAGTACGACTGGAAGCCCGGCCAGGGCGTTCGCTCCGTAGGCGACGTGTTCAACCTGATCGTTAAGGAGAATGGCCTGCTCGCCGGCGTGCTCTCGGGCACACCCACTACGGGGGCACAGCCCGCGCCCATCACCGATCCGGAGAAGATGCAGGAAGCTCTGAAGATTTCTTACGTCAATCTGCAAAAAGCGATTACGGGACTCTCCGACAACGACCTGCAGACGCCGGTGAAACTGTTCGGAAGGGACATGACGAAGCAGGCCGCGCTGATACTGATTCTCACAGATCAACACGAGCATCTGGGGCAGTCGATCGCGTACGCGCGCACCAACGGCGTGGTTCCACCCTGGTCTAAGTAGGAGCGCCGCGGGGCGATCTGGCCGCCGCCGATCCCCGGCTGCCTTCAGGCTCTGCGACAACCAAGGTCAACCGCATGATTGCCCCTTCGGAAGCCATGAACTCGGCCGGCATCGATTGAATGCTCTTGCGATAGAAAAGGGAGGAACCATGACACTCAACCGCTGGAAAGCTAAGGTCTGGAAATTCAACGGATGGTCTATAGAGCGTTTGACTCTGCTAGAGTTTTCGCATGCGAGCGTTACCGATATTGACCCTTTTCTTGGCCTCGCTGGGGTTGGCTTCCAGTTGTCCCGACCCTAACTTGCGTCAGGCTGTGATTGGTGGTGACACCATTGCTGGCAATGTCGTTCTCCACCAGAAGCCTCTGAAGTTTGCGCAAGTACGCCTCTATGCCGCATCAGGTAAAATCGCTTGGGTTGGAAAGACAAACCGGGATGGCGGCTTCACTATCAAGAACCTCCAGCACGATAGCTATCGTTTAAACGTGCGCGGATGGGGAAGCACGACAATCCGCTTAGACCCGAAATTCGACAGATTGGGTGGGCAAGCAATCGGCTACAGCTTGCGCCTCATGGACAACGAGTGCGTGGATTACTGGGCTGGTACCGATTGACCTTTTCCTGTCGCAAAATCCCGATAGCACCAAGTGACCCGGCAAAATCTCAGTTGGTGCTAACGTGTTTTCGACAGTTGACTCGCTCACCACGAGGCCGTCACCTTTTTGCCGTGCTCAGTTTGAAATTCCACGAATCCCGGACGAACCGTCAGAGTGGACAACACAGCGTTATCTGCCACCGGCAGATCTGAACCATTGCTGAAAAACGAGCAGGGTGGGTTCACGTCGCCGATTGAAAACGCGGGAAGTCGTGGAGCTTGCCAGTCGCCGCAGTGAGTCAGATATTTCCTACCGGATAGCCCGACTAAATAAGACTGGCTCGGACGCAAATCTGTTCGCGTTATTATCACCGCCGAGTGTTGCCGGTTGACATGCAGAAAGCCGCTTCGTACTCCGTCGACCGTTACGTGGCTACTCGAACTGAACCACCAAGTCATGTATCCGTGGGCCGTCGAATACCAGAGGCCCACGGCAAACAGCAAGGCAAATGTGAACAACCCTATACCGGCTAGTCGCAGCACCATCTTCACGACTCGATGCCAGTGAATCTTCATGCTGATGATAGACACCACGCGAGGGTCAATTGTCGAAATATTCCCGATTACATCAACTACCATATACACCTGTTTTCAGACGGTGTATCTTGTCCGGTGATCAGGATGGGAACGAAACTATTCGTTATAGTAGGGGCCGTACTCTGTGTGGCTGTTCTCGGAGTGCTGTCTCTCCGGAAACTGCACTACGTTGACCCGAAGCCAGCGGTGGCCTTTGGGGAAGGATATTTCTCAAAACTTAAGCAGAACCAGGTGGCCGACGCGTTTGCAATGTACACCGATGGTTTTATGCAGAAGCGCGGTCAAGACTGGCGGAAGCTTCTTAACCAGCTTAATACGGAAAAGGGAGGGGTGACGGATTTCAAGACGGTTGGGTCTCAGGTAGCACCCGTAACCCTTCGGGACTCGACCGAAATTCCATGTGTTCTCGTTCGGTATCAAGTAGCGAGGAACTCACTGATTTCAGAGGAGAGGTTGACGATCTGTCCGCGTCAACGCGGTGAGGACTGGGGGATCGCAGGTCACGAGATCACTCGATCAGATATCGGGCAATACTTCGAAGCAGGAATCACCTTTCAGGAAAAGACAATCTTCAAAACGAATTGAAGTAATTTACCCGCACCCATCTCGGCCCTGCGGCGTAGTTGTTGAAACATCGCGATTACACTCATCGACCCCGGTCGGGCCACCGGCGGGTTCTTTATCAGTGACAGTGATCTCGCCTTTTTGGGCTAACAATGCCCTCGATCTTGCTGGGTCGGAATTTTCGTCATCACCTACATGCTCCCAGCTTCGGTTTCTTGGTGGAATGGCGACAACCATTTGCCGCCTTTCTTCTGCCAGATCGACGTGGCGAAAACCTTCCCCGCTTGCTTTTTGCCTTCGCAAGTTGCGTCCTGCGTCGCCGTGTACGTGATGACGACCGTTTCTTTATCGAGCCACATATAGGAAAAATCGGAGAGCGCGAAACTGTTGACCACACATCTCCCGTCACTAATGCTTTTCAGAACCTGTTCCTTGCCCTTGAATACCCCTCCATCGGCGACGCCTATCGCGTCGTCCGGCGTCCACGCTTCCACCGCCTTTGCATTGTGGTCTTTCCACGCCTGCCAGCCAGCTTGTTCCTTACTTTCGAGTGCCTTCTCTACGGTTGCATTCATCTGCGAGAACAACGGAACTCCGGATAACAGCAGAGCGAAACCAAGTGCCGTTAAAGCGATTCGACGCATACTCCTCCTCTAGTCTTACGTGGTGACGAAAACTATAGATCGGGCAAGAAATCGTGTCAATCACTGCGAGGATTGTTGCCATTTCGCCTCGGTCTTCTCGCACAATTGCATCGAGAAGATGCACAGGTTCAATGGCGGCTGCACCTCTGCGGCCAGCATTCATACGAGCCAGAAAGATTACTCGCCGCGACCTTTCGGAAAACTGTTCAAACACTTCGCCTCCACATAAACCAAGTGTTTTGGTCAGTTTACGCCCGAGGGCAATGAGGCTGTGCGGATCGTTGTTTTAACATCCTGATTACACTCAAAACCATCGGAGGCAGCGTTTCCGTTTCGGTGCGCTATTCTGGAAGAGGATGCCAGAAGAATCGACTCTGTACCGACCTGTGGGCCAAGCCGAACTTGAACTAGTTCGAGCATCCGGCTTCAAGCGATTTCCACCCCGTTTGCCACACCAACCGATTTTCTATCCTGTACTAAGCGAGCAATACGCGACACAGATTGCTCGTGACTGGAATCCGAAGGACGAAGCCTCGGGCTTCAGAGGATATGTCTTGCGCTTCAAGGTACGAACTGCGTTCCTGCGACAGTACCAGATCCATATCGTCGGGAGTTCGGAACACCAGGAGTATTGGATACCGGCAGAGGACTTGCAAGACTTAAATGAAAACATCGTGGGAACAATCGAAGTCATTTCAGGGTTTCCCGGCAAGGATTGATGGCTCTCAACTTGGCGAAAAATCTTAGTTTCCTATCGACAAGTGCGCCGGCGCGGTGTAGCCGCGTGGACCCGACTGTGTCCCGCCGGGGCACTTGCGATAGGAGGATTTGTACGAAGCCGCTGGCGCGGCGGACGCGGGGGAGCTATGGGTATTGCATGCGCGATTCGCGATTTGTTCGTCGCAGGGTTGGGTTGAGCGGACTGGTAAAGGATGTTGGCAGGAGTGTTGGTAGGTCCGAGGAGGCGATCCGGTGAGGGTAATTTACGAAAGTAAGTGGTGGATTGAGGTGGAGGACGGGGAGTAGAGACACTACGGCGGTCGGAGCAGAAGCTCGCGCTGGGGAGAGCGGCAGGGATGGATGGTTAGGAAGAGTCAAGGAATGCGCTCCTGGTCGAGAGTTGCCAAGCAGTAGTGACAGAGAATCTGTCGACGATAAGCATGGGAGTGGAACATTTTGGGCAGCGGAAACAAGTGGGCTGGGTGGGAGAGGAAGTGAGGGCTGCGGGGGTGTGCGGCGTGGGATAGTCGACGAGCAGGCGCTGACAGAGGGGCAGGAGAGTGGCGCGCCGCCGATTGGCGAGGAAGCCGAAAGAGCGGATGCGGACAAAGCCGCGAGGCAAGACGTGGAGCAGGAAGCGGCGCAGGAACTCTTGCGAACCGAGCGTCATCATTCTGTTCTTATTCCCGTGGGCATAATCCTTCCAGCGGAAAGTAACCTGGTCATGCTGGAAAGCCACAAGGCGGTGGTTGGTGATGGCCACACGATGGGTGTAGCGGGCGAGATAGCCGAGCACATGATGGGGTCCGCCAAAAGGTGGCTTGGCATAGACGACCCAGTCTTGACGGAACAAGGGACGTAAGAAGGAGTGGAAGGCCTTCTGGTTGGCTAGGGGTTGAAGAGATCCGGCGAAGGTGAGTTGGTGTTGCTGGAATCGGCGTTTTAAGCCGGCGACGAACTTGCCGCGGAAGACGCGACTGAGTACGTGGACGGGCAGGAAGAAGGGGTAGCGGGGATGAATCCACCGGGCACGGTCGGGCGAGAAGCCCCCGGCGGGAATGACACAGTGGAGGTGAGGATGATGCAGTAGGTTCTGCCCCCAGGTATGCAACACAGAAAGGAAGCCGATGTCGGCCCCCAAGTGGCGAGGATCTCGGGCGACCTCTTGTAAGGTCTCGGCACTGGCGCGGAACAAGAGGTCATAGAGGACCTTCTTGTTCTGCAGCGCCAGTGGGGAGAGTTGGTGAGGGAGAGTGAAGACAACATGGGCATAGGCAACCGGCAGAAGTTCGTTCTGACGAGCCATAATCCACTTGTCGCGAGCGCCGCTCTGACACTTCGGGCAATGGCGATCACGGCAACTGTTATAAGAGGTGGTGCGATAGCCACAGCGAGGGCACTGGTCGCGATGCCCGCCGAGTGCAGCGGTACGGCAGCGAGCGATCGCGCGCAGTACTTTGCGATGGGCCCAATGGATCCAGCGGAAGTTGTGCTGAATGAAGCGATCGCCTTGCGCGCGAACGATATCGGCCACCTCGAGGAGGGGCCGAGTCATTTTTTCTTAAGCCTCCGGGATCGTTTAACGTTATCCAGGTTGGAGATCTGCAGTTGGTCGAGCGGATTGGGAATGGCCTGCAGATGCTTGGTTGAAAGATGCAGGTAGACCAGAGTGTGCTCCAGCCGGGAATGACCGAGTAAGACCTGAATGGTGCGCAGGTCAGCGCCGGCCTCGAGAAGGTGGGAAGCACAGCTGTGGCGTAGAGAGTGTGGAGAAATGCGTTTGGAGATGCCGGCGGCTTGAGCG
>Ga0185299_10002313_pt1 | contig 30088 bp, 29 predicted proteins | sample PaiPotPPA55metaG_FD_128002 | JGI IMG/M metagenome (GOLD analysis project Ga0185299, IMG submission 128002) | Iron sulfur acid spring bacterial and archeal communities from Banff, Canada, to study Microbial Dark Matter (Phase II) - Paint Pots PPA... ...
ACATCGTGTATGCGGCGGCCTATCAACGGCGGCGGCACGTGTTCACTTTGATCGATGGCGGGCCGGAGAGCGCGATTTATAAATCGACTGACGCCGGAGCTACATGGAAGAAGTTGAATTCGGGATTGCCTGCCGTGGATATGGGGAGGATTGGGCTGGCCGTTTCGCCGGCGGATTCGAATGTGGTTTATGCCACGATTGAAGCGGCGGATGGGAAGGGCGGGGTCTTTCGGTCGAGTGACAAGGGCGCGACCTGGGAGCGGCGCAACGAATTTGATCAGGGAGCGATGTATTACGCGCGGGTGATGGCCGATCCGAAAAATGTGGATCGTATTTTTGTGATGAATGTTTCGCTGCGCGAGTCTCTGGATGGCGGCAAGACTTTCCACAAAGTGAACGAGGTGAATCATCACGGGGACAATCACGCCATGTGGATCGATCCGGATGACACCAAGCACTGGGTGTTCGGGTCGGATGGCGGGATATACGAGACTTTCGACGACGCGAAGAGCTGGGAGTTCAAGGCCAATTTGCCGACGGTGCAGTTTTATGACGTGGCGGTGGACAATGCTGCGCCGTTTTACAACGTGTGCGGTGGAACACAGGATAACTTTTCGTGGTGCGGGCCGGCGCGAACGCGCAATCTGAATGGCATCGTGAATTCCGAATGGTTTGTGACCACCGGCGGCGACGGGTTCCGGTCGCAGGTGGATCCGGTCGATCCGAACACAATTTATGCCGAGTCGCAGTATGGGGTGCTGGTTCGGCACGACAAGCCGACTGGGCAGGAACTCGTCTTGCAGCCTTTGGAGGGCAAGGGCGAGCCGCCGCTGAGGTGGAATTGGGACTCGCCGATCATCGTTAGTCCGCATTCGCACACACGGCTTTATTTTGCGGCCAATAAATTGTTTCGCAGCGACGATCGCGGAGATACGTGGAAGGCAATCAGCGGGGATCTGACGCGGCAGATCGATCGTAACAAACTGCCGGTGATGGGAAAAGTGTGGGGGCCGGATGCGGTGGCGAAGAATCAGTCGACTTCGTTTTACGGAAATATTGTGGCGCTGGCGGAATCACCGAAGAAGGAAGGACTGATTTATGTGGGCACCGATGACGGGCTGATTCAGGTGACTGGCGACGGCGGCGCAAGTTGGTCGAAGTACGAGAAGTTTGCGGGCGTTCCCGACATGACTTATGTGAGCCGGCTGGCGGCTTCGAATCATGACGCGAGTACGGTGTACGCGGCGTTTGACAATCATAAGAATGAAGACTTCAAACCTTATCTGCTGAAATCCAGCAACAGCGGAAAGACCTGGACTTCGATTGCAGGCGATCTGCCGGAGAATGGGCCGGTGCTGGCGTTTGTGGAAGACACGGTGAATCCGAATCTTTTGTTTGCAGGGACGGAGTTTGGGGCGTTCTTTTCGATTGATGGGGGGCAGCACTGGGTGCGGCTGAAGGGCGGGCTGCCGACGATTGCGGTGCGCGATATGGTGATTCAGGCGCGCGAGGGAGATCTGGTGATCGCGACGTTTGGGCGGGGATTCTATGTGCTGGATGACATCACGCCGCTGCGGCAGGTGAAGGCGGAATCGACTGAGCAGGCTGCGGCGATGTTTCCGGTGAAGGATGCGCTGCTCTATGTGGAGCGGCATCCGCTGGGCGGGCCGAAGAAAGGATTTCAGGGAGACTCGTTTTATACGGCGGACAATCCGCCGTACGGAGCGGTATTTACGGCGTACATGAAAGAAAAGATCAAGACGAAGAAAGAAAAACGGCAGGAGGCGGAGAAGGATGCGGCGAAGAAAAATCAGGCGCTTCCCTATCCAACAAGTGACGAGTTGCGCGCCGAGGCGCAGGAAGCAAAGCCGGAAGTTTATTTTGTAGTGTATGACGAAAGTGGGGCGGCGATCCGGCGCGTGGATAGCAGCACGGACGCGGGGTTTCAGCGGGTGGCGTGGGATCTCCGATATCCGGCGGCGCAGGTGAAGAAGCATTCCGAGGAGGGCGAAGAGGATTTTCCAGATGCCGCGGATCAAGGGCCGCTGGTGCTGGCGGGCAATTATTCTGTGCGGATGTTCGACAAAGTTGGCAGTGTAGTGACAGAACTCGGGGGGCCGCAGACATTCAAAGTTGCGACCGAGGGAGCGGCGGGAATGAGCGCGTCGGATCGCACCGCGCAGGAAGAGTTCTTGCGCAAGGTGACGCGGCTGTATCGGGCGGTTTCCGGGGCGCTGCATACTTCCGACGAAGTGGAATCGCGGTTGAAGGCCGTTCGCGAGGCGTTGCGGGAGACGCCGGCGGTTGAGAAGCAACTGGAGTCCGTCGCCGATGGGATCGAGCAGCGGGAGCGCGAGATTCGGCGGTCGTTGCGCGGCGATGTGGAAATCGCCAAGCGTAGCGAGAATGTGCCTTCGTCGATCGACCAGCGGGTGAACTCGGTGATGGAGGGGGAGCGGTTTTCGCTGGCGAAGCCGACGCAGTCGCATATTGATTCTTACAATATTGCTGCGGCAGAATTTGGGGAGCAGCTTGGCAAACTGCATACGCTGGTAGAGGTTGATCTGACGAAGCTGGAGAAAGACATGGAGGCGGCGGGAGCGCCTTGGACTCCGGGGCGAGTGCCGGAGTGGAGTGAGAAATAGAAATATTTGCCCCGGATTTGCGCGGACTGTCACGGATAGACAACTGCATGAGAAAGATGACGAGGCGATTTTGGATTCGACCATGAAGCGCATTCTTTTGTCGTGGAGCAGCGGGAAAGACAGTGCCTGGAGTCTGCATGTCTTGCGTCAGCGGGGCGAGTACGAAGTGGTCGGCTTACTCACCACCTTCAATGAAGTAGCGGATCGCGTGGCTATGCATGCGGTGCGGCGCGAGTTGGTTGAGCGTCAGGCTGCGGCTGCTGGGCTTCCGCTCTGGGCGGTTCCGTTGCCGTGGCCTTGTTCCAATGACGAGTATGAATCGCGGATGGCTCAGACTTGTGCGAAGCCGATCAGTGAGGGCATTGAAGCCGTTGCCTTCGGCGATCTGTTTCTCGAGGATGTGCGCGCCTACCGGATCAAACAGATGAAAGATTCGGGGCTGGAACCCATATTTCCGCTATGGGGGCTGCCGACCCGCACTCTGGCGAAGGAGATGATTGCAGGCGGCACGCGAGCCAAGTTGACGTGCGTTGATACAGAGAAATTGGATCGGTCATTCGTGGGGCGCGAATTCGACGATAGCTTGCTGGCCGATCTGCCTGAGGAAGTGGATCCCTGCGGCGAACGTGGCGAGTTTCATTCTTTCGTATATGCGGGGCCAATATTCGATTCTGCGCTGGCGATTTCGGTGGGCGAAACGGTGGTCCGCGATCAGTTTGTGTTTTCGGATCTGCTGTCTGGGTGAGGTGCGTTTCAGTCGCTGGATCATTCAGCGCATGGGTGTTGATTGACTGGTTCACAGATTGTTTTTTCGTGAACGCTCGATTGCATTATCCTCAGGTCGCTGTGGTACACTCGCCGCCGACTGGTGCTTGCGCCGAGTGGCGGGGCGGCAGCCTTGGGGAAATTTTTTCGTATCGTCCTTTTTCGTATCGTCCTTAAGGTTCAGGAGGGTTGGGAATGGGCCTCGCGTTACTGCTCTTAATCTGGCTGATCACTTTGGCCAGTACTTATTTCTTCGTCGCCAAGACCTGGTGGCTGCCGGTGGGCGCCTCTGCCGCGGCACACTGGATCGACAGCCAGTTCGCCCTTACCTTCATCATCATGGGGATTGTTTTCCTGGCGGCGCAATTGGGGCTGGGATACATCGTGTGGAGATACCGCGAGAGTCCCACGGCCGCCCCAGCTTCCTACTCCCACGGAAACACAACGCTGGAAGTTGTTTGGACAGTGCTCACCGCGATTCTATTCATCGGGCTGAATCTGATGGGCAGCAGTGTGTGGGCCAGCCAGCGCTTCGATGCGGCCGAGGCCGGGGCGGTGCAGGTGGAAGTTACGGGGATGCAGTTTGCCTGGTATTTCCGCTATCCGGGACCGGATGGAAAATACGGCGCGACGAGCCCGAAGCTGATGGATCCGTCGGCGGGCGGCGAAGCCGCGGTCGGGCTGAATACCTCTGATTCTGCCGCGAAGGATGATGTGGTGACCGGAACCATGTATCTGCCGGTTGACCGCGAGGTGGACGTAAGTCTGCGGGCAGTCGACGTCATTCACAGTTTCTTTGTGCCTTCGCTGCGCTTCAAGCAGGACGCGGTTCCCGGTCTGAATATTCATATGCACTTCAAACCTACTGCGATCGGTGAGTACGAGATTGCCTGCGCCGAACTTTGCGGGCTTGGGCATTACAAGATGCACGGCATGGTCCACGTTGTCAGCCAGGAAGATTTTGACAAGTGGCTGGCGGCACGGGAGGCGGAGAAACAATAAAATGGCGACCCCGGCTTCGGTTCACGCACACGCTCCTCAGGGTTTCATTCGAAAATATATTTTCAGCCTGGATCACAAAGTCATCGGCATTCAGTATTTTTTCCTGGCGCTCACCGCGGTGTTTGTCGGAATGTTTTTGTCGCTGTTGATGCGAATTCACCTGGTCTGGCCGGCGGCGGTCCTGCCGTTCGTCGGCGAGATCAAGCCGGAAACGTACCTCAGTCTGCTGACCATGCACGGCACCATCATGGTGTTTTTTGTGCTGACGACGGCGCCGCAGGGCGGGTTCGGAAATTATTTCCTGCCGATTCAGATTGGCGCGCCGGATATGGCGTTTCCCGTCCTGAATATGCTCTCGTTCTGGACGACGTTTGTGGGATTCGTGGTGATCCTCGCAGCCTTCTTCGTGACCGGAGGCGCTCCGCTGCATGGCTGGACGGGATACGCTCCGCTGAGCGCGCTGCCCTCGGCCGGACCGGGTGAAGGACTGGGCGCCGATCTTTGGATTACGAGCATCGCGATTTTCTGCGTGGCGTCATTGATGGGGGCGCTGAACTTTATCACCACGACGCTGGACCTGCGAGCCAAGGGCATGACAATGATGCGCATGCCGCTCACGGTGTGGTCGTGGTTCATCACTGCGATTCTTGGGCTGTTGGCGTTTGGCGTGTTGCTCTCGGCGGGAATCCTGCTGTTGATGGACCGCAATCTCGGCACCAGCTTTTATGTGCCCCTGGTTGTGGTGAACGGACAGATCATGGGCCACAAGGGCGGGTCGCCGCTGCTGTGGCAGCATCTGTTCTGGTTCTTCGGACATCCCGAGGTGTACATCGCGATTCTGCCGGGCATGGGTGTGGCGTCGCAGGTGCTGTCGACATTTTCGCGCAAGCCGATCTTCGGGTACCGGGCAATGGTTTACGCCATGCTCTCCATTGGATTTTTTGGGTTCATGGTGTGGGGCCATCACATGTTTATGAGCGGGATGAGCCCTTACTCGGCATTTGCGTTTTCGATTTTGACCATGTGCATCGGAGTTCCTTCGGCCATCAAGACGTTTAATTGGCTGGGGACGATGTACAAGGGGCGCATTCGATTTCAAACGCCGATGCTGTATGCCATCGGATTCGTCTCGCTATTTGTTTCCGGCGGGTTGAGCGGACCGTTCCTGGCGCAGCCGGTGCTCGATATCCCGTTGCACGATACTTATTTTGTGGTCGGGCACTTTCACCTGATCATGGGCGTGGCGGCGATCTTCGGAATGTTTGCGGCAACTTATTACTGGTTCCCGAAAATGTTTGGGCGGATGATGAATGAAAGATGGGGAAGGGTCCACTTCTTCCTCACTTTGGCGGGAACCTACGCCATCTTCATGCCCATGCACTATTTGGGTTTGGCGGGAGGGACGCGCCGGTACTCGCAATACACGGAAGTCGCGTACCTGCAAAAGCTGATGCCACTTCACCAGTTCATGACCTATGCGGCGTTCATCACGATCGCGGCGCAGTTTATTTTTGTGATCAATCTGTTCTGGAGCATGTTCAAGGGACCGAAGGCGAGCGACAATCCGTGGGAAGCCACCACACTGGAGTGGACGACGGCGACTCCGCCGCCGCACGACAATTTTGGCGGCGTGACTCCAGTGGTGAATCATGGGCCTTATGAGTACGGTGTGCCGGGCGCGCCGCGCGACTATGTGATGCAGAACGATCCGGCAACCGTTGCGACACACTGACGCACTAAGTAGGTATGGCGACTTACACACCAAGCTCTCCGATTGATCATGTTGGGCACGGCCACAAGCCGCCTTTGCCACCAACTGCCGGCGGCGGCGATGACGGCCGCGGCGGGGGAGACGTCCCGAATTATGGGGCACGGCTGCGGCGGGCGCGGCTGGGACTGATTTGCGGGATTGCCACCGTGTGTATGGTGTTCGTCTCGCTGACCAGCGCGTATCTGGTGCGGCAGGGACTGCCGACATTCGATGGCGCGTCGAATACCTATGTGCGCGACTGGGGGCGGGTGGATTTGCCGTGGATGCTGCTGGCGATCAATACCGCGATTCTATTGGTCAGCAGTGTAACCATGGAACTGGCGCGGCGCAGGGCGGCGCTCCAGGCGGCGCTGGCTCCGGTGAAATCCATTCCTGGAGTTTCGCTGGGGAACGAGAAGTCTTTTCCGTGGCTGGGGATTACGGTTGTACTGGGGATCAGCTTTCTTGCGGGGCAATGGCTGGCCTGGGGCGAGCTGCATGCTCGCGGATTTTTTGTGGACACCAACCCCAACAGTTCGTTTGTGTTCTTGTTGACGATCGCGCACGCGGTGCATCTTTGCGGGGGAATGATTGCGCTCCTTTGGGCAGCCAGCGCTTCCCTGTTGCACAAGCCGTTGGAGGCGCGGCGGATTGTGGTCGATATCACGGCGTGGTATTGGCACTTCATGGCGGTGTTGTGGGTGTATGTGTTCGGGCTGCTGGGATTTGCGAGATAGGTAACCAGCACAAGCGAGTTGCATAGGTCCTTCGGCGGGCAAGGAGCGCCCGCCTCAGGATGACAACGAACTGAGATGCGGCCCGCTCGGATGACAAGCTTGGTTCGAAAGGGGAACTTGAGGAATGGCTAACGCCACGCTGGAGCATGGAGCCGTTCAACACGGGCTGCCCGGAGCTTACGAGGCGCCGCTGTTTGGAGCTTATTCGAAGAAGGTGGGGATGTGGCTGTTCCTGGCCTCGGACTCGCTGACCTTCGGAGCGCTGCTGTTTGCCTTTAGCTACAACCGAATTTATACGGCGTGGCCGACCCCATTTCATGCGGCGAGTATCGCAAACGCCACCATCATGACCGCTTGCCTGCTGTCGAGCTCGCTGACGATGGTGATGGCAGTGTTTGCGGCCCAGCGCAGTGACCGGGCCTGGACCCGGTACTGGCTGCTTGCCACCATGGTGTTTGGCACAGCATTCATCGTGTTGCACGGCATGGAGTGGAGCAAACTGATTGGCGAGGGGCTGACCATTCCAGGGTTTCCAAAACCCGCAAGCGCCGCGGCGGGAGAACTGGCGGACGTTTCAAAAAATACACCGCAGTTTCCAGCAACATTTTTTGGGTTGACGGCAATGCACATGCTGCACGTTACGATTGGCGTGATCTATCTCGGAGTCGTGGCGTTTCGAAAATGGTTTCTGGCCGCCCTGGGCGTGCTTTGGATTGCGGGGTATTTTCTGATTCCTTCCGACAATGTTTTCCATTACGGAATTCACGCGTTGGGATTGGGGCTGCTGGTTGCGGCGGTGATCCTATTTCTGAAGCCCAAGGATTATGACGCGCACGATGTGGAAGTCTCGGGACTGTATTGGCATTTTGTCGATCTGGTGTGGATGTTTATCTTCCCGTTGGTGTATTTGATGTCGACGAAGATTGCGTAGCAAAGGCTTCCCGCGGCGGTTAAAGCCGCGAGTGTGGAAACGGCAGGCGGCTGAAGCCGTGCCTTCCCGGAAGCGATGACAATAGGGATTGAGAAAACTGAGCGAGGACTCTGCCATGCACGACGTAGCGACGCACGCAGCAGCGCATGATGACAGCACAGCACAATACTTCTGGGTGTGGGGAGCGTTGCTGGTACTGACGGCGATTGAAGTAGTGCTGGGGTACAGGCAGGTGTTCACTCCGGTGCGGATGCTAGAAGTATTGCTTATTTTGTCGATTATCAAGTCGGCGCTGATTATCGGATATTTCATGCATCTCAAGTTTGAGAAGTCCTTGATGCGCTGGATGCTGGTGCTCTCGGTGACAGCCTGCTTCATCATCATGTATTTCTTTTTCTTTCCGGATGCGGGGCGGGTGATGCCGCCGCCGGATGGCGTGGGCTTACAGTAGGATGTAATCAGGGATCGGCATTCCTATGAATTCGTTGACTAAATTTCGTTCGGTCGTGCTGGCTTGGATTCTCGCGTGCGGAATGACTCCCGCATTCGCACAAGGGTGCGCTATGTGCAATGCGAATGCGAAGGCCACGCCCAAGGAAGCGCAGCGGGCGATTAATCGCGCTATTTTTGTGATGCTGGTGCCGCCCCTTGGCATCATGGTTCTCGGATTCGGCTTCGCGGTTCGCTATGGACGACGGCGGGATCGGGAGAACGACGAAAATCAGGCGTAGAGACGTTGCTTGCAGCGTCTTCCCTCTACATTATTTCAATAAGCTGCCGGCAAGAGACGTAGCCAGCTACGTCTCTACGATGAGAACAGGCAACCATTCCCTGCTTTATAATAGAAGATTCGGTAGTCGCTGCTGAGGCCTCTCGGCGCTTGCGCTCGGGGCGGGGTGACCGCTGCTTTTTACCCGATGTCTTCTGAATCCACGCAGGCTGAGTTGAACGAAACGTCTTCCACTTCCACGGAAAGCATTGTTGTACGCGGCGCCCGCGTTCACAATCTCAAGAATATTGACTTTGAAGTCCCGCACAATTCTTTGACCGTGGTGACTGGGGTTTCCGGATCCGGCAAGTCTTCTTTGGCATTTGACACTATTTATGCCGAGGGGCAGCGCCGGTATGTCGAGTCACTGTCGGCTTATGCGCGGCAGTTTCTGGAGCGGATTGAGAAGCCGGACGCCGACACGATTGACGGAATTGCTCCGGCGGTGGCGATCCGGCAGAAGAATACTACGCGGAATCCGCGGTCAACGGTGGCGACGGCGACCGAGATCTACGACTACTTGCGGTTGCTGTATGCGCGGGTGGGACGGACGTATTGCGCGAACTGCGGGCGCGAGGTGAAGAAAGATACGGTTGACGAAGTTGCGGATACGATTCTGGCGCTGGAGCCGGAGACGCGGCTCCAAGTGTTGTTTCCGCTGCAGCGGCCGGGGACCGATGTGCAGCAAGGGGCGCTTAGAGTTGAGCGCACGCCGAAGCCGAAAAAGAGCCGAGGTCTCGCAAGACCGACGAGATCGGGGGCACCCGCGCCAGTGGCACCCCAGTTAACTGAGGCTTTGAAGACGCGGTTGTTCGATTTGCGGAAGGCGGGATTTAACCGGCTTTATCAGGCTGGCGAGATTTTTGAATTCTCCACGCCGGAGTCGCTACTCGATATTAACTTTGCGGAGCCGGTGTTTGTGCTGGTGGACCGGTTGGTGGTTTCGGCGGAGGCGCGGGCTCGCGTGGTCGATGCGATTGAGACTGCTTATCGCGAATCGGGGGAGGTTATTTTTGAGACCCCGGGGGATCAGGAAAAAGCCGCGGGCGAGAGCCCCTTCGACTTACGCTCAGGGCAGGTCCGCGCCACAGGAGTGCTGCGCTTTTCGCAGCGGTTTGAGTGCAAACATTGTAATCTGCGGTATGAGGAACCTGAGCCGAAGCTTTTTTCTTTTAATAATCCGTATGGGGCTTGTCCGCGGTGTCAGGGATTTGGGAATACGATCGACTTCGATCTGGATCTCGTCATCCCTGACAAGATCAAAACTCTGGCCGAGGGCGCGATTGAGCCGTGGACTAAGCCGAAATATCGTCCGTTATTTACCGATCTGAAGCGGTATGCCAAACAGGCGGGAGTTCCGTTGGATGTGCCGTGGACCGATCTCGAGGACGAACATAGAAATCTCGTACTCAGCGGCGAAGGAAAATTTTTGGGGGTTCGCGGATTTTTCGCGCACTTGGAGCGCAAGAAATACAAGCTGCACGTGCGCGTATTTCTGAGCCGGTATCGGGGATATTCGCTGTGCCCGGATTGCAATGGGGCGCGGCTGCGGCTGGAAGCGCGGCAGGTTAAGGTTAATGGGCGCAACCTGTGCCAGTTGTGTGGGCTTACCGTCGAAGAGGCGTTGCGATTCTTTGAGCAAGTCGAACTGACTCCGCAGGAGGCGGAGATTGCGGATAAGCTACTGCACGAGATTCGCGAGCGGCTGCGATTTCTGAACGATGTGGGACTGGAATATTTGACGCTTGACCGGCTGTCTTCCACGCTGTCGGGCGGAGAGGCGCAACGGATTCAGTTGGCGACTTCGTTGGGTTCGCGACTGGTGGGGACTTTGTACGTGCTGGATGAGCCGTCGATTGGGCTGCATCCTCGGGACACGCACCGGTTGATCAAGATTCTTCACGGGCTGCGCGATCTGGGCAACACGATTCTGGTGGTGGAGCACGATCCGGACATCATGCGCGCTGCGGATCGGATTCTCGACCTGGGCCCGGGAGCGGGAGAAAACGGCGGTAAGTTGGTGGCTGAAGGAACGTATGACGAAATTCTGCACAATCCGGTTTCGCTGACTGGGCGGTATCTGTCGGAGGATTTGCGCATTCAGGCGCCTGCGCTGCGGCGCAAGCCGGGAGCGCAGCAGATCAGAATTCGCGGTGTCCGCGCCAATAATCTGAAAGGCGTGGACATTAGCATTCCTCTCAACATGCTAGTGGCAATTACTGGAGTGTCAGGGTCGGGCAAGTCGACGCTATTGCATCAGGTGCTGTACCGGGCGCTCGCGCAGGCGAAGCAGCAGTCGGGGAACGGGGTCTCGGGGCCGACGGCGAGTTGGGAAAGTTTGGAGGGCGATCAGTTTATTGAGAAAGCGGTATTGGTCGATCAGTCGCCGATTGGACGGACTCCGCGGTCGAATCCGGTGACGTATATCAAGGCATTCGACTCGATCCGCGACCTGTTCGCTTCTCTGCCCGAAGCGAAGAAGCGCGGGTTTGGCGCGGGACATTTTTCGTTCAACATTCCCGGTGGGCGCTGCGAGGTTTGTCAGGGAGACGGCACGGTGACGGTGGAGATGCAGTTTCTGGCCGACGTCGAACTGATTTGCGAGGAGTGCAAGGGCACGCGGTACAAGCCGGCTGTGCTGGAGGTGCGCTATCGCGGTAAAAATATCCATGAGGTGCTGAACCTGACGGTGAAGGAAGCCCTCAAATTTTTTGCCGAGGTGCCCAAGATCACCGAGAAGCTGCGGTCGCTGGAGGAAGTCGGCCTGGGATATTTGCGGCTCGGACAATCGGCCACGACGCTTTCGGGCGGCGAGGCACAGAGGATGAAGCTGGCGGCGCATTTACAGCCAGCTTCGCGGGAAATAAGCCGGGGGGCGTCGGGAAGCGAGGCGCGGCTGAAGCGGCGGCTGCTTTACATTTTCGATGAACCCACGACCGGGCTGCATTTTGACGACGTCAGCAAACTTCTGGCGGCCTTTCGCCGTCTGATTGAGGCAGGCGGATCGATCGTCGTCATCGAACACAATCTTGAAGTGATTAAGACTGCGGACTGGGTGATCGATCTGGGGCCGGAGGGCGGGAGCCGGGGCGGCAAGGTGGTGGGCGCGGGGCCGCCAGAGGCAATCGCTAAGCTGGCGGGTTCTTACACCGGAAAATATCTGGCGCATGTTCTGAATGGCAATGGCGCATCGCGGTCCAATGGGCGGTCGTAGACTGGCGGTCACCGTGCTTCTGGCGTGCGTTGCCGGTGCATACGCGGACGCGGAAGCTGCGAACCCCGAGTCGCTTTTGAACCAGACCGGGTCGCAATCCCCAGCGGCCGGCTCTTCTTCGAGCACGCATCATAACAGCGGGGCTAACTCTGGACATCACACCAAAGTTGTCGAGGTAGTCGAGCCACCGCCCGAGCTCGCCACGGCGGAGGAGTTGATTCAGAAAAAAGATTACCTCGGGGCCGAGCCGTTGCTGCGCAAGGTGGTGAACGACGACCCCGCGAATTATGTAGCGTGGTTCGATCTTGGGTTTGCGGAGAACGGCCTGGGCAAGGTAGACGAGTCGATTGCGGCGTATCGCAAGTCGGTGGCGGCGAAGCCGGATGTGTTTGAGGCGAATCTGAACCTCGGGCTTCAATTGGCCAAGAGTGGCCAAGCCGATGCGGAACAATTTCTTCGTGCGGCGACGCAGCTTAAGCCTACAAGTCGTGTAGCTGAGGGTCAGGCGCGGGCGTGGCTTTCTTTGGCGCGGGTACTCGAAGCGGCGAAGCCGGAGGAAGCTATTGCAGATTACCGCCAGGCTGCGGCTTTGCGGCCGAGCGATCCGGAGCCGCATTTGGCCGCTGGACTAGTGCTGGAAAAACAAGAGAAATTCTACGATGCAGAGGGCGAGTACAAGCAGGCCCTCAGGCTGGATCCGTTGTCTTCCGATGCGGAGACTGGTCTGGCCAACATATACATGCGTGGGCGGCGTTTTCCCGAAGCGGAGATGGAATTGCGTAAGCTGGTCGTGACACATCCCGACCAGGCCGCGGCACGCATTCGACTAGGACGAGTGCTCGCGGCGGAGGGCAAGAACGTCGACGCGATCGCCGAACTGCAAGCCGGGGAGAAGCTGGCTCCGACTGATGTTTCGCTACAGCGCGATCTGGCCGATCTCTACGTCTCCGTCAAGAAATACGATCAGGCGGAGACGGCATATCGAGCATTGTTAGCCGCGAATCCCAGCGACGCTGCGCTTCACCAGTACCTGGGCAAGGCACTGCTGGAACAAAAGAAATTTGCCGACGCGGAGAAGGAATTCTTGACGGCAGTGAACATCAAACCTGGCCTGGGGACAGCGTACGGCGACTTAGCCTTCGCCGCCAGCGAGAACAAAAATTACTCACTGGCCATCAAGGCGCTCGACGCCCGTGTGAAGTATTTGCCGGAGATTCCGATCACCTATTTTCTGCGCGCTTCGGCCTACGACCATCTCAAAGACACCAAGCGGGCCGCGGCCAATTATCGGCTCTTCCTCAACACGGCCAATGGGAAGTATCCTGATCAGGAGTGGCAGGCGAAGCATCGGCTGATCGCCATCGAGCCGAAAAAATAATTCGCCGCGGGGCTGGGACCATGCTTGGGGTACGGAACCTATTTCGGTTGTGGGGAGCGATCACAGTGTTCGCGATGGTTGCGGCGGCGACGGCCGCTGCCGCTCCCAGCAGCGAACCTACAATTGACGAGTTGAAAGCGCGGCTTGCCTCGGCGAGCGTTGGGGACCGGCCTCATCTTTGTGTGCAGATCGCTCAAAAACAACTGAGCGAGGCCGACAAACTCTACGCGGCGAATGAGGTCGAAAAGGGCCAGGCTGCGTTGACGGATGTGGTGGCTTTCTCGGAATTGGCCCGGGACTACGCGATCCAGTCGCGTAAATATCAGAAGCAGACCGAAATTGCGGCTCGCAGCATGACCCGCAAGCTTACGGACTTGCTGCACACGCTGCCGCATGACGATCAAACGCCGGTGCGGGATGCCATCAATCGTTTGCAGCGAGTGCGGGATGATCTGCTGTTCGCCATGTTTCCGAAAGGAGCGAAATGACTGCCTCTTTGTTTCGGTCCGGATTGTGCATAGCTCTTTTAATGGCAGGCTGCGTAATGCAGGCGCAACGCCACCGCGAACCCCTCACCCAACCCGAGATTGACCAGATTCGCGACGCCAGTTGGGAGCCGAAACAACGGCTGACTCTGTACGTTCAATTCGCGCGGGCGCGGCTGGTGAAGCTGGAGCAGATGCGAAGCGATCCGAAAATAAAGGATCGGCCGCGACAGACCCACGACTTGCTGGATGATTTTCAATTGCTCTACGACGAATTGAACGACAATATCGACACCTACGTCGATCGCAAGGACGACATTCGCAAGCCGCTGAAGACCATTATCGAGGCCGACACGGAGTTCCAAGCCAAGCTGCGTGCGCTGAAAGACGCCGCCGATATGCCGGCGGAGGAATCTCATCAGTACGAGTTTGTTTTGACCAATGTGCTGGAGACCGTGGACACATCGGCGGAGGATCATCGCAAGCTGCTGGCGGATCAGGAGGACGCGGCCAAGCATAAGAGATTGAATTCGAATTCGAGCGCGAGGAATGGGGGGAAGCCGGAGTGACGGTACTGGCGTCAGACCTTGGGCGTCAGGCCTCGGCCGTGAACAGCGTCCTCAGGCGCTAAAGCTCATCCTCGGTTACCGGCCTTTCGGCACGACTGAAGTCGTGCCGTTCCCAAAAATCACCTCGGGGCTGCCGTAAACACGGACGTTGTGGCTGGGGCCTGACGTCGGAGGTCCGGGTCCGTGCTAACCTAGGCTCACCGTGCGCCAAGGGCTGCTCGAAATCTTCCAGGAATCCTACAGAGAACTACGGCCGTCTGCCTTGATGCCTGAATTAAAGATTGAATTCTTCGCTTTCGCCAACGTCAATAACACGATTCGGTTGCGCGAGGGTAGACTCCTGGTTCGGCTTTCCGATCTGCTCGAAGGCGCGCCGGATTCGGTTCTGCGGGCGATCGCGCATATTCTGCTGGCTAAGATGTACCGTCGTCCGATCGATCGCGGGCAGGCGACGCGGTATCGGAAATATGTTGCCAGCCATGACATTGTGCGCAAAGCCCATCTCGTGCGGCAGATTCGCGGACGGAAACGGCTGCGCCCGGCCCGCGGATTTTTTTACGACCTGGACACGGTCTTCGAAGAACTGAACACGCGGTTTTTTCATGGACTGATGGCCCGACCGCGCATGAGCTGGAGCCAGACCAAGACGCGCCGCATTCTCGGGCACTATGATCCGGCGCATAACGCGATCATCATCAGCCGCATCTTCGATCACTTTGCCGTGCCGCCGTATGTGCTGGAATACATTGTTTACCACGAGATGCTGCATCTGAAGCATCCCGTACGTCTGCGCGGGAGCCGGCGGTGCGTGCACTCGGCGGAGTTTCAGGCGGAGGAGAAGTTGTTTCCCCAGGTGGCGGAGGCGAATGCGTTTCTGCGGCGGTTGTGAGTGCAAACGCGGTTTCGTCAGCTAACGGCTACAATCAGACTGGCAGGTTACGGACTACCCAACATGGGTCAGTACAAATACCGGGAAGCAGGTTTCAAGATCAAGCTGCTGGTGTTCATTGGTGGAGTCCTGATCGTAGCGGCTTGCATCTACCAGATCGTTTACCTTCCGCCTCTTGGAATTATTGGAGCACATGCGACGGGGAAGATGTTAGGTATCGGACTAATCTTCATTGTCGGTTCCATTTGGGCGGTTCTTCGAAAGAGACGACGCCAGCATTGAGGTTAGATTAGCGGCAACGCGAATAAGCATTTGTTGGCCACAGTTTTGCTCTCAACTGGCACAACATCGCCACAGCACTCATCGTCGTTCTGCAGGCCGCTGACCGTCTATGTCCCTGCAGCCAGAAGCATTTCAAGGCGGTATTTCTACAGCGTGATCCTGATCACGCGCAGTTGTGAGGCCATGGATTGACGCCTTTGGCGCGGCAGGGATATCCTTGAAGTTGAAATTGAAATTCATTTTCAAAATCGTAAACAGTTGACTCGGCGGTCGGAGAATGGTTCATAGTCGGACGATCTTCCCTCGCTCAGGGACTAAAGCCCGCTATTACGGAGTGGTAGCGGCACGGCTGAAGCCGTGCCCTTCCCAAAACCGTCCGCTTACACCCGTTACCGACGGCTGCTTCTAATTAAACGTAGGAACGATTTTTAATGCTTCAGGCTTTCATCATCACGCTGCGCGAAGGGGTTGAGGCCGCGCTCATTGTCGGCATCACTCTGGCTTATCTGACCAAGATCGGCCGACAGGAATTGCGCAAGACCGTTTACGCGGCGCTGATTTCGGCTTTTCTTGGCAGCATCGGCGTGGCGGTGGTCATCTCCCGGACTCACTTGAACGAAGATGTGTTTGAAGGCTGGATCATGCTGATCGCCGCCTTCTTCGTCGTCACCATGGTTATTTTCATGATGAAGACGGGGCGCAAGATGAAGGGCGAGATCGAGGGCAAGGTCGGGCTGCTGACTGGCAAGGACGGCTGGCTTGGGCTGTTTGTATTCATTTTTTTGATGGTGCTGCGGGAAGGCGCGGAGACAGTACTGATTCTTTCAGCCGTATCGTTGAACTCGACCGAGCTGATGAGCTTTCTAGGTACGCTGCTGGGCGTGCTGGCTGCGATCGCTTTTGGGGTGATGTTCGTCAAGGGCAGCGTGCGCATTAATCTACAAAAGTTCTTTCGTATCACGACCGCCATTCTGTTCCTGGTGGCGGCGCAGCTGGTGATCTCCGGGCTGCACGAGCTCTCGGAAAGCGGAGTCATTGCGTCTTCGAAACGGGAGATGGCGATTATTGGGCCGATTGTGAGTAACGACTGGTTTTTCTTTGTGATGATTTCTGCGCTGGCCGCGCTCATGATTCTGTTTGAGGCCAAGCGGCGCGAGCCGGTGCCCGTAGGTGCTTCGGCTGCGGAACGCCGCAAGGCCGCCTGGAGCGCCCGCCGCGAACGGATGTGGATGATCTCCGTACTCACGTTCTCATTCATCTTCATCGCGCTGATCACAGCGGAGGAATTCGTGTACGCCAAGAGCGCCAATCTTTCCTCCGCAACCGAAGTGACATTTACTAACGGGCGGCTCAGTATTCCACTGGCTCAAGTTGGGGATGGAGATCTGCATCGCTTTCAGGCGACGGAGAACGGGACCGCGATCCGTTTCTGGCTCTATCAGAAGCCGGACGGGAAAGTCGCGACGGTGTTCGACGCCTGTGAAATCTGCGGATCAGTCGGATTTTACAAGGGTCCGAATGGCGTGGTTTGCTCGAATTGCAAGGCGCCAATCAACCCGCAAACGGTGGGAAAGCCGGGCGGATGCAATCCGGTACCGCTGAAGGCCACGCAGACGGCGGATGCGGTCATTATTCAGGAGGCGGACGTTGCGGCCGGCGGTCGCAGGTTCGCGCAGCAGTAAGATGTTTGTCCGGCTGGTTTACGAATCTTTCCGGCGCCAGAAGCGGCGCAAGTTGCTGGCGGGCGCGGCCATCACGCTGGGCGTCACGGTGGCGACGGCTATGATTGGCGTGGCCACCGACATCGGCGACAAGATCAACCGCGAGCTCCGCACCATCGGCGCCAACCTTATCGTTACTCCACAAGAAGATTCGCTGGACGTCGAGATTGGGGGAGTGAATCTCAAGCCTCCGACCGACGGGGCGTTTCTCAGCGAAGCGGATCTGCCTAAGATTAAAGGAATTTTCTGGCACAACAACATCACAGGTTTCGCGCCGATGCTTCCCGTGAACGTCACTATTGAACAGGGTAGTAAGCGGCAGGACGTCACGTTGCTGGGAACGTATTTTGCGAAGCCGATGTCTTTCGGGACGGATCACTTCACCACCGGCGTACGCTCGACACATCCGTGGTGGAGGGTTTTAGGTGCGTGGCCGGATGATTCGTCGCGGAACGTTTTGCTTGGGGAGCGGTTGGCAAGCCGTTTGGGCAAGAGGTCTGGCGACGAACTTACGCTCGCGGGGCGACGACTGCAGGTGAGTGGGATTCTTTCTACGGGCGGGGCGGAAGACGACGAGATCGTCGCTCCGCTGGCTCTCGCGCAGGAAATTCTGGGCAGGCCGGGCGTGGTGCGGCGCGTTTACGTGAGCGCCCTGACCAAGCCGGAGGACGCGTTCGCGCGGCGCGATCCGAAGAGTCTGTCAGGAGCAATCTACGATCGGTGGTATTGTTCGCCATATCCGCAGTCGATTGCGTTCCAGTTGGCGGAGGCGATTCCGCACGCGCATGCCGAACAGATTCGACAGGTCTCGCAAAACGAGGGCGCGGTTCTAACGCGGATCGAAGGACTCATCTTCCTGATTACGCTGGCGGCGCTGTTTGCATCGGGGTTGGCGGTATCGGCGGCAATGGCTACGACTATGTTCGAACGCCGTGCCGAGGTTGGACTGATGAAGGCTCTGGGGGCGGGAAGGCTGGCCATTGCATCAATCTTTTTCGCGGAGGCTACGCTGCTGGCTTTGATTGGCGGATCGGCGGGATTTGTGGTCGGCGGCAAGTTGGCGCGTCAGATTGGATCCTCAATTTTCAATTCGGACATTTCGATTCCGCCGGTGCTTCTTCCGGTAATCCTGGCGATCGCGGTGATCGTGACTTTCGCGGGGAGCGCGGCGGCCATCCGGCGCGCCGTTAGTCTCGACCCGGTGTTCGCGTTGCGAGGAGAATTGTGAGCGCGCCGAAGTCCTTCTCCGGCCGCGACATCACGGCGAGCCGGGCGCATGCTCCGCATACTTCGATGTTTCTGCGCATGCTGGTGCGGGCGGCGGTGCTGCGGCAAGGACGTGCGGTGTCAGCATTGTTTGCGATGGTTGTGGCCGCGGCTATGGTGACGGCAATTTTGAATCTGTACGTGGATGTGCAGTCGAAACTGCGCCGGGAATTCCGCAACTATGGCGCAAACATCATTGTCGTCGGACGAGACGGCGCTTCCCTGCCCCCGGATGCGCTGGAGCGTGTCGATTCGGTTTTGGCGGGGCGCGGGGTCGCAGCGCCCTTCGGGCTTGTGGTCGCGCGCACCAGTGACGGACAGCCGATTGTAGTAGCGGGCACGGATTTCGATCGTGTGCGTCAACTCAATCGCTGGTGGTCGGTAAGTAACTGGCCTTCGGCGTCGCAGCAGGCCTTGATTGGCGTTCGCGCACTGCCGACCGTGGCTCGGAGAAATCAGGCGTTCGATCTCAGTTTTCAGGGACGAACTTTGCACCTGAGTCCCGCGGGCACGGTGCAGACGGGAGCAGCCGAGGATAGCCGCATTTATATTTCGCTGAACGATTTTGTGGCGTGGTCCGGAGTGCGGCCATCGACGATTGAAATCGCGGCCAGCGGCTCTCCCGAAGAAGTGTCTGGCATCATGAATCAGGTGGCGCAGGCGCTACCTCTTGGGGATGTTCGGCCAGTCCGGCAGATTATGGAGGGCGAGGCCCGCGTGCTGGGCAAGACTCGCGCCACGCTGTTGGCCTCGGCGGCACTGATTATCCTGACTGCATCGTTGTGCGTGCTGTCGACCTTGATGGGCTGGGTGTTTGATCGGCGACGCGATTTCGCCATCATGAAGGCACTGGGCGCGTCAGGGCGGTTGCTTAACGGATTTTTCGCGGCGGAAGCCGCCGTCCTGGGGGCGGCCGGGGCTCTCATCGGTTTCGTTGCCGGCATCGGCATCGCGGTCTGGATCGGGCGGGTTAACTTTCACGCTTCGGTGATGCCGCGTCTCAGTGTGCTGCCGGTGGTTTTGGCTGGTAGCATGGCGGTGACGCTGTTGTCAGCGATCCTCCCAATCTCGCTGCTGCGCCGGGTGCAGCCGGCGAGCATTCTGAGGGGAGAGTGAAATGATCCAGATCAAGGATGTCACCAAACTCTACCCCGCTAAAGAAATGGCGAGCGGGCAGGCGAGAGATGCGGCCAGCGATATTCACGCTCTCGACCACATCTCGCTGCACGTGGCGCAAGGGGAGTGGCTGTCGATCATGGGGCCTTCGGGGTCGGGAAAATCGACGCTGGTGAATCTGATCGGTTGCCTGGATCGGCCTTCGTCGGGCGAGATCTGGCTCGATGGGCAGAATGTCGCTGGGATCTCTGCCGCTGAGTTGAACCGCGTTCGCGCGGAGAAAATCGGGTTCATCTTTCAGCAATTCCACCTGATTCCCTTCCTCACTGCTGTAGAGAACGTAATGCTGGCGCAATACTTTCACAGCATGACCGACGAGAACGAAGCGGTCGAGGCGCTTGCTCGCGTGGGAATGGGCGACCGTGCTCATCATTTGCCGTCGCAATTGTCGGGCGGAGAGCAGCAGCGGGTGTGCATTGCGCGGGCTCTGATTAACGATCCGAAAATTATTCTGGCCGACGAGCCCACTGGTAACCTGGACGCGGTAAACGAAGAGATCGTGCTGCGGCTGCTGCGCGAGTTTCACCAGCAGGGACGCACGATCGTGATGGTTACCCACGATCCAGTGGTGGCGCGGCTGGCCGACCGTCGAATCGAGTTGCATCACGGCAAGATCGCCTCGCAGGAAGACTTTTCCATGGCCGACGAGGAACAACTCGATGAAGTCCTGGAAGAGCTGTGGGTGCTGGCGGAGCATGCAGAGATCGCCGAAGTCGAGCGCATGGAAGTGCACGGAGCACTGCCGGTCGGCCTGGCGATTGAAAAGTTGATCGAAATGGGACTGGTAGTTTCCACTCCTCATCCGCCGCAGCCGCATGATCACAAGCCGTTTGTGAATCCATGCCATGAAGCGCTGAAGCCGTTGGCCGCGTCTTCGGGCGATGGGACGCTGATTGTCGAGCTCACGCCGCGTGGGCGCGAGCGCGCGGGCAGCATCATCCGTCGGCACCGCCTCGCCGAGCGGCTCTTTACGGACAGTTTGGCGATGGACAGCGAGTCGGAGATCGAGCAACAGGCTTGTAAGTTTGAGCACATCCTGTCGCCGGAAGCTACGGACAAGATCTGTACTTTTCTCGGCCATCCGCGGACCTGCCCGCACGGCGCGCCGATTCCGCCAGGGCCGTGCTGCGCGGAGACGCCAACTTCCAAGGTAAGAGAGACGGTCAGCCCAGGCCGCAAGTTCACTCGGGACGAGATGAATGAGCGCTGAGCCAGGCGGGTCGCCGCGCCGTCCTACCATCGGCGTATTCGATTCCGGATTTGGCGGGCTCACCGTACTTAAAGCTTTACTTGAACTAATTCCACGCGCCGATTACGCCTACTTTGGCGATACCGCGCGGCTGCCCTACGGCTCTAAATCGGTCGAAACCGTGGCTCGCTACGCGGTGGAAGCGGCGCATTATCTTGAGGCCCGCGGTGCGCAGTTGCTGGTCATCGCGTGTAACACAGCGACGGCATTGGCGTTTGACCACATCACGTCTGCTGCTCACATCCCGGTGGTGGGCGTAATTGAGCCGGGCGCGGAAGCGGCTGTCGCTGCCTCAAAGAATCAGAAAATTGTGGTGTTTGGAACCGAGGCCACGGTGAGCAGCCACGCTTACCGTAAAGCTCTCGAAGCCCGTGGGCTAAGTGCGCGGGAGAAGGCTTGTCCTCTGCTGGTTCCGCTTGTGGAAGAAGGATGGATCGAGCACTCAATTACGGAGCAGGTCGCGCGCATTTACTTGGATGAGGCGTTCGCAGATGGGTTTCGCGATGCCGATACGTTGGTCCTGGGCTGCACGCATTATCCGTTGCTCAAGCCGCTGCTGCATCGCGTGGCGCCGGAGCATGTGAGAATCGTGGATTCGGCGGAGTCTACCGCCCGAGCCGTGGCTTCGCGCCTGAAGCAGTTGGTGCCCGCGAAGGCAGGTGCTGAAGAACGTCGCGTGCCGCCGCGGATCAAGTTTTTCGCCACCGATTCGGTGGAGAAGTTTCGACGGCTGGGCCAGAAGTTTCTAGGACATGCGATTGAGGATGTGCGGCTTGTGGATCTGAAGGAATAATCTTGGGCGACGTCGCCGAGCGCTATCGCTGTAACATCAACGGACTTACGTCAACAAAGAATCACGTGTTAGGCTGCTTGCTATTTTGCATGCTTGGAATGGGCTGGCGCTCTGTTCCTATCGCAAGGCGTGGTTAACGAGGGTGTGCTTCATCGTGATCCCTGTCTGGAAGAATCGCAGGCCGCACGGGGCGCCATCTGTCAGGGAGCTTCCTAGATCAATTCGCGGGTTCCCAGCCCTCGGGCAGCATATCGAATGCCAGGGTATCACGGTAGGCGTACTGATTGCCGTCCTGCACTGCCACTGGCGTCAACATATGCCAGATGCGGTCGTCGTCGAAGACGTAACACTCACCCGATTCGCGCATGGTGAAGCGATCTATTTCGTGTTTGTCATTGTCGGTGATGATGACTTCGCCGCCCTGAGCACCACAGCGGCCCAGTAAATGCGTGGCGATATACTTTTCCCCGTCTTTATGTAAGCCTGGCGGGCTGGTGTCACATGGACGGCCCGGCGTAGCCGTGAACCGAATCACGTGCATGTTGACTAAGTACCTCGTGCCCATCGCGGAGAGCGGCAGATAATGAAGGTGGTAAGCAATCATCTTGTGAACGCCTATGGTACCGGCGACCGACTGGGGCAGTGGAGCGTATTCTCGCGGCTGGCCGCCTATTGTTGTGTTGTATTTTTCCAGCTGTACATATGGCGTGCTCTCATCCGTCGACCAAACTTTCACACCGCCCTCGACAATCTCGGCCTTAAGGCGATTCAAGGAACGATACCGGTCGCCCCCGTCATAGTATTGGTCTCGTGGAATCGACCAGGCAGCATGGGACAACGCTTCCAGCGCGCGTGCTACCTCTACGTCAACTCTGAGCGGCTGACGAGTAAACCCGCGCTCGACGAGGTCATTTCGCGACTTGGCATTCGTTTCAACCGGAATAAAGCTATGTTGACCCACGATTCCTCCTGAGACAGGCTTGACGAATCACGACCACTCAGATTTTCCTATCTCTGCTGGCAGTAAACACAGCAAGCGTCCACGTCGCTAATCCGCAGAGCTATTGAGCGCGCTTTGCATCGAGCCATTATCGCAACAGATTGCCCTTCCGCTCAAAATCTGAGCGTAGCTGTTGTAACATCGCCATTTCATCGAACCCGTGATAAGTCATTCCTGTGGGTAAGCGGGGCCACCACAGCGACACTCGCTCAAAGCTTCACCTGTCGCAAGCGGAGGGCGTTAGTGATGACTGAGACGGAGCTGAAGCTCATGGCGGCAGCGGCGAAGATGGGGCTGAGCAGCAGACCGAAGACCGGATAGAGAACGCCCGCGGCAAGGGGAACTCCGATCGCGTTATAGATGAAGGCGAAGAAAAGATTTTGGCGGATGTTGCGCATGGTGGCCTGGCTCAGCTTGCGGGCGCGGAGAATTCCCGAGAGATCGCCTTTGACCAGCGTGATGCCAGCGCTCTCCATGGCAACGTCGGTGCCGGTGCCCATGGCGATGCCGACGTCGGCTTGAGCGAGCGCGGGGGCGTCGTTGACGCCGTCGCCGGCCATGGCAACGACTCTGCCCTGCCCTTGCAGCTTGCGGATCACTTCCAGCTTTTTCTCGGGCAGAACCTCGGCTTCGAATTCATCAATGCCAAGTTCTTGGGCGATTGCGGCGGCGACGGTTTCGTTGTCGCCGGTCAGCATCACAATTCGAATGCCATAAGCTTTTAGATCGCGCAGCGCAGCGGGCGTCGAAGGTTTTAATCGATCCGCGACCGTGAAGTTGCCAACGTACTTGCCATCAATGGCCACGAAAATGGGCGTGCCGCCGGGCGCATTCCCATAGCTGAAGCCGGTGCCGGTTTGCAGCAAGTCGAGTTCAGCCATCAGGGCAAGATTGCCCACAGCAATCTTCCGCCCGTCTACGACGCCCTGAATTCCTTTTCCGGGGACAGAGCGAAATTCCTGTGGCTGGGAGAGCCGCAAGCCGCGCTCGACCGCCGCTTCGACAATTGCGGCCCCCATGGGATGCTCGCTGGCGCGCTCGATACTGGCGGCAAGTCGAAAAAGTTCCGGATCATCTTCCAGAGTTTTCGAAACACTGAAGAGACGCGGCTTCCCTTCCGTCAGCGTGCCGGTTTTGTCGACAACCAATGTGTCGACTTTTTCCATGACCTCGAGCGCCTCGGCGTTTTTGACGAGAACTCCGCCATGGGCGCCGCGGCCAGTGCCCACCATGATTGCCATCGGCGTAGCGAGGCCCAGGGCGCACGGACAGGCAATAATCAAGACTGCGACCGCATTTACCAGCGCGTGCGCCAAGCGGGGCTGCGGACCGATTAGGAACCACGCAACAAAAGTCACGGCAGCGACAGCCACAACAGCGGGCACGAACCAAGCGGCGACGCGATCGGCAAGGCGTTGAATGGGAGCACGGCTGCGCTGCGCCTGGCCAACTAGCTGGACGATTCGCGCCAGCAGCGTTTCTGCGCCGACGCGCTCCGCACGCATCACGAACGAGCCTGTCGTGTTGATGGTTGCGCCGATCACTTGACTTCCGAGAGATTTCTCTACCGGGATGGATTCGCCGGTGATCATGGACTCATTAAGGGCGCTGCCTCCTTCGAGCACGACACCATCGACGGGGACTTTTTCTCCGGGACGAACACGCAGCTGATCGCCGGGCTTGACGTGTTCGAGGGAAATATCTTTTTCCGTGCCTTCTGCGGTGACCAGGCGCGCCGTTTTCGGACTGAGGTCGAGTAGCGCGCGAATGGCTGTGCTAGTGCGGCTGCGGGCGCGGAGTTCCATGACCTGACCAAGCAACACCAGCGTTGTGATAGCAGCGGCCGCTTCGAAGTAGACGTCGGGATATCCGCCCATGCCGCGCATCGACTCGGGAAAAATCTGCGGCGCGATGGTGGCGACCACGCTGTAAACGTAGGCCACGCCAGTCCCCAAGCCAATCAGTGTGAACATGTTCGGACTGCGGTTGAGCAGCGACGTCCAGAAACGCTGAAAGAACGGAAGGCCGCACCAGAGGACCACTGGCGTGGCCAACGCGAACTCGAGCCAGGGCAGAATTGAGCTCCAAAGCGTTACTACGTAGCGGTCACCTCTGACGACGTCGAATCCGCCCATGAAGGCATGCGGCCACAGCATGCTTCCCATTGCGATCGCCAAGAGTGGGGTAGTCAGTACGGCGCCGATCCAGAATCGTCGAGTCATGTCCCGCAATTCGGAATTCTCTTCCGCAGCCGCAGTCACGGTGCGCGGCTCGAGCGCCATGCCGCAGATGGGACACGCGCCGGGCTCCGCGCGAACGATTTCTGGATGCATAGGACAGGTGTATTCGGTACGCGTAGTGGTGACCGGTACGTCCGGCTCCAGGGCCATGCCGCAGGACTGGCAGGCTCCCGGCCTGCTCTCGCGGACCTCCGGACACATGGGGCAGACATATGCCGGCGCTGCCGCGGATGGTATTGGCGCGGATGGGCTGGCCGCTGAGTGTGCGCTCGCAGGTTCATATGACGCCGAAGATTTCGCTGGCGCTGGGCTTCCCAGCATGACCAGGTTCGATGCGAGTTTCGCTGGCCCACTCAAATAGGTGTGGGGTTGAGCTTTGAATTTTTCCACGCACGAGGTACAGCAAAAGTGGTACTTTGTCCCGGCATGCTCGTGAACATACCTGGCTGAGGCGGGATTGACGTTCATCCCGCAGACCGGGTCGCGCTCGAGAGCGGTAGTAGGATTTGAAGCCGTCATGTCTGCCGCCAATGCGCCAGGAAGCTGTCCTCTTTGATTGCGAATGCTCTATGTTAAACAACGTTGAATATGCTGGGCTTATAGCCGCATGAATCCAATACATAAAGCGATTCGCGCGGCCTTCACTTTGCTAAGTTTATGCTAAGTGGGCGGCCAGCCTGCTATTCGGCCATCTCTTCCCACGGCCACAAGGCTTTGTGACGTTTGCCCAGCGCCACCAGATCAACCGCTTCCTCGACTACACCTTTCGGATCAACCAAGTGATAGTTGCCGCGATGGTCCGATACAAGGCTTTGGTTTTTCTTTCTGAGTTTGCGCCGGATTCGCAGGATTAAGGCGCGGCGGCTGATGATGACTTTCTTCATCGGCACACATGGTACAGGCTTTACCGACTTCTCACGTAGTGCATAATTGCACGTAGTTTTCACTTGCACGATGTGCACACTTGCGCGTATGGTTGCCTCTCGCTTGGAAAAGGAGGTACATGCAATGGCGTTGCTGTCCTACACACCGTACACACTCAGACAATTAACCGACAGTGAAGTGAGAGAGAACTTGGCCGCGCTCTTAACCCTTGAAACCCGCATGACGCTGGACGATGAGACGGAGGAGTTTTTCAGGGCGCTAACCCGCGAACACCAGAGACGTTGCATATTACGCTGTCCGAAAGTAGGTGCGGCATGACACTGCTCGCCCTTTACGCACTGCTCTGCATTGTGTTTGCAGTTGCGGCTAGGCGGTTCACTATGAATGACAGGCGCAAGCTGCGCAGCAAGCGCATCCGTGTTTACTCACGCGAAGGGCTCGTGCGCCGTCACCATGCCGACGTGCTGGTAAAGAGTCTGACGGATTGGATAATCGAAGCAAAAACAAACTGGCCAGCAATCGCCGTCGTGGTCGTACTGATAGTTTTCTGGACCTCACTGGCGATGACTGCCCTTCGCGGTAACAGATGATTTTGATTTTCCCCCGTGTGCAACTTGGGCCCATGCCTTCGGGTGTGGGCCCTTTTTATTTTGTGTACACAGCCGCTCACGATGTGTATTGTGATTCCCGTGCGGAAGGTTAGGCGATCCGCCATTCTGCCGAAGGAAAGAAGGGAAAAGATGACGCGAGTAGATGAACGGCTCTGTACTGCAAGCGAAACGCAACTCCGCAATGTTCTGGCACTAGCGATCCGGGACAGGACCGACGCGGAAGTGATAGCACTCTTCGAACGCGAAGAGAAAATGACCATAGCCGAGTCCCAGAGCTAGGCCGATCCCAACCCGCGCAATTCACAGCGCGGCCAGCAAACTGCGTAACACACCCTCCGGTAGTAAACACACACAAAGGAAATAGCATGCTGTGTATCATTTGTTTCCGAAGGCCAGCGATCCTGCCGGACGTAAACACGACCAGCAAGCGTAAGAGTGTATGCGAAGAGTGTCACAGTGTCCGCGTCGTGAAGAATCTGAAAGTAGCACGCGGGAAGGCCACTAAAGCAACCAAAAGGAAGCCCTAGCTTAGGTGTACAAAGTGCGCCAATCCCGCGCCACACGTTGACGTGATATCAAGTTGACCCAGAGAGTACAGCCCAGTCTCACCATCCAAGGCGACATAAAACGACATGGCGACCCTCGCACCAGAAACCCCGACGCCGTACACCGTCATCATGCCAAGCCAGTCTCACTCTGAGACACCAAGTCCTTTGTATTCACCAGAGGGTTACGACGGAGATGTACGAAGGTTGTCGTAGGTGTGCAACCCCGCGCAGATACTTTCGCTAACTCGAATGTTTACAGGCCGTTGCAATGACTCCACTAGGGACTCTGGTACCGGCGCAGCACTGCCGCTGCTAGTCCTAGCTAGGATGTACAGTGTACGTCACTTCCGTACATACGTTATTGGATGTACAATATTACACCAGTTTTTCGCATTAGAGGCGATTACAGCCCGGATGACCCGTAGAACCTTCCCAGACACCAGAACCAAAGGAAAAGCCCCTAGGAAACGATCCTAGGGGCATTGTCGTGCGTCTGGAGAGCCGCTACCCTTCGCATCTCTTCTGGAGTTCCTTGTTCTCTGCCGACCGGATGTAGCTGTACAGCGTTTGTCGGCTGACACCGTATTCCTCCGCTAGATCAGCCTTCGATACAGCGCCCAGCGCCACCCTAGCGCGTAGCTCATCGGCCTTGGCAGGTGTCAGCGCTTGCTTGCGACCTTTGTAACGGCCTTCGGCCTTCGCAATGGCTATGCCTTCCCTTTGTCTTTCTAGGATCATGGCACGCTCGAATTGAGCACAGGCACCCATAAGCTGTAGTTGCAGTGTGGCCATAGGCGAATCAGTTCCGGTAAACGTCAGGTTCTCTTTCGTGAATCGTACAGCTACACCCTTGCTAGTCAATTGCTTTACGATCTGGCATAGGTCCAGCAGGTTCCTAGCTAGGCGATCCATGCTATGAACGACTAATATGTCACCTTCCCTACAGAACGTCAGGGCGGCCTGTAGCTGTGGCCTGTCGGTATCCTTACCGCTGATGTGATCCTCGAAACACTTATCGAGTGGTACATCGACTAACTGCCGCGCCGTGCTCTGATCCAGCGTGCTAACCCTCCGATAGCCCACTTGCATAGCTCACACCCTCCCGAGTGTGACGCAGAATCTAAGACATTGCTTGACACTTGTCAAGTTAATAATATTGGACACTGAAACAAAGCACTTAGCTCACTTACTAACTTCACAAATAGAGTATTCCCTAACTTGACACTCGGAAAGGCTCGACACTGGGTGTCGAGGGTGGCCAGCACCGGAGTCCGGTGCACCTAGGGCTTACCTACGGGGTACCCTTCTCTGTAGCCTAGGGCAACCCTTACAGCATAAGCATGGTATGGCGACAGAGAGGCTTACAACGGTGGGCCCATGCCACGGATTTTCTTAGCTAGTCCTAGGCTGTCTCCATGCTCAACCAAGGGAGAACGTTCCCCGTCTGACGGGTTACGTTCCCAGTTTTATGCAGAGCCCGACCGGAAGGTGTCTACAGGGGCAACCTCGCCGGATTCCGGCTAGCTCAAAGGATTCCTGTTAGGTTCGTACTCCCACTTATGACCAACTGTTACGAGTTAGGACCACTAACCGCGCAATCCATGCCACCAGCGCGGCGAAGCAGTGGTCACCAAGGGTACGACTCTGCTTACCAGCGATATACTATGATCCCGATGGTCCTTTATGTTCAACATAGTTCATGGGTGGGTGTCAACTGGAAAGGTTGTATACTGCTCAACCTAGTTAGTTGAGCATGCACTCAGAACAATTTATGCCAGCGTGGCCGCTGAACAGTTTCCGCAGGGCTTGCCGCCACGGCGGAATGACCGGCGGCCCGTAGCTTAACGCAGATAAGACTTGACAAACGCAGGTTACTCGTGGTATACTATATATGTACAGTTGAGATAGACTCTCTTTCCTGTAATAACCCCAACTTCTACTAGTTTAGTAACACGATACCTCGATCCCGACCCGCGTACTCCAAAAGCTCCACAGCCCGGATTCCCGTCCGCCAGATACTTGGTGTTGCAAGGAGAGCGTGCAACGTTCTCCTGATGGGCGCGTCTGTGTTTGAGCAACCAAGTTAGGGCATAGCGCGGGTTGGGACTGAGGGAAAAGCACTTTTCGAAAGGCAATACAACAAATGGAAACAGCAATAGGCATCGCTGCCGGAATCGACAGCGCATTGCGTAGAGGCTTCAGCGAAGCCAGCGTCCGTGTAGCTCCTCACACCAGAATGACCGATATCGTCGCGTCCTTAGAGCAACTAGGTATCACAGTAACCATCACAGAAGGCGTGCTCCTGCTGGCACAGGGCGTTACACAGATGAATACGGCTCTGGCCTTGCGTAGCTTCGCCGCTCGACCGGAGAACGCTAAATACTTCGTGCAGGAAGGCGCACATCCCTCGCAGTGGTCACGAGAGAAGAAAATCGAATATCTCTCGACCCATACCGACGATGAATATAGAGCACTCATCCAATCACCAGCACTCGAAGCCGATATTCGAGTGCTCGATCCGAACATGAAGAAGGCCGATTATCTCAACCTAACCAGACATGAAAAGATGCTTTTCGTTGACACCTATGGACCTGACGCGGTTGGCCGCGTCTTAGCGGGTAAATGAATGTCACGACGATCCGACACACTTGAAAGCGCTATTACACTAGCGCAGCAACGCTGGTCTGCATTTAACGATTTTGACCTATCCATCGAAACATGGGAGAACCTATTCGCGCAGTACCCTCCCGGCGCAATTCTCGAAGCGATTCGCACGTGCAAACACACACGCGACAGCCGACCGGAAAAAAGATACCAGAGATTCCTACAAATGGTGGATAGGCTTTCTTGTGCCGCACCTTCCGTGCAAGATAACCCCTTCAGCGAATAAAACCGACATTCCACTCCGTTACACGTCTGAGCTTTGCCTTTCTCCTTCAGACGTGGCGAGTGGCAGGGGTGACGGTGTGACAAGTGACACCCTCACCCCGACAATTTCAGAAACAAAAAGGAAAACATTATGAGTGATACACCGATCCAAGAGACACCAGCGCCAGAACAGGGCGCCCAAACCCCCCTTAGTCCCGATGCAGCCGCTGGCCGCGTACGTGGTACCGACGCAGACCAAAACTCCATGAGCTTTTCCAGAGGCGCAGAAGTTCCGGCATCATCTGGTGACCTTGT
>Ga0185299_10002314_pt1 | contig 30078 bp, 20 predicted proteins | sample PaiPotPPA55metaG_FD_128002 | JGI IMG/M metagenome (GOLD analysis project Ga0185299, IMG submission 128002) | Iron sulfur acid spring bacterial and archeal communities from Banff, Canada, to study Microbial Dark Matter (Phase II) - Paint Pots PPA... ...
GGTCTGCTCGTCGAAGGGCAGCTTGGCGATCAGCTCGCGGTCGGTGTCGGTGAGTTCGACGATGCCGTCGTAGAAGCCGGGGATGGTCACCGTGCGGGAGCCGTCGTGCAGCTGCGCGAGCACCCGTACCAGTTCGGTGATCGGGTTCGCGATCGCGCCGCCGAAGCAGCCGGAGTGCACGTCGCCGCTCGGGCCGGCGAAGTCGACCTGCGCGGCGATCAGGCCCCGCATGCCGGTGCACGAGGTGGGGGTGTCCTTGGCCCACATGCCGGTGTCCGAGACGACGACCACGTCACAGGCGAGCCGGTCGGCGTGCGCGCGCAGCAGCTCGGGGAAGTTCGGCGAGCCGCTCTCCTCCTCGCCCTCCACGATCAGCTTGAGGTTGACGGCCGGGGCGGTGCGTCCGGTGGCGGCCAGGTGCGCCTTGAGGCCGAGGGTGTGGAAGAACACCTGGCCCTTGTCGTCGGCGGCGCCGCGCGCGTAGAGCCGGCCGTCCCGCTCGGTGGGCTCGAACGGACCGGTCTGCCACAGCTCCAGGGGGGTGACGGGCTGTACGTCGTGGTGCCCGTACACGGCGACGGTCGGTGCGGACGGGGAGTCAGAGGGCCATTCGGCGAACACGGCGGGCAGGCCCTTGCCGCCGCCGGTCTCCCATACCTCGACGGTCGGGAAGCCGACCGTACGCAGCCTGGCCGCGAGCCATTCGGCGCTGGCCCGCACATCCGCGACCCGGTCCGGGTCGCCGGAGATGGACGGGATACGCAGCCATTCCTTCAGTTCGGTGAAGAATTCGGCCGCGTTGCCCTCTACGAATTCCCTGATCTCTGCCATGGCGCACAGCGTAACGGGTGCGACGGCCCGGCACCCCTGCCGACCTGCCCCTTACTGGCGGTAGTCGGCGAGGAACCTGGCGAGGCCCTCGATCGCCGCCCCGAGCTCCTTGACGTGCGGCAACGTCACGATGCGGAAGTGGTCCGGCTCCGGCCAGTTGAAGGCCGTGCCGTGCATCACCAGGGTCTTCTCGGCGTTGAGCAGGTCCATCACGAACCGCTCGTCATCGGTGATGCGGTAGACCTTCGGGTCCAGCCGCGGGAACGCGTAGATCGCACCCATCGGCTTGGTGCAGGAGACCCCGGGGATCTCGTTGAGCATCTGCCAGGTCAGGTCCCGCTGCTCGTAGAGCCGGCCGCCCGGCTCGACCAGCACGTCGATGGACTGGAAGCCGCCGAGCGCGGCCTGGATCGCGTGCTGGACCGGGACGTTGGGGCCGAGGCGCAGGTTGGCGAGGATCTCGAGCCCGTCGAGGAAGTCCTTCGCGTGCTCCTTGGGGCCCGTGATGACCATCCAGCCCATCCGGTAGCCGGCCGAGCGGTAGATCTTGGACAGGCCGTTGAAGGTGATGCAGATCAGGTCGGGGCAGGCGAGAGCGGTGGGCCGGTGCGTGGCGCCGTCGTAGAGGATCTTGTCGTAGATCTCGTCGGACAGGACCATCAGCTGGTGCCGCCTGGCGACCTCGACCAGCGCGTCGATCACCGGCTGCGGGTAGACGGCGCCGGTGGGGTTGTTCGGATTGATGATGACGATCGCCTTGGTCCGGTCGGTGACCTTGGACTCGATGTCGGCGATGTCCGGCGCCCAGTCGGAGTACTCGTCGCACCGGTAGTGCACCGGCCGGCCGCCCGCGAGCGCGGTGGCACCGGTCCACAGCGGATAGTCGGGGGCGGGGATGAGCACCTCGTCGCCTATGTCGAGCAATCCGTTGAGCACCATGGAGATCAGCTCGGAGACGCCGTTGCCGATGTAGACGTCTTCGATGTCGACGACCGGAAGCCCGCGCGTCTGATAGGACTGGGCCACCGCGCGACGGGCGGAGGGCAGGCCCTTGGAGTCGCCGTACCCGTGCGATCCGGGCAGGTTCCGGATGATGTCCTGGATCAGTTCGCCCGGCGCCTCGAAGCCGAAGGGGGCGGGGTTGCCGATGTTGAGTTTGAGGATCGAGTGCCCCTCGGCCTCGAGTTCCTTAGCTCGCTGGAGCACCGGTCCGCGCAGGTCGTACTGCACCTCGGACAGCTTCCGCGACTGCTTGAACTCCATCGGACACCCTTCGGTCTGAAATCCCGATCTCCTCAGGTACGTGGGTCGTTTCTATCAGGAATGCCGCAACCTGCGCATCGGCTTTCCACGGACTGTGCGTTGACCGTGTCAAGGACAATCAATCAATCAGGCGAGGAGGCGTTCGAGGGCGGGGCGGTCGGGCAGTTGCTCGGGGCCGGGGCGGACGACTTCGCCGGTGCGGACGTAGAGGAACGCGGCGGCGACGGCGTCGAGCGGGACGCCGGACAGTTCGGCCCAGGCCAGACGGTAGACGGCCAGCTGGAGGGGGTCGGCGTTCTGCCGGCGGTTGGTCTTCCAGTCGACGACCTCGAACTCTCCGTCCCCGGTGCGGTAGACGGCGTCGATTCTGCCGCGCACGATCTGGCCGCCCAGGAACAGCTGGAACGGGGCCTCTATGCGGTACGGCTCGCGCTCGGCGTACTCGCTGCGCAGGAAGGCCTGCTTGAGCTCGGCGAGGTCCTCGCTGTCCTCGTCTTCCCCGTACAGCTCCAGATCCGCGTCGTCGAACAGGCTCAGTTGGCCGAACCGCTCCTCGACCCACGCGTGGAACTCCGTGCCCCTTCTCGCCTGCGGCGCCGGAGGCCTGGGCATCGGCCGGAACAGCTGCTCCGCGAACGCCTCCTTGTCCTTCGCGTAGGCCAACAGCTTCGTCGTGGACAACGATCCCGGCATCGGGATCTCGAAACGGACCTCCCGGGCTCGCCTCAGCTCGTCCATCAGGGCTTCCAGGTCCGCGTCCCAGCCGTCCACGAGCTTGCGCTGGCGCACGTCCTCGATGTCGGGGTCCTGCGGCCACTGGTCGCCGGGCAATCTGAGCAGGCCGGTGACGGCCGCCGCCGCGGCCAGCCTCGCCGCCCGCGCCTGCTCGTTTCCGGCGACCGGCCACTCGGCTTGCGCCTGCTGCTCGCGCAGGGGATTCTCGGCCTCGCCCTTCTCCGGGGTGAACGCCCACGCGTCCACCCGCCCCGCCTCGTAGTTCGCGGCCAGGTACTCGCGCAGACTGCTGATCGTGCCGTTCGCGCCACGCGGGTCCTTCTGGGTCTTGCCCCAGACGTGGCCGGAGACGAGCAGCAGTTCCTTCGCCCTCGTCAACGCCACGTACTCGACCCTCATGTCCTCGTACTCGGCGTGCTCCTTCATCAGGGCATTGAACCCGTCGACCGCCTTCTTGTCCGGCTCCGGCGCCAACTCCGGCAGAAACTCGCCGTCGCCCCTGAGCTCGTGCGGGAGCTTGCCCGCGTTCGTCGTGTACTTGTCCGCCCGCGGCCTCGTCTCGTACTGGTGCGGGATCGCCACGACCTCCCACTCCAGGCCCTTCGCCTTGTGCATCGTCAGGATCTTGACGGTCTTGCCCTCGTTCGGCGGCAGGTCCACGTCGAGGCCGCGTTCATGTGCGGCCGCCGCCTTGAGGAAGGTACGGAAGGCGGTGACCGACTCCTCCCCCTCCAGGTCGGTGAATCCGCCGGCCACACCCAGGAACGCGCCCACGGTCTCGGCACAGCGCTGGCGGTACGCGGCGTCGCCGGCGGCGATCTCCACCTCGAGTCCGGTCTCCTGCAGGATCCGGTGCAGCACGTCGACCACCGGCTCGGCCAGCGACCTTCGCAATCTCCTGATCTCGGCGGCGAAGCGCTCGAATCTGGCTCGCGCGGCCTCGGAGAACGGGAGCTCCTCGCCCGGATCGGCCAGGGCGTCGGCGAGGGAGACCACGTCCGTCGGGTCGCTCCCGGCCAGCGCCTGGTCAAGGCCCCGCGCCTGGCCGTCCCCGGGCAGCCGGACCAGCTCGCGGGCGCGCCTGCCGAGCAGGGCGAGGTCCCGCGGGCCGATCCGCCACCTCGGGCCGGCCAGCATGCGGACCAGCGACGCGTTGGCGGTCGGGTCGTCGAGCACGTCCAGCATGGCGACCAGATCGGCGATCTCGGGCAGGTGCAGCAGCCCGGACAGGCCCACCACCTCCACCGGCACGTCCCGGCCGTGCAGTTCGGCGTAGATGTCCGGGATCTGATTCCCGGCGCGCACCAGGACCGCGATCTGTGACCAGTCCCCGCGTACGTACTCGTAGAGGCTCTGGATTCGTTCGCCCAGCCATTGGATCTCGTCGGGATGGGTGGGCAGGAACGCCGCCTCGATCCTGCCTCGCGCGTACTTCTCGGCGCTCGGCCTGAGCAGCCGCACTCCCGCGTGCAGCTCGCGCAGGCGGGCCGAGCGGTCGTTGGCGAACTCGAGCAGCCTGCCGCCGCTGCGGCGGTTCTCGGAGAGCGAGTACTGGCCGGCATCCGAGCCGTCTTGGCGTGGGAAGTGGCGCGGGAACCGGTCGATGTTCGAGGGTGAGGCGCCGCGCCAGCCGTAGATGGACTGGCACGGGTCGCCCACCGCCGTCACCGGGTGGCCGCCGCCGAACAGGCCGGCCAGCATCCGGCGCTGAGCCACCGACGTGTCCTGATACTCGTCGAGCAGGACGACCTGGTATTTCTCGCGCTCGATCATGCCGACCTCGGGCACCTGCTCGGCCAGCTGCGTGCCGAGGGCCATCTGGTCGCCGAAGTCGACGAAGTCCCCGGCCCGCTTGAGCTTCCGGTAGTCCTCGACAAGGGTCAGCAGTTCGGCCCGCTCCAGGGCCACCCGCGCGATCGACCAGTAACCGGCGAAGCCGCGCGGCGCACGGGCGCTCTCCCCCAGCCCGTCGGCGAGTGCCTGGCGGGTGAATGAATCGGTCCAGCGGCGCAGCCCGTCCGGGTCGACGACGTGCTCGGCGAGTTCGGAGTCGAGGTCGATGACCTTCTTGGCGATGGCGGGAATCGAGCCCTTCAGGTATTCAAAGGGTCCTGATGCGCGGCGGACGGCGCGGGCGGCCAGCGTGTACCGGTTGGCGTCCGCGAGCAGGCGCGCGGAGGGTTCGAGGCCCAGCCGCAGGCCGTGCTCCTTGATGAGGCCGTCGGCGTAGGCGTGGTACGTGGCGATGACCGGCTCGCCCGCGTCGTGCTCGGCGTCGGATTCGGGGTCGAAGACGGCGCCGGAGCCGAAGCCGGTATCGGGCGCGCCGGCCGATGAGGCGGGCCGACCCAGTTTGGCCAGGCTGCCGACCACGCGTTCGCGCAGCTCTCCGGCGGCCTTGTTGGTGAAGGTCAGTCCGAGCACCGCGTCCGGCTGCACCGCGCCGATGCCCACGAGCCAGACGACGCGCGCGGCCATCACCGCCGTCTTACCGGAGCCCGCGCCCGCGACGATCACCCCGGGCTCGAGCGGCGCGGTGATCGCGGCCAGTTGCTCCTCGGTGTACGGGATGCCGAGCAGGTCGCTCAGTTCTTCCGGTCTCCCGAGCGCCGCGGGGGTCAAAGCGGCAGCTCCCGGCCCTCGGGCTGACGCGGACAGGCCTTGCGCAGGGAGCAGTGCTGGCAGACGGCCGCTTCGCCGGAGGCGTGGAACCGCTCGGCCAGCACCGTGCCGGCCACCTCGGCCAGCAGCTTCGGCGCCCAGCCCACGTCCTCCTGCTCGCTCAACGGGGCCTGCCGGCGCACGGTCGGCTCCGTCGAGTCCGTCTCGTCGCGCGGATAGACCAGTTCGGCGCCGGCCGTCTCGCCGATCGCGTTCTCCACCGCCATCTGATAGACCGCCAGCTGCCCGCTGTGCTCGGCCTCCTTGGCCGTCTTCGCCTTCCGGCCGGTCTTGAAGTCCACCAGGTAGAGCCGGCCGTCGGCGTCCACCTCGATCCGGTCGATGTAGCCGTGCAGCCGCACGTCCACCCCGCCGACCTGGAGCGTCGTGTCGAACTCCGCCTCGGCGGCCAGGAACTTGCGGCCGTCGCGGTGCCGACCGTGCCAGACCAGGAAGCGCTCGAGGGCGCGGCGCGCGGCCCGGCGCTCCTGCTCGGACTGCCATCTCGCCTCGAACGGCAGCCGGTCCCAGACCCGGTCGAGCCGGTCCATCAGTACGTCGATGTCGGCGGCGGTGGCGCCGGTGGCGACCTCCTCGGCGAGGGCGTGGAAGACCAGACCGAAGCCCTGCTGCTCGGTGGACTGCTCCTGCGCGGCGGCCTGGCGCTCGAGGAACCAGCGCAGCGCGCAGGCGTCCAGGGCCTCGACCGCGCTGGCCGAGAGCGGCACCGGCAGATCGGCGCGCACGATCGGGGTCGGGTTGTCGGTGCGCTCGTACAGGCCCCACCAGAGTTCGGGCGCGGCGTGCGGCGCGAGCGGGGCGCCGTCCGGGGCCTCCGCCGCCGCGATCCGCGCGAGCCGGACGACGGCCGCCTGCCGCAGCTCCTCGCTCACCGCTCCCGCCGGCGCGGTGGCGTACCTGCGCAGCTCGGCCAGCAACGCGGTCAGGCGCAGCGGACGTCGGCGGACGAGGTTGCCGGCGGTCGGCTCCACACCGAGTTCGCGGGTGAAGCGGGACGGGGTCTCGCCCTCCTCGCCTTCGCCGTGTACGGAGGTGACGACCAGGCGTTGCCTCGCGCGGGTGACGGCCACGTAGAACAGGCGGCGTTCCTCGGCGAGCAGTGCGGCCGAGCTCAACGGTTCGGTGAGCCCGTTCGGCCCGATCCGGTCGGCGTCGAGGAGCGAGCCGCGGTGACGCAGGTCGGGCCACAGCCCCTCCTGCACCCCGGCCACGACGACGAGCCGCCACTGCAGGCCCTTCGCCGCGTGCGCCGTCATCAGCTGCACCGCGCCGCCTCTGGCGGCCTTCTCGGCGAGCGTGTCGGCCGCTATGTCCTGCGCCTGCAGACCGCTGATGAAGTCGGTGACCCCGGCGTGGCCGGTGCGCTCCTGGGCCCGAGCGGCCAGGGCGAAGAGCGCGATCACGGCGTCGAGGTCGCGGTCGGCGAGCCGGCCGCCCTGACCGCCGCGGTCCACGGCGCGCCGCAACCGGCTGGGCCAGCGCGAGGGGCGTTGCGCGGTGCCGTGCCACAGCACCCACAGCGCGTCCTCGACCACGCCGCCGTTCGCCAGCGTCTCGGCCGCCGCACGCAACAGCAGGGCGAGATCGCGGGCCGAACCCCCGATGGCCGCATCGACACCGGCGAGCACGGTCGGGTCCGCCACCGCCTCGCGGATGAGCTGGTCCGCGGGACGCGGCGGCGGTACCGGGGCGCCGTCGGAACGCGCACCGGCCAGTGCCTCCTCGGCGCGCAGGGCCCGGCCGAGCCGACGCAGGTCGCCGCTGTCGAGCCCGGCCAGCGGGCCGGTGAGCAGCGTGCGCGCGGTCTCCGGGGTGAGCGCGGCCGGGTCGGCGGCGCAGCGCAGCGCGAGCAACAGCGTGGCGACGGCCGGTTCCCGCGCCAGCGGCAGCTCCTCGGTACGCAGCTCCACCGGGACGTTGCCGACCGTCAGAGCTCTGCGGAGCGCGCTGAGCTGGTTGCCGGTGCGGGTGAGCACGGCCATCTCGGCCCAGTCGACGCCGTCCTCCAGATGCGCCCGACGCAGCAGGTCGGCCACCGCGGCGTGCTCGCCGGCGACGGTCGGGAAGGTCAGGACCGTGACGTCGCCGTCGGCCGGGGCGTCCTCAGCGGGGTGCAGGGCCCGGTGCTCGCGCACCTTCGCCGCGGGCAGCCTGCTGATCGGCATGCGGCGGGCGACCCGGCGGGACGCGGCCAGCAGCCCGGCCCCGGCGCGGCGGCTGGTGTCGAGCACGACGATCTCGGCGGGCCGGCCCGCGCGGCTGCGGAAGCGCTCGGGGAACTCCAAGATCCCGTGCAGGTCCGCGCCTCGGAAGGCGTAGATCGACTGGTCCGGGTCGCCGACCACGACGAGGTCGCGGCCGTCGCCGGCCAGCGCCTCGAGCAGCCGGACCTGCGCCGGGTCCGTGTCCTGGTATTCGTCCACGAAGACGACGCGGTAGGCCGCGCGCAGCTGCTCGCGCACCCCGGGCGTCTCGGCCAGTATCACCGCGCGGTGCACCAGTTCGGAGTAGTCGAGTACGCCGCGCGCGTCCGCCACGTCCAGGTACTCGCCGAAGAAGCGCGCCGCGGCCCGCCAGTCGTCCCGATCCGCGCGGTCGGCGAACTCGCGCAGCCGTCGCGGCTCGAGGCCCTGCTCCCTGGCCCGGAGCAGGACGGCCCGCAACTCCTCGGCGAAACCGCGGGTGCCGAGGGCCGCGCGCAGCGCCGCGGGCCAGCGGGCCTCGCCGGTCGCGCCGCCCGCGTCCCAGCCGGCCGCCGGATCCACCGTGCCGCGGACCAGTTCGCGGATGACGACGTCCTGCTCGGGCCCGGAGAGCAGGCGCAGCGGCGCGGAGAAGAGCGCCGGATCCTTGAACCGGCCGAGCAGCGCGAAGCAGAAGGAGTGGAACGTGGTCGCGCCGGGGACGCCGACCGTCTCGCCGAGCCTGGCCCCTATCCGGTCGCGCAGCTCGGCCGCGGCCGCACGGCTGAAGGTGAGTACCAGGATCTCCTCGGGCCGCACCGCGTCAGGGCCCGACATACGCTCGAGTACGGCCTCGACGAGGGTGGTGGTCTTGCCGGTGCCCGGGCCGGCCAGCACCAGTAGCGGCCCGTCCCGGTGCGCGACCACGGCCCGCTGCCGCGGATCGAGCAGCGGCGCCCGCCCCGGCGCGCCGCGGCGCACCAGGGTGTAAGGCGGGGAGGCCGGAGTCACTTCGGCGGGCCCAGCTTCCTTGCGTTGATCTTCTGACACCGAATGGAGCTCAGGAATCCATGACAGCACACGCCACCGACAGCCGCGCTATTTCCAGCGACTTCTCCTGAGCTGTTGCCTTACCGGGGCTAATGTCCGACCTTTGCCGTCTTTATTCCGAACCATCCCAGCGACAAGAGGATAGCCGCACCCGCTCGCGTTCGAGGTCGAACGGCGTCCCTTCGGCGAGATAGTTCGCCGCCGCCTCGCCGCGCAGGTGCTCGGGCAGCTTCCCGGCGGCGTTCACCACCCGCCACCACGCCACTTCGGAGCCGTATCCGGCCAGCACCGCGCCCACCTGCCGCGCGGTCCCGCGCTCCAGGAACTCCGCGATATCGCCGTACGTCATCACCTTGGCCGACGGAATGCGCCGGACCACGTCGAGCACCTTCCGCGCATACGGAGGAGGATCGTAAGAGCGGTCGATGGAATCGGGCATCGTTTTCAACCTATAGGTGGATGGAGGGACCCTCGCGGCCGGGCACTATGAATACCGGAACTGACTGGAAAACTACTCCCGGGGGTCACCCCGGGCTGCACAGTGGTGGAAGCGTAAGCAACCATAGAACGACTGCCCTCGGCCCGCGGGCCGAAGGCGAGCTGTGCCGTGCGGCGCGGCGATACCCGAAAAGGACAACGTGGACGTCATGGGCACCGAGGAGCGGGACGCGGATCTGTCCGCGGCCTCGGCCGTCGTCGGGGAGAACGCGGATCGGGACGCGCGGCGGGCCGAGAACGGCGCGGGCGGCGTAGCCGGCCCCGTCGTGGTGGACGAACCGCCGGAGCCGCGCCGGATACGGCGGCAGCCCGACCTGATGCGGCTGCTCTTCGAGTCGCTGATGATCGTCGTGGTGCTCGCGCTCGGCAAGATCGGCGTGCAGACCACGAGCGGCCTGGAGTCGGACATCCACAACGGGGCGGCGCTCGCCCCGTCGTTCCTGCTCAACGGCATCACCGTGCTGACGAACGTGATCACCGCGATCATCCCGGTGGGCCTGGGCATCGAGCGCCTGGTGCGCCGGGACGGCCGGCGGGTCGCCGACGGGGTGATCGCCGCCGCCCTCGCCTACGGCCTCAGCAGCCTGCTCAACCTGTGGATCGAGTCGACGTACGCGCCGAGCTGGCTGCTGGCCGAGCTGACCCGGCACGTGAACCAGGGCACCACCTCGCCGCTGCACATCTACATCACCACGCTGATCGCGTTCCTGACCGTGATCGGCTTCAACGACCGCCCGACGCTGCGCACGTTCACCTGGGTGTGCGTCGGGATCTACGCGGTGGCCACCCTGATCACCGGGGACAGCGCGCTGGTCGGCCTGATCGTGACCTTCCTGCTCGGGCGCCTGGTGGCCTTCGGCTGGCGCTATTCCTGCGGCGTGGTCAACGAACGGCCCACCGGGCAGGTGATCGTGCAGATGCTCACCGACGTCGGCGTGGACCCGGTGTCCTGCCGCTGGGACGGCGAGCACGAGGACGTGCGCCGCTACGAGGTGCTGTGCGCGGACGGCCGGCTGCTCGACGTCACCGTGCTCGACCGGGACCGGCAGGCGGTGGGCCTGGTCTACCGGATCTACCGCAGGATCCGGCTGCGCGGCCCGGCGCAACGGCGCAACCTCTTCTCGCTGCGTCGGACGGTGGATCAGGAGGCGCTGCTCTCCTACGCCCTGCGCGACGCCGGGATCCGCACGCCGAAGCTGGTGGCCGTGCGCGAACTGAGTCCCGACGCGGCGATGCTCGCGTACGAGCGGGTGCACGCCACTCCGCTCGGCCGGGTGCCCAAGGAGAAGGTGACGGACGCGCTGCTGGCCCGCGTCTGGCAGACGCTGGCGGATCTGGGCGGCAGTCAGATCGCGCACCGCCGCCTGGCCCTCGACTCGATCCTGGTGGACGAGCGCGGCCAGATCTGGCTGAGCGAACTGCGCAACGGCGAGGTCGCGGCGGCCGATCTGCAGCTGCTGCTGGACGTCGCGGAGACGATGACCGCGCTGGCGCTCAAGGCGGGACCCGAGCGCACCGTGCGGATAGGCGCGCAAGTACTCGGCGCGGACCGGATGGGCGCCGCCCTCCCGATGCTCCAGCCGGTGGTCCTCACCCGCACCACCCGCGCCGCGGTACGCAAGTCCAAGCACCTCCTGCAGCGGCTGCGCGAGGAGGTCATCGAGCTTCGTCCGCACGCTCCGACCATCGAATCGCCGGTGAAACTGGAGCGACTGAGCCCGAAGACCCTGCTGACCGTCGGGGCGGGCTGCTTCGCCATCTACGTCCTGCTCTTCCAGCTCTCCTCGGCCAGCAGCGAGAGCGGCAAGAGCCTGTGGCAGCTGTTCACCGAGGCCTCGCCCTGGTGGCTGCTGGTGGCGGTGGCGGCCTCGGCGCTGACCTACGTCTCGGCCGCGATGATCCTCACCGGCTACGTCCCGGAACGGCTGCCCTCGGTCAGCAACGTGCTGGTGCAGGTGGCGGCGGGCTTCGTCTCGCTGGTCGCGCCCCCGGCGGTCGGCGGCGTCGCGCTCAACGCCCGGTACATGCAGAAACGCGGCATCCCGGCCGGCGCCGCGGTCAGCGCGGTCGGCGCCTCCCAGGCCGTCAACTTCGTGATACACATCGCGCTGATCGCGACCTTCAGCTTCATCGCCGGCCAGAACGTGGGCAAGTCGGACTCCTCGACCCTGGTCATAGCGATCCTGCTGGCGATCGCGCTGCTGGTGATGCTGACGATGACGGTGCCGCCGCTGCGGCACTTCGCCAAGCACCGGCTCGCGCCCTTCTTCGAGGGCTCGCTGCCGCGGCTGCTCGACGTGGCGCAGAGCCCGCGCAAGCTGGCCATCGCGCTGAGCGGCACGGTTTCGCTGTCGCTGTTCAACGCGCTGTGCCTGTGGGCGTCGATCCACGCCATGTCGCCGCCGACCCACGGCCACGTGATCAGCTACGCGACGGCGGCCGTGGTGTTCCTCACCGCGCAGACGGCGGGCTCGTTCATCCCGGTGCCCTCGGGCGTCGGCACGGTGGAACTGGCGATGACCGGTGCGCTCAAGCTGGTCGGCGTCGACGCGGAGACCGCGGTCACCTCGGTGCTCGTCTACCGGATGCTGCGCACCTACCTGCCTGCCGTCCCCGGCTACATCACCTTCACCTACCTGCAGCGCAAGGGCGATCTGTAACGGTGAAGAGCACGGCAGGCGAGCGACGGGGGTGGGTCCTCGAGGAGCGCCGCGACGAGGCTTGAGGTCGGGGCGGGCGGGCGGGCGCAGCGAGATGCTTGAGTGTTGAATAAAAGGGCCTGGACTCATGCTGCGGCGTGAACTAGGCGGCATTGGGGGCTGGCGATAATATTTTGAGTCGCGCAGCGGCCTTATAGGCTATGAGAAGTGGTGGTTCTTGGTGTCGAATTTCGCGCGCACGCAACGAAGCGAAGCGGAGTGAGTACGTGCGAAATTCGACACCAAGAACCACCACGGAGCACAGACACCCGCTTTAAAACTAAGCCCCCTCGCGGCGTCGGCGCTGCTCGTAGCAGTTTCAGGCTGAAGGGCCGTGCTCCATGGTGGTGTTTTGCTGCAGGATTGCGCACGTACTCGCTTCGCTCCGTGCGCGCGCAATCCTGCAGCAAAACACCACCACTCCTCACAGCCAATAACGCCGCTTCGCGACTGAACATATGTCGCCGGCCCCCAGCGCTTTCCGGTTCACGCCGCGGCATTAGTCCAGACCCTTTTATTCAACACTCAAGCATCTCGCTGCGCCCCCGCCCGCCCCGACCTCAAGCCTCGTCGCGGCGCTCCTCGAGGACCCAACCCCGTCGCCCCTTCGGTAAGCGACAGGACCGCCAGAAGACCTCAGCAGGCAAAAGAACCGGAGTCTCCCGCGTCGGACCGCGACGCGGGAGACTCCGGTTCTGCCGGTATTGACGCGAAGCGCCCAGCGGCTAGTAGATCGGCTTCTGCGGCTCGATCTGGTTGACCCAGCCGACGATGCCGCCGCCGAGGTGTACCGCGTCGGTGAAGCCCGCGGCCTTGACCAGGGCGAGCACCTCGGCCGAGCGGACGCCCGACTTGCAGTGCAGCACGATCTTCTTGTCCTGCGGCAGCGAGGTGAGCGCCTCGCCGATCAGGAACTCGTTCTTCGGGATCAGCTTCGCGCCCTCGATGTTGACGATCTCCCACTCGGCGGGCTCGCGCACGTCGATGATCTCGAGGTTCTGGCCCTCGTCGATCCACTGCTTGAGCGTCTTCGGGGTGATCGTGGAGTCCTTGACGGCCTCCTGCGCCTCCTCGGAGACCGCGCCGCAGAACGCCTCGTAGTCGATCAGCTCGGTGACCGTCGGGTTCTTGCCGCAGACCGCGCACTCCGGGTCCTTGCGGACCTTGACCGTGCGGTAGGTCATCTCCAGGGCGTCGTACACCATCAGCCGGCCGACCAGCGGCTCGCCCACGCCGGTGAGCACCTTGATCGCCTCGGTCACCTGGATCGAGCCGATCGAGGCGCACAGCACGCCGAGGACGCCGCCCTCGGCGCAGGAGGGCACCATGCCGGGGGGCGGGGGCTCCGGGTAGAGGCAGCGGTAGCAGGGTCCGTACTCGGACCAGAAGACCGAGGCCTGGCCGTCGAAGCGGTAGATCGAGCCCCAGACGTACGGCTTGTTCAGCAGCACGCAGGCGTCGTTGACCAGGTAACGGGTGGCGAAGTTGTCGGTGCCGTCGACGATCAGGTCGTACTGGGCGAACAGCTCCATGACGTTCTCTGAGTCCAGCCGCTCCTCGTGCAGCTGCACGTTGACCAGCGGGTTGATCTCCTTCACGGAGTCACGCGCGGACTGCGCCTTGGAGCGGCCGATGTCGGACTGGCCGTGGATGATCTGGCGCTGCAGGTTCGACTCGTCCACCGTGTCGAACTCGACGATGCCGAGCGTGCCGACACCCGCGGCGGCCAGGTACATCAGGGCCGGGGACCCGAGGCCGCCGGCGCCCACACACAGCACCTTGGCGTTCTTGAGCCGCTTCTGGCCGTCCATCGCGACGTCCGGGATGATCAGGTGGCGCGAGTAGCGGCGCACCTCTTCCACGGTCAGGCTCGCGGCCGGCTCGACGAGCGGCGGTAGCTTGACCGTCAACGCGCGCGAATTGGGTACTGCTACTGCGGACACGGCCGAAGGTCCCCTCACTAGGATTGATTCGGTGGAAAAGTCGGTTCCTCAGTCGGCAACGATGCCACGCCCCGGCGCATTCCCGCGAGCAGGTCCAGGTGGTGGAAAGCCGGTAGACGCTACCCATGCCAGGTTACCGGGCCGTAGGATGGCAGTGAATCAGAGCTTGCCAGCAGGCCCCAGCGGCCCGCACGACTCGCGAGGAGTGCCGTGACCAGCAGCGCCGAAGCACCCCCGACGGCCGAGGGGCGCGCTCGGTCCATGCGCCTGCCCCGGGTGGCCCGGCGCAACCAGCTGCTCGGCGCGGCCCGCGAGGTGTTCGTGGCCCAGGGCTACCACGCCGCCGCGATGGACGACATCGCCGAGCGGGCCGGCGTGTCGAAGCCGGTGCTCTACCAGCACTTCCCCGGGAAGCTCGAGCTCTACCTGGCGCTGCTCGACCAGCAGTGCGAGATCATGGTCGACAAGATCCGCCACGCGCTGGACTCCACGCACGACAACAAGGCGCGGGTGGCCGCGACGATGGACTCCTACTTCGACTTCGTCGAGCACGAGACCGGCGCCTTCCGGCTGGTGTTCGAGTCCGACCTGAACAACGAGCCGGCCGTGCGCGAGCGGGTGGCCGACGCGCAGCTCGAGTGCGCCAGGCTGATCAGCGAGGTCATCGCGGAGGACACCGGCCTGCCGCACGAGGAGGCCATGCTGCTGGCCGTCGGCCTCACCGGCATCTCCCAGGTGACCGCGCGGTACTGGCTGGCCAGCGGCTCGCCGGTGTCCCGGGAGAAGGCCTCGCAGCTGATCTCCCAGCTGGCCTGGCGGGGCATCGCGAAGTTCCCGATCTCGCCGGCGAAATAGCCGAGGTGACCCGGAGCGTTCCGCGAGAGAGCGGGGCCAGCAGTTACGCTGGCCGTTGCTGGGAATCGAGAGTAACGACCGGCGCGCGAAGAGTATGCGTCGCCATGGAGGGATGAGCCGTGGAGATCAAGATCGGTGTTCAGCATGCGAGCCGCGAGCTGACCGTGGAGTCCGCGCTGAGCCCGGCCGAGGTGGAGGCCGCGGTCTCGGCGGCGCTGTCCGGTAAGTCGGTGCTGCTGGTGCTGGAGGACGAGAAGGGCCGCAAGGTCATGGTGCCGGCGGATCGGCTGGCCTACGTGGAGATCGGCGAGCAGAGCGTGCGCCGGGTGGGCTTCGGCGCACTCTGAGCGAGAGTCGATATCGGAAACCAGGTGCGTGCGTCCCACTCTTGCTGACAAGGTGTCAGTAATGTGGTCGCATGTCCTGGCTCCTGATCTGGCTGGTCGTCGGCGGGCTCACGGTCGGCCTGCTCGGCCGGCTGACCGTGTCCGGCCCCGACCCGCTGCCCTGGCGGCACACGCTGCCGCTGGGGCTGATCGGGGCCGTCGGCGGGGGCCTGCTGACCTCCACCGTGCTCGGCCGGGCGCACGACGGGGTCTCGCTGCTGGTCTCGGTGGTCTTCGCGGCGCTGCTCGTCGCGGCGTACGCGGGCTACCGGCGGGCCAGGGCGCTGCCGCCGCGGCGAACATGGCCGCAGTGAACATGAACGCTGGATCAGTATTAGTGAGATCGGTCACGGTGCGGTGGCGCCGGACTGCGCGGTCCGACACATGCCGGACACGCGATTCGGCCCGGCCGTAGCCTCGCCGCCAACCCTGTTTCCCCGGCCCCGGTTTCCGCCGCCGCGCACGGCGTCGCCCCGATTCAGAGCGTGCCGAGCGCGTGCCGCAGCACCAATGCCTCTCCGGCGAGCCTGCGTTCCACCAGCGTGAGCCGATCCGCGAGCGGCTGCTCCCGCTCGGCCGCGGCGAGGCGCTCGCCCGCCCAACGCTGCGGCCCCGCGTCCACCTGCACGCCGTAGGCCTGCGCGGACAACTGCTGCCAGTGGTACGCCTTGGCCAGCGCCTCCAGCCAATCGACGGACTCGACCCGCCGCTCCGCCTCGTCCAACCGCGGATCCGCGGCCTGCGGCCGGTCGCTCTGCTCCAGCCTGCGGTACGCGGCCGCCGCCGAGCCCGCCGCCGCGAGCCGGTCGGCGAAGTCGGTCGCCGCGGCGCCAAGGGCGGCCCAGCGCTCGAAATCCGCCAGTGCCTGGTACCCGGCGTCCGGCCTTGCCCGGTCGGCGGGCTGACCGGATCGTTCCTCATCAGACTTCTTCACGTCACGCAGCGTACCCATTCGGGGGGCGCCGGGCTGGTAACATGGTGACACCGGCGGTCTCTACGACCTCCGAGGCGGAGAAACGCTCCGCCGGATGCCCGGTCGGCGCCCCGATCGGCTCCGACCGCGCGGCTGGAACGACGTCCCTCGACGCCCGGCGGCCACGCGAAAACCCACCGCATGGGCACAGCAACCCGTACGCCCGGCCATGCGCCCGGCCACGGCCTGCCGCCGCGAGCGAACGAAGAGGTAACGATCATCAGCACCCAGACTCACTCCCCCGACTCCCCCGACGCGGGCTTCGCCGCCCTCGGCGTGGCCGCGCACCTGGTGTCCGCGCTCGACGGGCTCGGCATCACCGCCCCGTTCCCGATCCAGGCCTCCACCATCCCGGTGGCGCTGACCGGCGCGGACATCATCGGCCAGGCGAAGACCGGCACCGGCAAGACGCTGGCCTTCGGCATCCCGGTGCTCCAGGCCATCGAGGAGTCGGCCCCGGCGCAGCCCGCGGCCGACGCGGCGCCCGCCACCGTCGCCGCCAAGGCCGCCGCGGGCTCCTCGCGCCGCCGCGGCCGTCCCACCGGCGGCAACGCCGGAGCCAAGCTGCCGCCGGCCGGCGGCACCCCGCAGGCGCTGATCGTGGTGCCGACGCGCGAGCTGGCCGTGCAGGTCTGCTCCGACCTGGCCGCCGCGGGCAGCACCAACGGCATCCGGGTGCACGCGCTCTACGGCGGCCGCGCCTACGAGCCGCAGGTCAAGGCGCTCACCGAGGGCATCGACATCGCCGTGGCCACCCCGGGCCGGCTGCTCGACCTGGTCAACCAGGGCCACCTGGTGCTCGGCAAGGTGCGCACCCTGGTGCTCGACGAGGCGGACGAGATGCTCGACCTCGGCTTCCTGCCGGACGTCGAGCGGATCATCAAGCTGCTGCCCGCCCAGCGCCAGACCATGCTCTTCTCCGCCACCATGCCGGGCGCGGTCATCTCGCTGGCCCGCCAGTACATGAACCGCCCGACACACATCCGCGCGGCCGACCCGCAGGACGAGGGCATTTCGGTGGCGAACATCAAGCAGTTCGTCTACCGGGCGCACGACCTGGACAAGATCGAGATGCTCGCCCGCATCCTGCAGGCCGACGGCCGCGGCCTGAGCATGGTCTTCGCCCGCACCAAGCGCGCGGTCGCGCGGATCACCGAGGAGCTGCAGGACCGGCACTTCGCGGTCGGCGCGGTGCACGGCGACCTGGCCCAGGGCGCCCGCGAGCAGGCGCTGCGGGCCTTCCGCAACGGCAAGGTGGACGTGCTGGTGGCCACGGACGTGGCGGCCCGCGGCATCGACGTCGAGGGCGTCACGCACGTGGTGAACTACCAGTGCCCGGAGGACGAGAAGGTCTACACCCACCGCATCGGGCGCACCGGCCGGGCCGGGCGCACCGGCATCTCGGTCACCCTGGTCGACTGGGAGGACATGCCGCGCTGGGGCCTGATCAACAAGGCGCTCGGCCTGGACTACGCCGAGCCCGTCGAGCTGTACTCGACGTCCGGTCAGCTCTATGCGGACCTGGATATTCCCGAGGGTGCCAAGGGCGCGCTGCCGAAGCACGACCGAGTCCGCGCGGGTCTGGACGCCGAGGTGCTCGAGGACCTCGGCGGCCCCGGGCAGCGCGGTCGTGGCGCGAAGCAGGAGAAGCAGGACGAGCCGGAGCCGCGGCGTGAGCGCACCCCGCGGCAGCGCCGCCGGACGCGTGGCGGTCAGGGCGCGGCGACGATCTCGCCGAACATGGACGCGGCGGCCGCGAAGGGCGCGGCGCCCGTAGTGGAGAGCTTCGAGTCACCGGCGGCAGCGGCCGGCCAGGCCGTGGCCGGACTGTTCCGTGCACCGGTCGCCACGGCCGGCGCTGGTGTCGGCGTCGTCGGCGGCGGGGCCGAGCAGGACGGCGAGGCGGCCGGGCGGCCCAAGCGTGCGCGCAGCCGGAAGCGGACCGCCGCGCCGGTCGCGGAAGTCGCGCCCGCAGTGGAAGCCGCGGAAGCCGTAGAGGTCGCGGAGAGCACCGTGCCGGAGGCGGCGAAGCCCGCGCGTAAGCGGAGCCGGAAGCGGGTCGGGGAGACGGCGGACGGTGTCGGGTCGGACAGTGCCGTTGTGAACGGTGCCGTGTCGGAGAAGGCTGCGACTGTCGAGGCCGCAGTGGCCGTGGCGCAGCCGGACGAGGCCGCTCCGGTGTCGGAGAAGCCCGCCCGCAGCCGTACCCGGAAGCGCGCGGTCTCCGTGGAGGCCACCGCTGTGTCGGTAGACGCCGTTGCGGCCGCTGAGACCTCGTCGGCCCTCGAGGTCGCGACGTCGGACGAGGCGAAGCCGGCCCGCAAGCGCGCGGCGAGCAAGACCGCTGCGAAGCGGACCGCCACCAAGACGACCGCGGCGAAGAAGAGTGCTGAGCCCGCGGCCAAGTCGACCGGAGCCAGGTCGACTACGGCCAAGTCGACCGCAGCCGGCCGGGGCGGCGCCATCAAGCTGGCTTCCGGCTCGCTCGCCGACCCGAGCCTGCCGGAGCCCGAGCCGGTGCGTCCCGCGCCGGTGAACGAGCCGGTCGAGCTGTCCGAGCCGGTCTTCACCCAGGAGCCGATCCGGCCGGCCGCGCAGCGCACCGGCGAGCGCGCGCCGCGCAAGCGGACCGGTAAGAAGGCCGTGGCCGCCCAGGGCTCGCCGACCGGGCAGGTCACCTCGTCGGTGGCCGCGGCGGAGCAGTCCAAGGCCGAGCAGCCGAAGGTCAAGAAGCCCAAGGCCGATAAGCCCGCGGTCGAGCACGACGCACCTGCCGACGCCGCCGTCTGGCACGCCGGGCACACCGCGGACCTCGCGACCGCCCCGGAGTCCACCGACCCCGCGGCGGACCCGCTGAACGCGGGCCCGGTCGCCAACCGCCGACGCACCCGGATCTGAGGGCCCTGCGGGCCGACTGACCGCAACACTGGAGAGGGGAGCCGCGTTGTCGACGCCGCCGTTCCTGGCCCTGCCGCCGGGAGCCCGACGCATTCAACTGTCCGTCTCCGCCGGCCCGCTGGCCGCGCTCGAGGCCTGCCCGGCCGAGGATGCGGACGTGCCCGCGGAAGTCTTGTGCGTACCCGGATTCACCGGGTCCAAGGAGGACTTCCTGCCGATGCTCGCGCCGCTCGCCAAGGCCGGCCTGCGGGTGGTCGCGATCGACCAGCGCGGCCAGTGCGACTCGCCCGGGCTGCCGTCACAGCAGCCTTATACCCTTCGCGGGTACGGCGAGGAGCTGCGCGAGCTGATCGAGCAGCGGGCCGCCTCGGGCGTCGCGGTGCACCTGCTCGTGCACTCCTTCGGCGGCTACGTGGCGCGCCAGGCGCTGATCAACGGCCCGGCGCTGCCGCTGGCCTCGGTGACGCTGCTCGGCACCGGCCCCGGCGCCGTCCCCCGGCCGGCCGCCGACCGGGTGCGGCTGTTCCTGGCCGTCAGCAGTGTGCTGAACCCGGTCGTCGGCAATCGGCTGCTGCTGCTCGACCGGCATCCGGAACCGGCGGTGCAGGCGTTCATCAGGCACCGCATCGCCGGCAACGACACACGCGCGCTGCGCGCGATGGCGCGCTGGCTGCTCGGCGAGCCGGACCGGGTGGACGCGCTGGCCGAGATCCTGCGCCGGGACGAAGTGCCCTGCCAGGTGGTGTGCGGGGCGGACGAGCGCACGTGGCGCGTCCCCGAGCAGCGCGGCATGGCCGAGCGGCTCGGCGTCCCGTTCACCGCGATCCCGGGCGGCGGACACTCGGTGAACGTGGAGCAGCCGGAGCGGCTGGTCGAGGCGCTGCTCGAATTCTGGACGAAAACGGGCTCGGCCTCGGCGACGTCCACGGCGCCCGGTGGGACGACGGGTACGGCGGGCGCGCTCTAGACGGGGCCGGGGGTCGGGGCCACGTCCAGGACCGCCGCTGCGGCCGAGTCCGGGGGCTTAGCCCGGCGGCCTGGCGGTCGGGTCAGCCCTCGTCGAGTTCCACCAGAAACGAGGTCGTCTTCCCGCCTCCCGGCGCCGCACGCACCCACCAGCTCGCGGTGAGCGCGTCGACCAGGCTGAGGCCTCGATGATGCTCGTCCTCGGGCCCTGCGTCGAGCATCAGGGGTAAGTCCACGCATCTGTCGGTGACCTCGCAAAGCAGCCGCCGCGCCTCAGTGCCCTGAGCGGCGATCGCATTCTGCTGAGGCCCGTAGACCAGCCGCGCGTGCACGGTGATCGGCCCGGCGCCGTGCAGCACCGAGTTGGTCACCAGCTCGCTGAAGGCGACGAGTGCGCCGTACGCCTGTTCCTCCTTGCCGGGGCACTGCGCGTCGAGCCAGCCCTCCAGCCAGATCCGGGCCAGCCGAGCGTGCACCGGTAGGGCGGGGAATGTCCACCAGACTCCGTCGGCCGAAGCGGCAGTCTGCTCCGGCTTCGCTTCGGCTGGTGGCGCTTCGTGCATCATGGTGCGCATCGCAGACCACAACCTCTCGGCTCCGCGGTCTGACGGCCCGCCGGCGTTGGCGGCGCGTCATCCGTCGTCTACTCCCCGAGAGTAGGCCGTGCGGAGGCGATTGCGGATGCACTTTGCATCAACGCAACTCTTTCGAGCTACGGAAAGTCCCCTGCACGTCCTCTTTCCGTTATATGCCGAGGTCCCCTTGAACCTTTGTTAGGGTTCGAGGGGACCTCGGGCGCCGTGCGGTGCGCCGTGCGCGCCGGGGCGCGCTACCGGATCAGAGCTCTGCTCAGACCTGGTCGGCCTTCTCCAGCGCGGTGCAGCAGGTGTCGGTGATCAGCCGGGTGACGTTGTACGGGTCGCAGTTGGCGTTCGGGCGACGGTCCTCGATGTAGCCCTTCTGGTCCACCTCGACCTGCCACGGGATGCGCACCGACGCGCCGCGGTTGGACACGCCGTAGCTGTACTCGTTCCACGGGGCGGTCTCGTGCAGGCCGGTGAGCCGGTCCTGGATGCCGTCGCCGTAGCCCGCGACGTGCTCGAGCGGCTTGCCCTCGGCGCCGAGCGACTCGGCCGCGGTGATGATCGCGTCGTAGCCCTCGCGCATGGCCTTGGTGGAGAAGTTGGTGTGCGCGCCAGCGCCGTTCCAGTCGCCCTTGACCGGCTTCGCGCCGAAGCTGATGCTGACGCCGAAGTCCTCGGCCACCCGGTGCAGCAGCCAGCGCGCCACCCACAGGTGGTCGGCGGCCTCGACCGGGCCGACCGGGCCGACCTGGAACTCCCACTGTCCGGGCATGACCTCGGCGTTGATGCCGGAGATCGCCAGGCCGGCGGCCAGGCAGTAGTCCAGGTGCTTCTCGACGATCTCGCGGCCGACGATGTTGGACGCGCCGACGCCGCAGTAGTACGGGCCCTGCGGGCCGGGGAAGCCGCCGCCCTCGGGGAAGCCGAGCGGCCGGTCCCCGTCGAACATGGTGTATTCCTGCTCGATGCCGAACCAGGCCTCCTGGGCGGCGAAGCGCTCGGCCACCTCGACCGTCGCGGCGCGGGTGTTGCTCTCGTGCGGGGTGAAGTCGATGTTCTCGACCTCGCACAGCACCAGCACGTCGTCGCCCCCGCGCACCGGGTCGGGGCAGGTGAATACGGGCTTGAGCACGCGGTCCGAGGCGTGGCCCTCGGCCTGGTTGGTGCTGGACCCGTCGAAGCCCCAGATCGACGGCTCGGCGCCATCGGCCAGAATCTTCGTCTTCGAACGCAGCAGCGCGGAGGGGCGGGTGCCGTCGATCCAGATGTACTCGGCCTTATAGCTCACGGGCAGTCCTCAACAGGCATCAATAGGGCGGGCTGGCGCCACCAGGCTCACAGTGTTGCGTTTCCGCCTTGTTAACCCATCGTGAACTCGGCATCAATCACGTGACGAGTCGCCGTCCGGCGGGTCCTGGTCGAACCACTCGGCGGGCGGCCCGTCCTGGAAGTACTCGTCCGTGGGGGCCGAGTCCTCGTCGTGCAGGATCGGGCTGTCCGCGTTGGTCAGCACGGCGGCGAGCGGTGGCAGCAGTGCGGCGACGCAGGTCATGGCCCCGGCCGCGGGCACCGAGTAGAAGCGCACCCAGGTCCACGCCGTGACGATGAGCACCATGCAGACGCCCATGATCAACATGTAACGCAAGTGCCTGCGGGCGGGGCTGACCGGCCGCGGCGGCCGCGGCGGCACGGGCGGCTGTTCCACCGGGTGGTACGGCGGCACGTCGCGCCCCGGCTGGTAGTGCGCGCCCTGCCGGATCCGCCACACCACCACCGCGATATTGCCGAGGGAGAGCAGGCTGAGCGCGACGAAGAAGGCCAGGAAGGGCAGCGAGCGCAGCCAGAAACCGAAGATCCCGATGCCGAGCAGCCCGTTCGCCAGCCCGGAGCAGGCCAGCACCAGGCGCATCCGCAGCGGGCTGCGGGCGTGGCTTGGCTCGTCCCCCGTCCGGGGCCGATGCTCGTGCACCATGCTCGTCGCCTGCCGCTTCCTCTGGCTTCCGCCACGGTATCCAATTCGCGCGCGTTGACGGTATCCAATTCGCGCGCGTCGACGGTGTCCAATTCGCGCGTTGAAGGTGAGAACGCCGGGCTCAGCGGTCGATCCGCTCTCCCAGCTTACGCAGGAAATCGCTCCATTCGGCCACGAACCGCGGATCTTCCGCGGTCACGCCGGTGGTCATCCTGGTGATCTGCCGAAGCAGTCGCGGATAGGTGGCCACGGAGAAGCTCAGCAGGGCGAGCAGCTGCGGATCGAGGTCGGCGGGGGCGAGCCCGCGTTCCTGCCGGTCGCGCATCTCGGCCACCTTGAGCTGGATGAACGGCTCGCGCTCGTCCTCGCGTGGGACGGGGCGGTCGCCGAAGGCCAGCGCCTCGCGCTGCAGGTACTGCAACCATGGGCCGTCCGCCGACTCCTGCTCGAAGTAGTGCGCGAGCAGGTCGCCGAGCCGGTCCGGCGCGGCCTCCATCCTGGCCCGGCGACGGGTCTTGACGTGCTCGAGCAGGTCCGCGAACAGGTGGTCGCCGGCGCGTCCTCCGGTGCTCAGGAACATCGAGTACGCGAAGCCGGAGGCCCAGCCGGGCAGCCGCTCGATCAGCGCGTTGCCGCTGGCGTCCGGGCCGACCGGGAGGCGCTGCACCAGGAACGCCGCGACCAGCAGCACCGCCGCGCTCACCGGGAGGGTGATCGAGAAGGCGTGCGCGGAGGCGGTGGCCACGGCGTGCGCTCCCCCGACGGGGGTGCCGAGTGCGGTGAAGTAGAGCAGTCCGGCGAGGGCCACGCCGAGCACGTTGCCGGTCTGCATCGTGGTGGTGACCATGCCTGAGGCGGAGCCGGCGTCCTCCGGAGCGACCCCGGAGATGACGGTGCCGATCATCGGGCTCAGGCCGAGTGCCTGGCCGATGCCGGTGACCACGAGCGCGGGCGCGAGCTCCCAGGGGCTCAGGCTCGGCCCGGCCGCCGCGGCGGTCGCGGCCACGGCGCAGTAGCCGAGCGCGGCGATGATGTAGCCCACGGCCAGGATCTGCCGGCCGAGGATCGGCACGATGCGCGGCGCGGCCAGCGACATCAGCAGGAAGGCCACCGCGCTCGGCGTGTAGGTGAGCCCTGACTTCAGGGGGCTGTATCCGAGGCCGGACTGCAGGTAGACCGCCTGGATCAGCATGTATCCGGCGTAGGACACCAGGAACAGGGCCGCGATCGCCAGGCCGTAGCGCATCGCCGGTTCGCGCAGCAGGTCGGTGCGGATCAGCGGGGAGCCGCCGCCGTCCGCGAGCCGCCGCTCGTAGCGCAGCAGGGCGAAGCCGGCCGGAATGCTCAGGGCGAGGCAGAGGAAGGTCCACCAGGGCCAGCCGAGGTCGCGGCCTTCGAGCAGCGGCACGGAGAACAGCAGCAGGGTGGTCGCGGACAGCACGACGCCGCCGAGGTCGAGCTTGCTGTGCGATTCCGGCCGGTCCCTCGGAATGATGAAGTACGCCGCGACGACGGCGAGCAGGCCCACCGGCAGGTTCACCAGGAACACCGGCCGCCAGGTCCAGCCGAACAGGTCGAGCGCGAGCAGCCCGCCGCCGATGACCTGCCCGGCGATCGCGGCGAGGCCGATGACGGAGCCGAAGAGGCCGAGCGCCTTGCCCCTGCGCTCGGCCTGGAAGGTGGTCTGGATGACGGCCAGCACCTGCGGGTACATCAGGGCCGCACCGATGCCCTGCAGGGCGCGCGAGCCGATCAGGAACGCGGCGTTCGGGGCTATGCCGCACAGCAACGAAGCGGCCGTGAAGCCGAGCAGGCCGAGGATGAACAGCCTTCTGCGGCCGAACAGATCGCCCAGCCGTCCGCCGGTGACCAGCAGACAGGCGTACGTCATCGTGTATCCGGAGACGACGAGTTCGACGCCGCCGAAGCTGGTGTGCAGGCCGGCGCGGATGGCCGGGATGGCCACGTTCACGATGGCGCCGTCCAGGATCACCATGAAGGTGCCGACCAGTACCACGGCGAGGATCAGCCACTGCCGCGACTCCGGGGGCGGGGCGGCCGGTGCGGCGGCCGCTTTCGATGCGAGCGCTTCCCCGACTTCGCTGATCGACTGTCCGGTTTCCGGCATGGCGGGCCCCTCCCCGTTGACGGCAGAGCTCGTATGTAAGAGCTCAGGCGTTTCCGGGGAGCATAGCCGGATCGCCCGAAAAGCAATGTGACCCAGATCACACTCTAAAAGTGAACGGAACGGTTTCGTACACACTGGCGGCCGGGGTACAGTCTTCAGTGTACGAAACGGTTTCGTTCAGATGGCCGGGGCGGTATTATCCCGGACGTCGGTCGCGACCGTGAGCACTACCAGGCCGCGAGAGGAGTCAGCATGATCGAGGACGACATAGTGGTCGAGAAGGACGTGCGCGACTCCAAGCGCGGCGCCGAACGTCGCACGGCCATCTGCCAGGCGGTCTGCGACCTGCTCGGCAAGGTCGGCTACGACCGGATGACGATGGACGCCATCGCGAACCAGGCCAAGGCGAGCAAGGCGACCATCTACCGGATGTGGGTCGACAAGCCGGAACTCGTCGCCGACGCGCTCAAGTGCAACTTCGGGGACAGCGCCGAGACTCCGGACACCGGCTCATTGCGCGGGGACCTGCTCGCGCTGATGGGCACGGCCTGCGAGATCACGAACACCGAGGTCGGGGAGATCGTCGCGGGCGTGATGACCGCGGCCTCGCACGATCAACGTCTCGCCGAGACCCTCAACGAGACGTTGTTCAAGGACAAGCTGAAGCTGCACGCCGAGATCGTCGGGCATGCGGTGAGCCGGGGCGAGGTCCACGCGGACACCGACCCCTCGCTGTTGCACGAGGTGATGCACTCCATGATCACCGGGCGCAAACTCTGGAGCCTCGGGCCGCTCGACGACGAGTTCGCCCAGCACGTGGTCGACGACGTGCTGATTCCGGTGCTGACCTACCGGAAGCCCTGACTTCGCCCGCACGCCCTTCGACTGAAGACTTCGACTGAAAACAGCTGACCGTATCGGTGGCGGCGCCCTGCATCCAGGGCGGCCGTCCGGGGACCGACGCTGCCTTCGACTCGAACACCAGTTCCATATAATGCATGTCTCTGCCAATAATCCATGCCTGACCGTGATCCCTGGAGGGACACTCCCATGACTGACCTCCTCACGGCGGACGCCCCGCCGAAGGACTCCAGGCGCTGGCTGGCCCTCGTGGTCATGCTGCTCGCGCAACTGATGGTGGTGCTCGACTCCACCGTCGTGAACATCGCCATGCCGCAGGCGCAAATCGCCCTGCACATCACCGACGCCAACCGGCAGTGGATGCTCACCGCGTACACACTGACCTTCGGCGGCCTGCTGCTGCTCGGCGGTCGGGTGGCCGACTACGTCGGACGCAAGCGGATGTTCCTGATCGGCCTGGTCGGCTTCGCCCTGGCCTCCGCGCTCGGCGGCCTGGCCCAGAACCAGGGCATGCTCTTCGGCGCCCGCGCGCTGCAGGGCGTGTTCGGCGCGGTGCTCGCGCCGGCCTCGCTCTCGTTGATCACGGTGACCTTCACCGACGTGAAGGAGCGGGCCCAGGCCTTCGGCGTGTACGGCGCGATCTCCGGCGTCGGCGCGGCGATCGGCCTGATCATGGGCGGCTGGCTGACCCAGGACTTCAGCTGGCGCTGGACCCTGTTCGTCAACATCTTCATGGCCGTGATCGCCTTCGCCGCCGCCGTGCCGCTGCTGACCGAGTCCAAGGCGCACGGGAACACCAAGTACGACATCCCCGGCGCGATCCTGTCCACGGCGGGTCTGGCGAGCCTGGTCTACGGGTTCACCAACGCCGCCAAGGCGGGCCAGGGCTGGACCTCGGGTTCGACGCTGCTGTTCCTGATCGGCGGCGTCGTGCTGCTGATCGCGTTCGTCCTGCTCGAGGCGCGGGTCTCCAACCCGCTGCTGCCGCTGCGGGTGCTGTGGCACCCGAACCGCGGCGGTTCCTACCTCGGTTCGGTCCTGCTCGGCGCGGGCATGATGGGCATGTTCATGTTCATGACCTACTACTTCCAGCAGTCCCTGGACTACTCGCCGCTCAAGACCGGGCTGCTCTACCTGCCGTTCACCGGCGCGCTGATCGTCACCGCCGGCATCGTCAGCGCACTGCTGCCGAAGCTCGGCCCGCAGGTCATCATGACCTACGGCGCGCTGATCGCGACCGGCGCGATGGTCTGGCTGACCCAGCTGAAGCTGGACTCGTCCTACGCGACGATGATCCTGCCGGCCTTCATGGTCATGGCGCACGGCATGGGCTGCGTGTTCGTGGCGATGGCCAACACGGCGCTGACCGGCGTGGGCGACCACGACGCCGGTGTGGCGAGCGCGCTGGTCAACACGACCCAGCAGATCGGCGGCTCGCTCGGCGTGGCGCTGCTCAACACCTTCTTCACCACGGCGACCGCAACCTACTTCGCCGCACACAAGTTGTCGCTGGGGGCGGCGAAGGCCGGGGCTCTCAGCGCCATCCACGGCTACAACGTGGCGTTCACCGTGAGCGCCTTCCTGCTCGCCGCCTGCGCGGTGGTGTTCTTCGCCCTCATCCGCAAGGACAAGTCGGGCGAGGGCGCGGTGGCCGGAGTCACGGCCGACCGCCCGGTGGTACACGTGGGCTGATCCACAGCGAAAGCGCAGGGCCTCGGGACGACCTCATCGTCGTCCCGAGGCCCTGCGGCGTTTCCGGCGGCCGTCATGTTTCCGAATGTTGACAGGCCTACGGCAGGCTTACGCCCCGGCGCTGAAGGCCGGGTAGTAGGCGCCGGACTGGCCGGCCGCGGTCGGGTGGTAGGACTCGGAGATGTCCAGGATGTTCAGCGAGTGCAGCCAGGAGTTGCTGTCGCAGATCTCGTGGCCGGAGAAGGCCGAGCGCACGTCGACGAACGTGTCGCCGTACTTAGCGGCCGCGGTCTGGATCACGCCGTCGAGGACGTCGGCGCCACCGTCTATGGCGGTGCGGCTGGTGCCGCTGAGTCCCACGCAGCTGGAGGACTGGGACAGGTCGTAGAACTCGGGGTAGCCGGTCACCACGACCTTGGCGTTGGGCGCGTCGGCGGCGATGGTGCTCAGCACGTTGTCGAGCTTCGCCGGCAGGGTGCTCTTCGCCGAGCTCTCGGCGCTGTCGATGGCACTCACACAGGCACTGGTGCCTTCGAGGACACAGGTCTCCATGATGCTGCTGAAGCCGAGGTCGTTGCCGCCGATGGTGATCGACACGAGCGTGGTCGAGGAGCTGAGCGCCGAGACCTGGCTGCTCAGGACGTCCGCGGTGGTCGCGCCGGAGCAGGCCACGAAGTTGAAGGACGACGGCGAGTTCGCGTTGGCCCAGAGCTGCGGGTAGGCGTTCGTGCTCCGGTCGCAGGAGCCGCTGCTGCTGGTGTAGTTACCGGCGCCGACGCCGGAGGCGTAGGAGTCGCCGAGGGCGACGTAGTTCACCGAGGCGGCATGGGCGGCACCGGATCCGGCGAGGGTCAGCGCGGCGGCGGTTCCGGCCGTGGCGGTTACGGTCAGACATCGGCGGGCAAGCGTGGGCATCATGGGTTAATTTCCTCCCTAGTGGCAGCCTTCGGTACAGAAGTAGTCACGAATCAGGCCCGTCACAAGGCCGTTTCGCGGTCTTTACGGAGTTTCACAAGGACGGGCGATGGGCACCGGCGCCCCGAGGGTGCTTCGGCGCGCGGCCGGACGGCGGCGGACGGCAGAATTGGTCCCGTGAGGATTCTGGAGACCTTCGAGGTCGTGCTCGGCTCGCTGCTGGTGCTGAGCACCTGGATCTCGGTGGTCGCGAACCTGGTGGTGCCGCGCGGGCTGCGCTCGCGCTACACCCGGCTGATCCGGGACCTGGTGCGCGGACCGTTCCAGCTGGCGGCGGACCGCTGCCGCACCTTCGAGGCCAAGGACCTGATCCTGGCCTGGGCCGCACCGCTGTCCATCCTGCTGACGCTGCTGAGCTGGCTCGGCCTTTCCGTGGTCGGCTTCGGGCTCATCCTGGCCGGCATCGGCGAGATCAGCGTCGGCAAGGGGTTGCTGGAGTCCGGCTCCTCGGTGTTCACCCTGGGCTTCCTGAGCAGCTCGGACAGCCAGCAGTCCTTCGTCGACTTCTGCGCCGCGGCCACCGGCCCGGTGATGATCGGCCTGCTGGTCGGTTACCTGCCGGCGATGTACAGCGCGTACTCGCAGCGCGAGGCCGAGGTCACCATGCTGCAGGCGCGGGCCGGCGTGCCGGCCTGGGGTCCGGAGATCCTGATGCGGCATGTGCAGGTGCCCGGCCTGATCACCCAGCTGCCCGGTCTCTACCAGGGCTGGGAGCGCTGGTGCGCGCAGATCGCGGAGAGCCATACGAGCTACCCGGTGCTGATCCACTTCCGTTCGCCGCGGGCGACCCGCAACTGGCTGATCGCCCTGCTGGCCATCATGGACGCGGCGGCCCTCGAGCTCGCCCTGAACCCGTCGAAGCCGAAGGCGACGATGCGGATGACGCTGCGGGCCGGCTTCACCTGCCTGCGGGAGATAGCCGACGTGGAGGGCATACCGTACAACCCGGATCCCGATCCGGACGCCGAGATAGAGCTGACCGAGAGCGACTTCTCGCAGGGTCTTGACATGCTCAAGTACGCGGGGTACCCGATGGAGCGCGACCCCGCGGAGGCCTGGGCGCACTTCCGGGGGTGGCGGGTGAACTACGAGGCGCTGGCGTACACGCTGGCGTATCGGATCGACGCGGTCGCCGCGCCGTGGTCGGGGCCGCGGCGGACCCAGCGTCAGGTGCTGGCGGTACGCTCCCCGGTGGACCGCCAGCCGTCGAAGACGAAGGCGCGGCAGCGCCCTGACGCGGAATCTTGAAACGCCGCTTCGCAACAGAACATGTGTCGCCGGCCACCAGCGCTGTCCGGTTCACGCCGCGGCCTATGGTCAGGCCTTTTCATTCAACACTCACCCTCACCCTCGTCGCGGAGCTCCTCGGGGACCCAACCACGTCGACCCTCCGGCCATGCTCCACAACCGGCGAACCACCCACGGAGGGAGCGTGGCGACATTGTGCACAGAGCGGGGCGCGGGCGACGTGCCGCTCACCAGAACGACTATCGGCATTGACTGCTCAGTCGACGCAGGGGACTCCGGGCGGGGGGTCGAGATTCACCGGCAGGGCGGCGGCGGGCGCGGCGGCGGGCGGGACGGCGGCACGCAGGGGCGCGGCGGTCTGGCCGTGCTGGGCCGTCGAGCCGCTGCTCCGGGCGGTCGTCGATCGGGTGCCGTTCGCCGCGTGCGTCGCCATGGCCTCGCTCTGCGCCGAGCCGCCCTCGGAGCCGTCGGCGGCAGAGGCCGACGCCTGCGCCGAGGCCTCCGCCGCGGACTGCGGGATCTGCGGGCCTGAGCCCGTGTCGGTCACGCCCTGCGGCGTCTTGCCCGCCAGCAGCTCCTGGGCGACGGCCTTGACCGCGACCGGGTCGATCAGGTTCACCGACTCGCCGTCCTCGGTGGCGAAGCCCTCGATCGGC
>Ga0185299_10002316_pt1 | contig 30054 bp, 30 predicted proteins | sample PaiPotPPA55metaG_FD_128002 | JGI IMG/M metagenome (GOLD analysis project Ga0185299, IMG submission 128002) | Iron sulfur acid spring bacterial and archeal communities from Banff, Canada, to study Microbial Dark Matter (Phase II) - Paint Pots PPA... ...
CTTGGTCAAGAAAAAGGAAAGAGAAAAGATCCCATCAAGTGAAGAGAAAAACGGGCCCTCGCAGCTCGTGCAGTCGAGGTGTCCCTTGACAGAGCCGACAACGTCATAGACGGCACGTTTAGCGCTCGCCGAAGCCGCATAGTCTCCCTCGCTCGCGGGCGGTGCGCGGTCCTGCCGCGCCTGGAGTTCGTGCACTTTGGATCTAAAAACGGTGAATTGGAGACCGTATTATGTTTACTCCTAAGCCGTTTATGATCAACACTTACAAGAAGGCGTCCAGGCGTTGATTCTAAACAACTTACAGGAATTCTAACTTCTTTAGAATCAACGCTTACGAAAAACAGGGGAGGGGGAGGGGCAGGCAGAAACAAACGCAAATAGCTCAGCCGCGCTCAGGTGGGACAGCCTTATCTTGGCTGTCTCCTATTTATCAACGAGCCTATCCCACGACGGAGGCCGGCCGTCTCGGACTGGCCTCAACCAGCTCCAAGAATCGTCTGTGCACTGTGCTGTCTTGTGTCAGCTCCGGGTGAAACGTCGCGGCCATCACGTTAGCGTTCTGGACGAGCACGGGCTTGCCCCCGTATTCACCCAACACTTCAACCCCGGTACCAACGCGATCGATGACCGGCGCGCGAATAAAAACCATCTCCATGGGCGCATCCGTCAACTTGCTCGAACCGAAAAACACGTCGCTGGCCAACTGCCGGCCATACGCGTTGCGCAAAACAGTCATGTCCAACAAACCCAAAGAAGCCTGCGCCGGACTCTTAACTTCAGTCGCCAGCAAAATAGCCCCAGCACAGGTTCCAAAAACTGCCCCGCCATCCGCCGCAAATTTCCTTACCGCATCAAACAAACCCTCTTCCTGCAAGAATTGCAGCTGCGTAGTGCTCTCGCCGCCAGGCAGGATCAGCCCGTCGCACCCGTCGAGGTCGTCGACCGTGCGCACTTCCACAGTATCCGCGCCCAACCCGCCGAGCGTCGCCGCGTGCGCCGCAAAATCCCCCTGCACCGCCAAAATCCCGATCTTCACGTCATGCACTCCGTCATTTCATGGGGACGGTGCTTATTTCCCCTGGCAGGGCTCCGCCCGTCGTCGTAGGGGCACGGCACGCCGTGCCCTTCTTTGTAGTGGCGCAGCGTGCTGCGCCACTACAGGAAACCAGGTGACTGAACGATTCCAAAGAAGTTGGTCACCACCCGCGCGTCGAAAGCATGTCCTTCTCTTCGAGTTGCCGCACATCGATCCCACGCATCGCCTCGCCAAGTTCCTCGCATGCCTCAAGCACAGCCTTCGGATCATCGAAGTGCGTCGTAGCTTTCACCACGGCCTTTGCCCGCGCCTCCGGATCGCTCGACTTGAAAATCCCCGAACCAACAAAAACTGCTTCCGCGCCAAGACGCCGCACAAGCGCCGCATCCGCGGGGGTTGCAATCCCGCCCGCCGAAAAATTCGGAACTGGCAGCTTCCCTGTCTTCGCAATCTGGCGGATCAGCTCGAGCGGCGCGCCGAGTTCTTTTGCTTCGCGCATCAACTCATCATCGCGAAGCATAGTTAGCTTTTTCATCTGGCTCACGATGGTGCGCATATGGCGCACAGCTTCGACCACGTTGCCGGAACCTGCTTCGCCCTTCGTGCGAATCATCGCCGCGCCTTCCGCAATGCGCCGCAATGCCTCGCCTAGATTGCGCGCGCCGCAAACGAACGGCACGCGGTAATCGTGCTTCCAGACGTGATTTTCTTCGTCGGCAGGAGTCAGCACTTCGCTCTCATCGATGAAGTCCACTTCGAGTGCCTGAAGAACTTCCGCTTCGGCAAAATGTCCGATGCGCACCTTGGCCATCACCGGAATGGTGACGGTCTGCATGATCTCGCGGATGATCTTGATCGAGGCCATCCGAGCCACGCCGCCTTCTTTACGAATATCGGATGGCACGCGCTCCAGCGCCATCACGGCGCAAGCGCCGGCATTTTCCGCAATCTTGGCTTGCTCGGCGTTGGTCACGTCCATGATGACGCCGCCCTTGAGCATCTCCGCCAGGCCGACTTTCACTCGCCACTCGTTTGCCGTGCCGTCTGCCTTACCGCTGCCGTTCACTTTCTTCGCGTCCATTTCATTTCTCCTCTTGTTTCAAATATCTCGGTGTATTATTCACCGCTAAAATTGTTTGGACCGCCACCTCTAAGTGCTGCGCGCTTCGGTCGTAGCATTTTCTTTTTGTCCAATCACGACAAATCTTCCTGTGCCTTTGGCCAGCACTTCACCGGCGCTATTGCGAATTTCTCCAACAAGGAACAGGTTGCGTCCCTTTATGTCCGCCTCGTAGCCCTCGACGACGATCTCTTCATCCACCTTTACGGGCTTCAGATATTGGACGGTCAACTCCGCGGTTACGGCGCGAACTTCGCGGAACCGGCAGACTTTCCCCATGGCCTCGTCCAACAGCGTGGCAATAATTCCGCCGTGAGCCATCCCGCCGCCGCCCTGGTACGCCGCACCCAGAATAAACTTTCCAACTATCCGGCGCTTAACATTGTCCTGCATAAACGTGAGCTTCATGCCGAGATCGTTCGCGCCACCGCAGCCAAAACACTTGTTCACCGGGTTCGGCGCTAATGTAATCGTGTCGGTCAAATTCAGCCCGCCTCTCCGCTTTTTTCTCTCTTTGCTTCGTTGCCTAATTACATTTCTGCTTCGCTTCATCAAACAAGCGCAACACGGCTGCGCTCGGCACGCCGCACGCCGCGCTGGCGTTTGCGCATTTCCACGCGCAATGTATCCGCCAGTGTCGCGACGCCGCGGGCGATTTGCTTCTCATCCAATCCGGCATATCCAAGACGTAGCGTGTTGGGCAGCGGATTCTGCACGTAGAAATAACGGCCCGGCGCGAAGAGAACGCCGCGTTCTTTCGCATGAATCAAGAGTTCGCTGGCGTCAAAGCCCGGCGGTAGTTCGAGCCACAAACACATTCCGCCCTCGGGACGCGTCCAGCGCGTGCCTTCGGGCATGTGCTTGCGAAGCGCCTCGTCCAAAGTTACGAGCCGAGAAGCGTAGACCTTGCGCATTTTTGCGAGATGCTTGGTGAACAATCCACGCCGTAGAAACTCCGCGAGCGTTGCCTGCGCGAGTTGGTCTGTGTGCAAATCAGTGGTCTGCTTCACGATGCGCAGACGCTCTATGGCGGTCGGGGGAGCGACAATCCAGCCCACGCGCAAACCAGGAAAGGCGACCTTTGCGAAGCTGTCGATATGAATGACGATATTTGCGCGATCGAGCTGCTTCAGAGAAGGCACGCGCTCGTCGCGTGCGTGGAGCCTTGCGTAAATGTGGTCTTCCACGACGGGCACTTGGTGACGTCCGGCAAGCTCCAAGACTTTGCGACGCGACGCGAGCGGCATCGAAGTCCCTGTGGGGTTCTGAAAATCAGGTGTGAGCACAATCAGCTTTACGCGGTTCGCGGCGAGCGTGGCTTCGAGAGCTTCGAGATCAATGCCGAGAGCGGTTCCGGGCTCCGGACGTGTTTGCATCGGTACGCCGAGACAACGTGCTCGCGCACCGTGGAAAATCGCCATTGCTCCAGGATAGGTGGGATTTTCGAGAATCACGGAATCCCCCGGACGCACGAATGCTTTGCTGATGAGGTCCAGCGACTGCTGGCATCCGTCGGTGATGAGAAGATTTTCATCTTTAGCAGGAATGCCATCGCCGCGAAGATGTTCGAGCAGTGCTTCCTTCAGAGGGCCATAGCCGTCCGAAGGTCCGAGCTTTAGGACATCGGTGGCTTCGCGTCGCAGGACAGCATTTACGCAAATCTGCAATTCCTCGATGGGGAAATATTCTTCCGCGGGACGGGCCATCACAAAAGACAGGGCATTTTCCGGGGCGCTGGCCGTCAACCGGCTGAGAGCTTCTTCGCCACGTTCGTCGGCAAACAGCAGTTCCCAGCGAATACCTTCGCTACCATTCAGGACCGGCGGAGCGGGCGGCGTAAGCTTCAGGCCATTTCCATTGCCCTTGATGTATGTGCCGCGGCCGACGTGTCCTTGAATGAGGCCTTCCGACTCAAGCTCGGCATAAGCATTCGCGACTGTGGTGCGATGCACGCCCAGCATGGTGGCAAGCTCACGGCTGGCCGGAATGCGATCGCCGGGACGCAAATCGCCTCCATGAACGAGCGCGCGCAATTGGTCGCGAAGCTGGATGTACAACGGGACGTGACTTTGAGGCTGGAGATGAAGTGGCAACATTGTCTCTCACCTGGAGCCAATTCTACACGATATTGGCCTGCCGCAAGAGCCAATTTGTCTACTTGGGAGGATTGTCGGATTTCGGAGAGTTATCTGATTTCGGAGGGGTTGGCGGGTGCAATCCTACCTGGCCGGTCGTCTCTCCCTGCGCAAGGTTATGGAGGCACAAGCGCGCGGGATCGGCCTCATCGCATTGGTAGATTTGCACCAGAGGAAGATCGTTGTCTTGCACCTCATAGGAACCGCCTTCCATGTCCGAGGACTCATCCGCCGAGTCTGTCGCCACCGGACTTCCCTTCCTCGCGTGAACGCGGAACTGGCCCGAGGAAGGCTCGTAATTGGAATAGGTAAAACACCGCCCGATGCATGCGCGATCCACAAGGTGACCGATGAATTGCACCCGGGAGTCGTCAGGCGCACCGATCGTAGGGATTACCCGCGTCCCGTAAGGGAGGCTCGAAAGCAGTTTCTCGGCGTTGGATTCCATTCGATTGAGAGTTTTCGTGTCTTGAAAGAGAAACGCGAAGAACACAATCGCGACGGCCATAAACCCGGCGAACTGCCACTTCTTGGGCGGCAGGCAGGCCAATACGCAAAGACCGAAAATGGCGGAAATGGTGGTGAGCCGGTAAACCAGAAGTCCGATCCAGCCCCCGTGCAGGGACGGGCGAAGATCTTCTGGAAGAAGAGCCGTGGCACAAATTGCGACAAGATAGAGCTGCGAGGGGAGAATCAATAATTTGAGTGAAGCCTTGTCGCTCCTGGACGCGCGCACTTGGGAGACGAAGGACACGATTCCTAACAGCACAGCTGCCCAGGCGAGCCAGACGTAGCGGCCGCCGTACAGTGCCAGTTGGTCGGCCCCGTTCAGAAGATAGAACGGGGTGTCCGACCAATCCACTGGAAACTGGACTCGATGCGCCAGATACCATCGAACAACAAACAACGCAGCGACGGCAAAGGGGAGCATCGCCGCATTCCACCACTTCGGCAGTTTCGTCCAAAGGGAAACGTAGAGCGCTGTCCCCACGAGCCAGACGATGCCCAGTGGATGAGCCAGAAGAACGAACGGCACAACCCCAAGTCCGATGAGGCGCTCGAGTCCCCTTCCCCACAACAAAAGAGCTAAGCTGAAGCAGGCCAGCCCCACGGACAAATAGTAGTTAAGGAACCCCATATTGAAGGAGTATCCGTAAGCCAGCATCGCGATGCACGGAGTGAGAAACCAGGGCGGCGGGCCGCTCACCGCCGCAACGAATGCAAAGACTCCCCAGAAGAAAATAAGCACGGAGGCCGAAACTAAGACCTTTTCCGCGACCGCGAAGCCGACAACATTCGCGGTGTGCAACAACATCCAGTCGAACAGCACATTGTTCCACTGCGGAGCGATGTATAGCCCCGGTGCCTGGCCCTTCTCAATCAACTGGGCCAGCCACGCGTTGTAGACATGGCTCCCTAAATCGCCGGCTTCGATCCGGCGGTGCCAGAAGCACGGTACGATCATCGCGGCAGAAATCGCGAGGACCGCCCATTTTTTTGTACGCACGAATTGCCGCGCCGGCGATGGCTCGCGCCCTTCACCGGTCATCTTTTAGCTCGCATACCATTTCGCAATGCAAACACCTCTACCCGGAATTTGTTTGGAGGCATTCTACTATCTCCAGAGCAAAGCGACGGACTCCAGACCAATACGGCTGGGCAAGCTGGGGCAGCAGCGTGCTGCGCCCCTAGAAAGGCTTTGTCGCAGTTGGCGGACTATCTGGAGAGTTGGTTTTCGCCCAGTTTTTTCAGGCGGTCGCGGAGGCGGCGCTGAAGCGGAGTTGGAGTGTTAGGATTGAATGCGACGAGATACCAGAGCGGCTGACTGCGATCCTTGCTGAGCCAGGTTAGTGTGCCTGCATCCGCGTTTGGATGGCGCGCAACATTCTCTCGAATGGCGCCGTAGGGATGCTTGGCCAGTTTGTTCAAAGTTTTCGCGTTGGCGCGGGGATGCTCACTGATAAGTCTCAGTAGATAAAAATCTTCCTCGGGCGCTTGCTTCACGAGTTTTTCCAGCATTTCCGGTTTGGCATCGGCGCTCAGAACGAGGCCAATCTTTTCATCCCACGCCGTATTGATCTGATTGAGATCGCGGGTGCGCGCATGGATTAAATCTTCCAGAGTGCGGCGCTCCTGCTGCAACCGGGCAATCGGCAGGTCGGTGCCCTCGAGCGAATCGAGGACACGCAGCAGATGCTGCCGCTCGCCGAAAACGATTTGAGAGGTGCGTGTTACCCCGCCCTTCTCTTTTTCCTTATGCTGCACCAGATCGGATCGTCGCATTGTCGGATTGCTCCAGCCGAATCTTTTCCCAAGCTCGCCGATAGGCCGGACTATATCCCGCAAAACCCACGGATTGCCCCACCAGGACTGGGTAAATCGTCTCCTGATGGCTTCAGCGGATTATGTTCCGTGGGCCGCATGCGGTAAAGTTTGGTGCGTGCGGTGTGTGCCCGATGTGCAACCGTCTGCCGCGGCTGGCGAAAGCCTGCGAACTAACAAGGACTGCAATCCCATGAACGCATTTGAAGAGCATAAGGATGAGTTGGAACACTTTGAGCAGATGTACGGGCGAGAGCGCGGGCGGCTCGCCGTGTCACTGGACCGCATGACCAATGCGCTGGTGCTTGTCGGGCAGCACGGCGTCTATTGCACGAGCCAGCGAAATCCCGCGGTTCCGGCGATGGATTTGCGCATCATCGCGCAGGAACTAGAGCACGCGAAGCAACTGGTGCAATCCGTGATGGAAGAATTGAAACGCGCGCGAGAAGAGCGGTGCGGTTCGTGAGCGCGGCACTCTACCCTTGAGTGCATCTGAGTGGACGAAATCAACGCCGGTGCGTAGAAGCCATCTCATAAATGCTCGGACATCGTGGAAAGGACAGCACTTAAAGGATGAAACGCTGGAAACTCAACCAAATCATCGCCTTCCGCCTGTTTCCGTTGCAGCGAGTTTGTTGTTTTTCTGCTACAAAACTATTTATGAGATAAGTTCTAGTCACAGGGAATCAGTGTGAATCAAAAACGGATTGGTGTTGCGTTCCTGGCCGATGCTGGTAAGACGGCCGTGCCCGGGATAGACGATGGTGTCATCCGGCAATTGCATGAGCTTGCCGCGAATTGATTCCGTAATCTGGTCCATCGAGCCGCCCCACAGATCGGTGCGGCCAATGCTTCCGGCGAAGAGCGTGTCGCCAGCAAAGAGACGGGGAATAGGCATGGCGACAGCCCCTGCGTCTTTCGGCAGGTAGAGGCACACGCTTCCGGGAGTGTGGCCGGGAGTGTGAATAACATTGGCCTCGAAGGAGCCCCACCTGAGTGCGTCGCCCTCTTTCAAAAGCTGATCCACGTCCGTGATTTCCGGTGTGGCAACTCCGAGAAACGCGGCTTGTACTTCCATACCTTGATAAAGCGGCAGGTCGTCGCGGTGCATTAAGATAGGCGCGCCGGTGTACTGATGGAGCTTGCTAAGGCCGCCGACGTGATCGATGTGCGCATGGGTGCTTACAATGGCTTTGACCGTCAACTTGTGCCGACCGAGCAATTCGAGGATGCGCGTGACTTCGTCGCCAGGATCAATGACCAACGCCTCGCGGCTGACGGGATCTCCGATGATCGAGCAGTTGCATTGCAGCATTCCGACCGGGACGGTGATGTGGATGAGGCCTTGCGAGACAGCGTCGAAGGTGGGCACGGCGTCGCTCATAGATTTTGAGTATAACATCCACCTCTGTTGATACAGGAAGCGGCGCACACGGGCCTCCGCTCACTTTGTTAAGCTGGTAGTGGAGGGAGATGCATGGGGACTGGAGAAACCGGCGCCGCGATCGAAACGCCGCTTGCGGCGACGCACAAAAACGCCGGCGCCACCATGGGAACGTGGTTCGGTTGTCTGCTGCCCGACTATTGGACCGACGCGCGGGCCGAGGAGGAGTTTGCGCGCAAGAGCGTTGCCCTGGTCGATAAAAATTACCGCGCTTATCTTTCCTTTACTGGGCCGGATCGCGTCCGTTATTTGAACGCCATCCTGACGAATAACATTAAGGATCTCTCGACGGGAGAAGGCAACGTGTCGCTGTTGCTGAATCCTCAAGGACACATTCTTGCGGAAATTGAGACTTTCGCGCTCGCCGATAGTCTGTTCTGTGTTTCTTACGCGATGATTCGAGAGCGGCTCATCGAATGGCTCGACAAATACATCATTATGGATGATGTGACGCTGACCGATGAATCGCAGCGTTATGGAACCTTGGCGCTTGAGGGACCAAAAGCAGCGGCGGTCGTCCGAGAACTTACGGGAATCGATCTTTCGACACTTTCCGAACTTTACCGCAAAGAGAGTGAAGTCGCGTCAATTCCCTGCTGGATCGCGAAGCGCTCTCTTGGCGGAGTGGCTGGCTGCGAATTTTTGGCCGAGCGTCAAACTCTCGCGAATCTGTGGCAGATTCTCTCGGAAATTGCGAGCAAGTGCGGTGGCGGTCCGATGGGCTACGCGGCATTGAGCGCACAGCGGCTTGCGCAAGGCGTGCCGTGGTTTGGATATGACTTCGGAGAAAAGCAGATTCCTCACGAAGCAGGCTTGGAGGACAGCCACATCAGCTACACGAAGGGCTGTTACACGGGGCAGGAGATTGTCGAGCGCGTGCGTTCACGCGGACAAGTTAATCGACGGCGGATCGATCTTATTTTTAGTGGCAAGGGTATTCCGGCGGCGGGCGAAACTCTGACTGTGGACGGGAAAGAAGTTGGTTCCGTCACGCGAGCAGCGGTTCCTTCTTTCTTGGCTTATGCGATTGGAATGGGATATGTCCGAAAAGACCACAACGCTCTCGGAAGCCATTTGCACTGGACTGGAGGGACGGCGGTCGTTTCCAAATTTCCCGAAGCGCTTGTAAAAACCCAGCCAACGAAGTAACGCTGTATAAGGCTGCGAGTTACTCGGAAAGAAAATTCCGCTTGGGTCAGTCGAATTCGCGGCGCGGCGCAGCCTGCTCGAGGCCGACACGGCCCGCGGTAATTTCGGCCTTGAAATAATTCTCGCCTTTGATCGGGCAGCCGGCGAGACGGCGCAGCATGGCGATTTGACCGATGTGAGTAAGTGCATCCGCGAGGGGTCCTTGGAACAAGCCCTCGGCGGAGGAGCGGAGAGGCTCGTGAGAAGCAAGATAATCATCGAACTTTTTTATCGAATCGAAGAAGCGAGAGACCTCAGCGTCCCAGGCGAGTGGCTGAGAATCATGCCAAGTGGCCTCTCCACGCGCCATCGATAAGGCCCAATCAAAAAGATCACCTAGGTGGGCTAGAATTTTTGCGGGCGTGCGAGGGCTGTCTCCGAGAGTAAAGGCAGCGAACGATTCCGGGGCACCGCGCAGGGCTTTACCGCCGCGATACGCAACCGTAGCCACTGAGTGGCGAAGAAGTTGGCGTGCAGGATCAGCAGGCGTCGACATGATCAACGATTCTCCCTTTCTTGCGAATTCAAATCAGCGCTTAGTATAAACCCGGACGTAGTCGATGAGCATGGTTTGGGGGAATTTGGTGGACGCGTCTGGGCTGCCGGGCCAATCACCTCCGACAGCTAGGTTGAGAAGGATGAAAAACGGATGGTCGAAAACCCATTTGCCGCCTGCCCGCCAGTCTGAGGAGCGGAAGGTGGCGTAGAGATTGGAGTCGACGTAGAAACGGACGGTGTCAGGGTCCCATTCAACGGCGTAAATATGAAATTCGTCGGCGAAATTTTCACCGCTGGGAAGTCTGAAAGTAGCGGTCAGGTCGCTCGTTGGCGCGGTAGTGCTGGGACCGTGCAAAGAACCGTGAATCGTGGCCGGTTCCTTGCCTATGTTTTCCATGATGTCGATCTCGCCGCACTTTGGCCAGCCTACAGCCGGAATATCTTGGCCTAACATCCAGAACGCGGGCCACATCCCTTGGCCTTCCGGGATTTTTATTCGCGCTTCGATGCGGCCGTAAGTCTGAACGAAGAGGCCTTGCGTCTTGAGACGGGCGGACGTGTAGTCGCGGGTAAGTCCGTCCGCGCCGGCATAGGATTCTTTTTGCGCGGTGATTACGAGATTTCCTTTTTCGATGCGCGCATTTTTGGAACGATTGGTGTAGGACTCGAGTTCCTGGTTGCCCCAACCTTTGCCGCCGATGTCATAGGTCCATTTGGTGGGATCCGGCGTGGAACCGTCTGGAGTTGAGAATTCGTCGCTCCAGACCAGGGTCCAGCCGGAGCGCAGCTGCGGCTTTTTAGGATCGCAGGCAATGCAGCAACCGGTGAGGAACGAAATTAAAGCGACAATCGCTGTCAGAACGATTCGGGAGGGCTTTAGGTTAGCTCTCGACATGTGGGCATGCAACAGCGGACAGACTGAAGTCTGTGCTACTAAGAGAGATTGAATGCGCGCTTGAAGGAGCCTTTTTCGTTGTCGATTTTCTTTTGCAGTTGGAGGATGGCGTAGAGGACCGCTTCGGGGCGAGGCGGGCATCCGGGAACGTAGACGTCGACGGGAATCACCTGGTTGCAGCCTTGCACGATGGCGTAGTTATTGAACACGCCGCCGGACGTGGCGCACGCGCCCATGGAGATGACCCACTTCGGCTCGGGCATTTGATCGTAGAGCTGGCGAATGACGGGGGCCATTTTCTGCGAAAGGCGACCGGCGACAATCATCAGGTCGGCTTGGCGAGGCGAGGGGCGGAAAACTTCTGCGCCAAAACGGGCGACGTCAAAGCGCGCGGCAGCCATGGACATCATTTCAATAGCGCAGCAAGCCAGGCCGAAGCCGAGGGGCCAGATGGAGCTTTTGCGCGCCCAGTTGACGGCCTTGTCGAGCGTTGTGAAGATAATGCCTTCGTCTTCGAGCAGGCTGCCGAAGTCGTCGGGTTTGGTGAGTGTGACGTGTTTGCCCAGAGATGTGCTCATGGTGCCTCGTCTGAGGCCATTTTCGCACACGCAGGCGGTGGACACAAATGAAGAGCGGGCGGCGGTTCCGGCGCCGTTATGTCAGTTCGTAGTCGGCGGGCGAAACCGCGCGCGTGCGCCGGGTGTACGCAACAACCGAGCCGGGCCAGAGTGCGGTGTTTTCGCCCGTGCGCTGATCCTGATACCAGCTGCGACAGCCGCCGGATTGCCAGACAGTGCCTGCAAGGCGGCGATGGATGTCCGTGACAAATTGCTTTTGCGTTTCTGGACGCACTTCGAGGACGTGCTTCTGGCTGCGCTTCATGAGGGCCAGACAGCTCATCACGTAGCGGACCTGCGCTTCGATCATAAGAACCACGGAATTGTGTCCCAGACCGGTATTGGGTCCGAGAAGCAGAAAGAGGTTGGGAAAGCCGCTCACGGTCACGCCGAGATAGGCGCTCATGCGCTCCCGCCAGGCATCGTGAATTTCCACGCCGCCGCGGCCAACGATCCGAATGCCGATCAGCGGCTCCGTGGCCCGGAAGCCCGTGCCAAAGATTAAGACATCGACCGGGCGCTCCACGCCGTCCTCCGTTACGATGCTGTGCTCGCGAACTTCCGCGATCCCGCTTGTGACCAGCTCAACATTGGGCCTTGTCAATGCGGGATAGAAGTCATCCGACACGAGGACGCGCTTGCAGCCCAATTCGTAATTCGGTTTCAATGCCGCGCGGAGTTTTGGGTCGCGGATTTGCTTTTCAAGATGATGCGTGGCGATTTCCGTGGCCTTTCCGCGAACAAAACGATTGCCCAGGAAGCCGAGGACGCGAAACTCCTGCCGCCAGAAAATGAACTGCCGAAACACGCGCATGATCAGCGGGAAACGGCGGAATCGCTGCCTCCACTTGTCTGCGATGGGAAAATCCATGCGCGGCACAATCCAGGGCGGAGTCCGCTGGAAAAGATATAGCTTTCCCGCGCGAGGAGCGATCTGCGGGACAAACTGGATGGCGCTTGCACCCGTGCCCACGACGGCTACGTTCTTGCCATCCAGGTCGACGCTGTGATTCCAAGTGGAAGAATGAAATGTGGCTCCGGAGAAATGGTCGATGCCCTTCAGCTTGGGATATTGCGGCACGTGCAAGCCTCCGATGCCGGAGACGAGAACCCTCGCGCGGATGCGCATTCCCTCACCCGCACTGGCGTGCCACACACTCTCTTCTTCATCCCACACTGCATCGTGAAAGCGCGTGTTCAGCCGGATGTGCGGCGCGAGTTCGTAGCGCTCGACGCAACGCTTCAGATAATCGTGAATTTCCTGTTGCCCGGGATACATGCGGGACCAATCCGGCGATGGCTCGAATGAAAAAGAATATAAGTGCGAAGGAATGTCACACGCACAACCAGGATAGCGGTTGTCATACCAGGTTCCACCGATGTCGTCGCTCTTCTCGACGAGCAGAAACGAATTCATGCCTGCTTCGCGCAGCTTGATGGCCATGCACAGCCCGGAAAAACCGCCGCCGACTATGAGAACGTCGACCTTGATTTCTTTTATCATGCCACTTTGGTTGGAATTTTCCGCCATCAACTGTCACGCTACGTTATTTGATGCTTCGGAAGCTACAAGCGCACCCAGAAAGGCCGCGCTTTCGCGCAAGGACTGACGGGCTTCTGGAACTCGGTGAGGCGCGAGCTGCCACGCATGCGGGACGACCGGCCAGATTTTAAGCTCGACGCGAACACCCGCTGCTTGCGCTCGTTCCGCAAGACGCGTGGAATCGTCGCGCAGAATTTCGTCCGCACCTACGTGAATCAGAAGTGGTGGAAGACCAGTGAGGTCTGCATAGAGCGGAGAGGCTAGCGGGTTGCGCGGGTCCGTGTCACCCAGATAATAGCGGGCGCTCGGCCCAATGTCCGGCCCGTTGAACATGGCGCAGCTCTCTGCGTTCGTGCGAATGGATTCGCCAGTGGCGGCAAGATCCGTCCACGGCGAAAAAAGGGCCGCTCCTGCCGGAAGCGGAATCCCTGCTTCGCGAAGCGCGAGCAGCAAAGAAAGCGCCAAGCCGCCGCCTGCGGAGTCTCCGCCGACAACAATGTTCCCGGGCAAATTCCCTTCACTGAGGAGACCGCGATAAGCGGCAACCGCGTCGTCTACAGCGGCGGGAAACTGATTTTCCGGTGCAAGGCGGTAGTCCGGAGCTAGAACGCGGAATCCCTGAAGAGCGAAGCCGACAGTGATCGGGCGATGGGATTGCGCGGAACATCCGAAGTATCCACCGCCATGCAGATACAGAAGAACGGCCTTTGTCGCGCCGGTTCCTTCCACCCATTCTCCGGGAACGCCGCCAACCTGTGCAGGAGAAATGCGAACGGCGGCCGGCACCTTGTAGGGATCAGGGCGAAGAATCTTGCGCGCCAAGCGGTAATCGCGCACGCCGCGCAGCTTTCGCTTGACCCGCCATTTGATGATCCATACTGAAAGATGCGCCTGCCAGCTTGCCATGTTTTGTTGCTTTCCTTTTTTTCGCGCGCGAGATGCCGAGAGAATAGCAGAGTTCCCGCCCGAACGGGCTAAACCGAAAGGACCACTTTGCCGAACTGTGATCCTGCTTCGAGATAACGATGCGCCGCGGCAGCCTCCGCAAGCGGAAAGACGCGATCAACAACGGGTTTCAAGCGGCCTGCGGCAACGAGCTTCATCACCGTCTGAAGTTCCGACTTCGCGCCCATGTACGAGCCGAGCAAGGAAAGCTGGCGGCTGAATAGAAAACGCAGATCAATCTTCGCGTCATACCCAGTCGTCGCGCCGCAAGTCACCAAACGGCCACCGAGAGCCAGGCTTGCCACGCTTTCGTCCCACGTTGCAGTGCCCACATGTTCAAACACTACGTCCACCCCGCGCTTGTTCGTAATGCGGCGTACTTCGTCGCGGATTTTCTGCGACTTGTGATTGATAACGTGGTCGGCGCCGAGTTCTCGCGCTTTCGTCAATTTCTCGTCTGTTCCGGCTGTGGTAATGACACGCGCGCCAAAAAACTTGGCGACTTGAATCGCAGCGCTGCCCACGCCGCTTCCTGCTCCGAGAATCAGCACATCTTCACCGGGCTGGAGTTCCGCGCGAGAGACAAGCATGTGCCACGCCGTTTGAAAAACAAGCGGGATACTGGCCGCCTCTTCATACGAAAGATTCTCGGGATAAGCCAAGCAATTCACCTCCGGGCAGCGAACAAATTCGGCGCACCCGCCATCGATCATGTATCCCAAATTTGTGAATTGGCGGCAGCGATTGTCGTGGCCGGAAAGGCAAGCAGCGCATTTGCCGCACGTCACACCCGGCGCAAGCACAACCTTCTGACCGACCCGAACCGTTGTGATTTCCGCTCCAACTTGCACGAGTTCTCCGGCCACGTCACTCCCGGGAATGTGCGGCAGAGGAATGGGCACATTGGGCAAGCCGCCTCGCACCCACAAATCGAGACGATTCAGTGCGCAGGCCTTGACGCGCACGAGCACTTCGTTCGCGCGCACAGCGGGCTCCGGTGCATCCTCATATTTTAAGACCTCTGGCCCACCATGCTGATGGAATCGGACGGCCTTCATCAAACCTCCTTCCGCAGTCTAAGAAGCGCAAAGTAACATCCACGGGATGAGCTGTCCAGAAGGCCTCGAAGTTACGCCCGCCTGCATTGACATGACCAATGACGCGCCGTAGGCTGAGGGCTGAGGCAAAGCGTGGACCTCTTCGAAGAAATCGTAAGAATGAGGCGCGCGGGGCAGCGCGGTGCCCTGGCGACGATCGTGCACACGAACGGCTCGATTCCGAGCTATGAAAGCTCGCGCATGCTTGTGCGCGACGATGGCTCCATCGCGGGCACCATCGGCGGAGGCTGCGTCGAAGCCGAAGTTTGGGCCGCCGCCAAAGAAGTGATGCACAAGGAAGCTCCGCGCAAAATGGTCTTCAACCTGAATAATGAGGCCACCTACGACAACGGACTTATTTGCGGCGGTACTTTGGAAGTCTTCGTGGAACCCATACTACCACAGCCAATTCTGTATTTATTCGGCGGTGGGCACGTTTCGATGGCGGTGGCCAAGGCCGCGAACGCCGCAGGTTTCGGCATTGCGGTCGTAGACGACCGCGAAGCGTTTGCCAACGCCGAGCGCTTTCCCATGGCGCAGGACATCTACACCACCTACGAGGATGCCTTCGAAAAAATTCGGCCGGGCGCCGCGAGCTATCTGATCATCGTCACGCGCGGGCACAAAGAAGACATGCGCGTGCTCGGCTGGGCTGTTCGCACATCCGCTCGCTACGTCGGGATGATCGGTAGCAAGCGCAAAGTCCTCTCGGTATATAAAGCTTTGGAGAGCGATGGCTATCGCCCCGAGGAATTTCAGCGTGTCTTCGCGCCGATGGGGCTGGAAATTGGCGCGCTTGCGCCCGAAGAAATTGCCATCAGCATCGTGGCGGAACTGATTGCGATACGCCGCAACGCGGAATCGGCGGCGCACAAAAAATTGCATTACGAACCGCGCCCTGCACTAACGGAACGCTGAAAACTGAAAGAGGTGGCATGCTCGCTGCAGTCATCCTCTCGGGCGGCGCATCGCGCCGGATGGGTTCGCCTAAGGCGCTCCTCTCCTATCAGGGACGCCCCTTCCTCGAGCATTTGCTGGATGTGACCCATCACCCAAAAATCGGTTTGCGGCGCGTCGTGCTTGGAGCCGATGCAGAGCCCATCGCCAAAGAAGTGAATCTGTCTCCCGATGAAATTGTCATCAATGAGGAATGGGAAAAAGGTCAATTGAGTTCGATTCACGCAGCGCTACGCAGCCTGCCTCCGCAAACCGACGGTATCATTCTCCTACTCATTGATCATCCGCTCATCAGTTCGGCGCTCGTGGGCGAGCTTGTGGAATCCTTCTACGCTTCCAGCAAGTCCATCGTTTTGCCTGTGTATGAAGGCCGGCGTGGACATCCCGTTATTTTTTCTGCTGCGTTGTATCAGGAATTTATGGATGCGCCTCTCGAAACGGGAGCGCGCTCCGTCGTCTGGGCGCATGCCGGCGACGTGCAGGTCGTCCAAACGAATGAGGAAGGTTGTGTCCTTAATTTGAACGATCCTGACACAATGCAGAGAGCCCTGGGTGTTTGATCCGTGGCGCGCTTCTTGGGTTAAGTTAGCTTTTCCAAAAGATTGCCGAGGGCGTCTGCGGCAAGTTGCGCCCCATGAAACGTGGCTGGTGGCAGGCCGCCCAAAGCTTCGGAGATAGCTTCCGACGTTATCAAATGCGCCGCAACGAGAGTGCTGCCCGTCAGTCGCTCCGTTAAAAAAGAAGCGCAGGCGATGGAGGTCGTGCAGCCGCGGCATAGGAAGCGAGCTTCAGCGATCGCGCCGTTTTCGACACGAACGGCAAGCTCCAGAATGTCGCCGCAGACCGGATTCGTCGCTTGCACTTCCGCGCTTGCGTTAGGCAGCTTGCCGGCGTTGCGCGGATTCCGGAAGTGGTCCAGGACCAATTCGCTGAACATTAAGCTATCGTAGCGCAAGTCGCGTCGCACTTTTCAGCCGCGACCGAATCTCCGCAGCCGGATTGCAATATCAGACAATCGCCGCCACACTCTCGTTGCGCACCGCGGTAAAGAAGCCGAACATGACAGTAGCGATTTCATCCGACCATGCCACGGCTAATCATCGAACGGCCCGGCGCCCAGCCGCGTCTCTATGAGCTGAAAGACGGCTCGACGATTCATATCGGGCGCGCCGCATCCAACGACATCACTCTTCCGCACTCGAGCATCTCCCGCAGCCATGCGCTGCTCGAAAGCAAGCGCGATGTTTGGGTTGTCACGGACCAGCACAGCGCCAATGGAGTCCTTGTCAATGGCGTGCGCGTCGAACACGCGGAGCTGAAGAGCGGGGATGTCATCGGTCTCGGCGATATCAAGCTGCGCTTCGAGAACATGACAACGGGCACCGTCGTGGCCAAAGCCTCTCCTGAGCTGGCCTCGCATCTGACGCAAATCCTGGACCGTGAAAATGTTGTTAAGCTTCTCGATCGCTCCAAAACCAAAGCGCCTTCGGAGTGGACCGACGCACGCATCGACACGGACGGGCGCATCGAATATCTGCGGCGCGAAAATCGTCTGCTTACGCTCCTCTACCAAGTCAGCAGAGCGTTGGGGGACAAAACTACCGTCGAAGACGTTACGCAATGCGTTCTCGATCTAGTCCTCCAGATCGATGGCGCCGAGCGCGGCTATGCCATGTTACTGACGGAAGATTCTCTTCGAGATGCGCCGCACGCCGCATCGAATTATACGTTTCTGCCCGCCATCCTCCGCTATCGCCAGGCTCCAAAAACGGCCACACCGCAAATGGCGCTCTCGCGCGCCATCATTCAGCAGGTCATGGAGAGCAAGGGTCCTCTTCTCGTAATGGATGCAAAGGAGGATGTGCGCTTTTCGGGTAGCGAAAGCATGGCGATGTCCGGCATGCAATCTGCGATGTGCGCGCCTCTGTCGAGCCGCGATCGCCTCTTTGGCTTGCTCTATGTGGACAATCTTTCAAAGCGCGGGACTTTTCTGCCGGAGGACCTGGAAGTCTTCGCCGTCATCGCCGCGCAAGCGGGACTTGTGATCGACCGTGTTATGGCCAAGAGCGAAGTCCTGCGCCAAGGAGTGCAGCTCAGCGCGTTGGAGCGTTTTCTTTCGCCCGCCATTTCCAGAAAAATTACCGCGGAAGCTGCCGACATTCGCCTCGGCGGCGAAAGTCAGCGCATCACACTTCTCTTTGCCGATGTGCGCGGCTTCACAGCCATGGCAGAGAGAATGAAACCACGCGAAGCCGTGGAAGTCTTGAACGAGTTTTTCGCGCGTATGACCAACGTGATTTTCGAGCACGATGGAACTCTGGATAAATATCTCGGCGATGGATTGATGGCCCTTTTCGGCGCGCCATTCGCTCTGCAGAACGACGCGGAGGCGGCCGTTCGCGCCGCCGTGAACATGCAAAAAAGTCTCGCGGAGCTGAACAAGATTTCCGGCAAAGCGCCACTTAACATTGGGATTGGCATTCACACTGGGGAAGCCGTCGTGGGATTCCTCGGCACCGAACGCCGCATGGATTACACCGCGATCGGCGACACCGTAAACGTCGCATCGAGACTGACTTCACAAGCGGGCTCTGGCCAGATTGTGATTTCCGCCGCGACGCACGCTCAAATTTGCCGTGAGATTCCCTGCTGCCAGCTCTCTGCCATGAAACTCAAAGGCCGCGATGAGCCCATCGAAGTCCATGAGGTGCTCTGGCGCGACCCGTTGCCACAAAATAGCACCGCGAAGGACTTCAAGCCTACTTCCACTGGATTCGATTGAAAACTGTGTCACGCACAGGTCTGCGGTCAGTGCGAGGTGCTGCCGTTGGACGCGCCTGTCACTTTTTTTGGCAAATATTTTTTCTCAACCGAAGCGACCACCACGTAGTTCGGGTCCACCATCTCCGTTAGATGGATTTTCCCAACTTTGGAAAGCAGCTCGTACGCATCCAGGTCTGATAAACCATAGTCCGCGTGGATGCACGCCACCAGCTCCGTAAACGCGATCCGTACCGCGTCATCCACCGGGCGGTAGATGCCCGTGGTCATGATTTCCTTGTCGTTCTCGAACCTCGGCCATCCCGTTCTCTTCCCCTTCACCACGTCAAACTGCAGCCGCACGCGCATCGGAACTTCAATCGCGCTGCCGGCTACTTCACCGTCGCCCATGGCCGCGTGGCCATCGCCAAAATAAAACAGCGCCCCCGAAACATTCACCGGTAGATACAGTGTGTTGCCCACGCTTACTTCCGGTGCATCCATATTCCCGCCGAACTCCGCCGGAACGATCGAGCTGCGCGCTTCGCCGTTGGCTGGCGCCACACCGATGCAACCGAGAAACGGATGCATCGGAATTTTCACTTTGTAGTCGGAGTCCAGCGCCTGAAACGTCGCGGTGTTATCCGCGTGGTCGATGGGATAAAACCAAATCTTCTCCGCCAGCGGCTCCTTTTCGAGCACCGGAGTGTAGTGAGTGGAATTGATCGCTCCGAATCCGGGAGAGAAAGCGCCCACGCCTTGATTGCCATCGACTTGCAAATCGAGTATTCGCACAACCAGCGTGTCGCCCGGCTCGGCGCCTTCGATGAAGAATGGTCCCGTTAAAGGATTGTCGCCCTTGGCCATCGCGGTCGTATCGCCGGGCTTCTGAATGCCATTGCCAAAGCAATCCAAGGAATTTGCCTCGAGTATGTTTCCGGGTCGGAGACGAGCCACCGGCGAAGCCACGCCGAACACGTACTTCACGTTGTCGATCGCGCCCTTGTAGTGAACCACGCTCCCCGCGGGAGTGGCAGGCACGTTCTGGGCGGCAGCACACATCGGAAAGCAGGACCCCAATAGACAGGCAATCAGCACACGCACAAATTACCTCCAGTAAACACGCCGGCAAAGTCCAACACAATCCCTCCGTCGAGTCAAATGACCCCATCAGCGGCACACATGAGACTCCCGCTTTGCTATCCTCTCTGTGAAATGAAAAAGGCGATTCCCCGGAGCCAGCTTCGCATCGTTTCTCTTGCGCCAAGCGCGACATCAATTCTCTGCGCCATCGGCGCAAAGAAACATCTCGTCGGTGTGACGAAATGGTGCGCGGATGTGGCACCGGTAAACGGCCTGCCAAGACTCGGGGACTGCTGGCACATGAATTCCGTTGAAGAAATCCTCAAGCTGAAGCCCTCGCTCGTCATCGGCTCAGTCCCCTACAAGCAAGAAACTCTCGCGAAACTCTTGGAGCATCCGCTCAGTTTCTTAGCCACAAACCCACGTAGTCTTGCAGACATCGAGAATGACATTCGAATGCTCGGCCGGATCGCCAGCCGTCCGATACAAGCCGAGCGCCTCATCAATCAAATGAGTCAGGAATTTGCCGCGCTCGCAAAAAAGAGCCGAACTTTAAAAAGTAAGCTCCGCATCTATTGCGAAGCCTGGCCGAATCCGCGGATCAGTTCTCCGCCCTGGGTCGCGGGAATCGTAAAAATCTGCGGCGGCGTAATGGCCGTACCTCCCGGGCAAAAAGTAAGCGATGAGCAAGTCGCAAACGCGCGGCCAGATGTGATTGTGCTCGCATGGGCCGCCACCGGAGATAAAGCCAAACCTCAAAAATCCTACCAAATCGCCGCTTGGAAAGACCTCCCCGCCATCCGCAACAAGCACGTCTATGTCGTCCGCGACGAACTGATCAACACACCCGGCCCGCCGCTCGTCGCTGGCGCAAGGCAACTTTTCCGCATTTTCCAGGAAGTCGCTTCACAGGAAAACAAAGAATGAAAGTCATCGTAGCCGCAGTCATTGAGCGCAGCGACCGCCGCCTACTCATCGGCCAGCGCCGCCGGGAAGACACCTCTCCGCTCAAGTGGGAATTCCCTGGTGGAAAAGTCGAAGAAGGCGAAACGCCGGAAGCCGCGTTAGCGCGTGAGCTTCGCGAGGAATTGAGTGTCACGTTGGAGAAATGTGTGGAGATGGCTCGCACGCGTCACAAATACCCCACTATGTCCGAGGAACTGGAAATTCGCTTTTACGCCGCAAGCATCAAGGAAAGCAAAATCACGCCAAACGAGTTCGAACAAATCGCCTGGGCCTTGCCAAAAGAGCTAGGCAACTACGACTTCCTCGCCGCCAACTCCCAGCTTATCGCACAACTCGCCACCGGCCGCCTCAAGCCAAACGAAATTCTGGAACGGGCCGCGAACTCCCCCAAAAACAGAAAAGGCGAACCGTAGTTCGCCTTCTCTAGAGCAAAACGTCACACCGCTCAAAACCAAATCAGTTCGATCACGAAATGACGGGATTAGCCTTGTCCGGGTTGATTCCCAAATCCTTAATCGCTTTGTCAACCACCGACCGCTCGATCTTGCCGTCGGTGTGTAGCTCATGCAGCGTTGCCAGCGTTATGAAACGCGAATCGACCTCGAAGAATTCGCGCAATGACGCCCTTCCTTCGCTTCGCCCAAATCCATCCGTACCCAGTGCCGCCAGCCGCCGCGGCATCCATTTACTCACCATGTTGGGCAGCGTTTTCAGGTAGTCAGAAGCGGCCACTAAAACTCCGGGCGCATCCGCAAGACACTTGGTTAGGTAGGGAATGCGCGCCTTTTCGCCGGGGTGCAAGCGGTTCCACCGTTCCGTTTCGTTCCCGTCGACGTAAAGTTCCTTGTAACTCGTCACGCTCCAAACATCCGCCGCGACGCCGTACTTCGTATCCAGAATTTCCTGTGCGCGAAGGACTTCGTTGAGAATGGCCCCGCTTCCGAAGAGTTGCGCGCGCAGCTTGGTTTTAGGGCTGGCCGCCTGCCGGTAGCGGTACATCCCCTTCAAAATTCCCTCTTTCACGTTGCCCTGCATCGCCGGCATAGCGTACGGCTCGTTCATGACCGTGATGTAGTAAAAAATGCTCTCGCCATCTTTGTACATCCGCCGGATGCCGTCCTGCAGAATCACCGCCATCTCGTACGCGAACGCCGGATCGTACGCTTTCAAATTCGGCACGGACAGCGCCAGCACGTGACTGTTGCCATCCTGGTGCTGCAATCCTTCGCCGGACAATGTAGTGCGCCCGGAAGTTCCTCCCAGTAGGAAACCGCGCACGCGCATATCGGCTGCGGCCCAAATGAAATCGGCGATGCGCTGAAATCCAAACATCGAATAATAAATAAAGAATGGAATCGTATTAATTCCGTGCGTCGCATACGCGGACCCCGCGGCAATAAAAGACGCCATTGAGCCCGCTTCCGTAATTCCCTCTTCGAGAATCTGCCCGTCTTTCGCTTCCTTGTAATAAAGCAGCGTGTTAACATCCACGGGTTCATACTTCTGGCCGACGCTCGAATAAATCCCCACCGTTCGAAACAGTGATTCCATGCCGAACGTGCGCGCTTCATCTGGAACGATTGGCACCACCAGCTTGCCAATTTCCGGGTCCTTCAGCATTTTCCGCAACATCCCGACAAACGCCATCGTCGTCGAAACTTCCCTGCCCTCACTACCGTCGAAGAATTCCTTGAACAGTTCATCGTGGTCGGCCACCAGCGGTTTCGAACGCACGCTGCGCTTCGGTGTGTAGCCGCCCAGCGCCTCCCGCCGCGCACGCAAATATTGAATCTCGATGCTGTCCTCCGCGGGCCGGTAGAATGGCACCTCGACGCAATCGTCGTCGTTCAGCGGAATCCCAAACCGTGAGCGAAACTCGCGCAACTCTTCCTCATTCAATTTTTTCTGCTGGTGCGTGACGTTCTTGCCTTCGCCCGCTTCTCCAAGGCCATAGCCCTTGATCGTACGCGCTAGAATGACTGTCGGCCCGCCCCTGTGATCCACCGCCGCCTTGTACGCCGCGTACACCTTGCGAGGGTCATGTCCGCCAAGCCGCAAACGCCGCAGCGCCTCATCTGGCAACGGCTCGACCAATTGCAGCAACCGCGGATCACTTCCAAAAAAATGTTCACGCACATACGCGCCCGACGACACCACCAGCTTCTGGTACTCGCCGTCCACCAATTCGCCCATGCGCTTCACGAGCAGCCCTTCCGTGTCGCGCTCCAAAATCGGATCCCACTCGCTGCCCCACAACACTTTGATCACATTCCATCTCGCGCCGCGGAAAGCCGATTCCAGCTCTTGAATAATCTGCCCGTTGCCGCGCACCGGCCCGTCCAGTCGCTGCAAGTTGCAGTTCACCACAAAAATCAGATTGTCCAGCTTCTCTCGCGAAGCCAGCGTGATCGCGCCGAGCGACTCAGGCTCATCCGTCTCTCCATCCCCCAGGAACGCCCATACTTTCGCGTCCGTCACCGGCTTCAAACCGCGATCTTCCAGATACCGGTTGTAGCGCGCCTGATAAATCGCCATCAGCGGGCTCAGGCCCATCGAAACTGTCGGATATTCCCAGAAGTCCGGCATCAGCCACGGATGCGGATAGGACGACAGTCCGCCTCCCGGCTTCAATTCGCGCCGAAAGTTTTCCAGTTGCTGCGGGGAAAGCCGTCCTTCGAGGAACGCTCGGGCATACATGCCGGGCGCCGCGTGCCCCTGAAAATAAATCGTGTCGCCTTCAAACTCCTCAGATCGCCCGCGGAAAAAGTGGTTGAAACCAACCTCATACAAGGTCGCCGCGGATGCGTACGTGGAAATATGCCCGCCGATGTTGTGCTCCACGCGGTTGGCACGCACCACCATCGCCAGAGCGTTCCAGCGAATCAGGCTCTTAATCCGCCGCTCCAACTCCTGGTCACCCGGAAAGAGCGGCTCGAGCCGCGCGGGAATCGTATTCGCGTAAGGCGTGTTCGCGGAAAACGGCAGATCGATCCCCGAAACGGTAGCGTGCGCGCGAAGTCTCTCCAGAATCTCCGCGGCTACTTCTGGCCCGCTGGAATCCAGGACGGAGTCGAGCGACTCGAGCCACTCCTGGATCTGCGTATCTTCCAGTCCGTGCGGTACGCTGATCGCCTCGCTCGGGCTATCGGTGTGTGTGTACGTCTCATTGTCCATGACTTAGGCTGGTCCTCTTTTTGTCAGATTCCGGCGCGACGACGCGCCTCCCAAACTTATATACGCGATAAGCAAGTAGAATACACCGCCACGCGATTCTCTGCACACTACACTCTTAACGAAATTCTTCCTTCGCCGCGCCCAGACTCCTCCCGCCATCCAATACCAGCGTGTGGCCAGTCAAAAACTCTGCGCGCAAGAGATAGGAGACGGCATCTGCAATGTCGCTCGGTGCTCCCGTTCGCCGCAGCGGAGCCAGTTTGACGAAATCGGCTTCCCACTCCGGCGGATCGCCGGGCATGGTAATCGTTCCTGGCGCGATCGCATTTACGCGCACGTCCGGAGCCAGCGCCTTCGCAAGCACCTTCGTCAACATCACCACGCCCGCCTTCGAAATGGAATGCGGAATGAAGCCCGGCCATCCCAGCAGTCCTCCCGCGTCGGCAAAATTTACAATCGCGCCCTTCGTCCGGCGTAGTAGCGGCGCCGCTGCTTGCGCGCAGAAAAACCCCGCCTTCAAATTTGTGTCCAGCGACGCGTCCCATATTTCTTCCGTCGTCGACACAATGCTCGCGGGCAAAAAGTTCGCCGCACTGTTTACCAAAACATCCAGCCGCCCGAATTTCTTAACAATCTCCTCGAACAGCCCGCGAATCTCACTAACCTTTTGCAAATCGGCTGAAAGGGCCACCGCGCGCCGCCCCATCTTCTCGATTTCCGCCACCACCTCCTGCGCCTCCATGGGAGACGCACGATGGTGAATCACAACGTCCGCACCTTCCTCCGCCAACCGCAGAGCCACCGCTCGGCCCAATCGCTTTGCCGAGCCGGTAACCAGCGTCACTTTCCCTTCGAGCGACGCCGCACGTCGTACTGTAGTCTCTGTCATCAAGTTTCCGCCGCCCGAAACGTTACCACACCCTGCAATCGCACGGTCCTGCAGGGGCCCTTCCCCGGCGGTGCTATCATCGACCGCGTAAAATATGCAGAAGGAGACCGTGAATGAAACTCGACCTGCTCGCCATCGCCGCCCACCCCGACGACGTGGAGCTAACTTGCGGCGGCACGCTGCTAAAAATGGCTCATGTCGGCTACAAAACCGGCATTCTGGACCTCACGGCCGGGGAAATGGGCACCCGCGGCACACCCGAAACCCGAGCTAAAGAAGCCGCCAAGTCCGCAAAGATTCTTCGTGTAAGCTGGCGCGGCACGCTCGGCGTACCCGACTCTGACGTGCAGCCCAGTCGCCAGCACAAGCTCCGCTTGGCGGCTGTTATCCGTGAACTCCGTCCCAAAACTGTCATTCTCCCTTATTGGGAAGCTCGCCACCCCGACCACTACCACGCCTCCACCCTCGGCTACGAGGGCTGCTTCCTCGCCGGCCTCAACCAACTGCCACTCGACGGCGAACCTCACCGCCCTTTCAAAATCCTCTACTCCACCGCCTACGCTCCCGTCCGCCCTACCTTCGTCGTCGACATCACCAAACACTTCGAGCAACGCCGCCGTGCTATTCTCGCTTTCGCCTCCCAGTTCCACCCCAAGAAAGGCGAATCCCGAAGTCAATTCAAAAAGACAAACGTCTTCCTGGCCATCGACCGTCTCGAAGACGAAATGAACCAACTCGCCCGCCACTACGGCGAAATGATCGGCGTAAAGTACGGCGAGCCTTTCCTGGTCAAAGAGCTAATGCAGGTCCACGACATCGTCAAGATGGACGTTCGATCCATCTGAATTTTCGTCTTTATCTGTCAAAGAATTTTCAGGATTTACGGGGAAAGCGACAGGCCCTATCCACTACTCACTGCCCAATCAAAAATTCTCTTCATCCTGCGCCGGCGAATACCCAGGTATCCCCGGCCCTTTAGGCGTACTCTCCGCCCGCAGCCGCGTCAAGGCCTCGTCCTCCGCCCCGGACTTCCGCAGCACCACAATCGTGCTAAGCGCCTCGCTATAGACGCGCGTCACCAGATAGACATCCCCAGTGTCGTTTTTCCTCCAAAGCTGCCCGATCTGAATCTTTTTTATGCTCATTTTCTCTGTTCTTGACTCTAGAGGCCCTCGCCAAACGTGTCAACCCTTCTAATTCTGCATTTTGCACACCATTCACCACGCTTTTCACTTCGGTTCAGCGCTTCCTCGCCAGCCCACCTTCCGATCCCCAAACCACCACTCCGTCATCTGCCCGACCTATTTCTTTCTCCGGTCCCCAAAATCCCAGACCACGCTTCCGGTATAGGAAACCTTCTTCCTAGGTCTTACATCCTAGTCGTTAAGGGCGCGAACGCCGTTACACCCTCGCGCTTGGCAAACGGGTGTATACTGACCGTATTGGGAGGTTAATGCCATGACACAGATTCCGAGATTAGCTCTAGGCCTTACGGTGGCAGGCCTCCTGGTCACGACGGCCTCTCTAGCAACTCCCTGTCCTCAACAGTCCAGCCAGGACCCCGGCCAAACGCAGACGCAAACTCCTCCACAGCCCGCCCCTCCGCAACCTGCGCCCCCACAACCCGCGCAAACGCAAGCTCCTCAGGATCAGCCGGTTGCCCAGAAGGATACCGTCCATCCCAAGAACTCCAAGGAAGATGTCGAAGCCATCGGTAACCGCAACGTAGGCAAGGGGGGCCTCAATTTCTATTCGCTTGAACACGAAATCGCCCTCGGCAAGTCACTCGCGCAAGAGGTCGAACGCTCCTCCAAAATGATTGACGACCCCGTCGTCACCGAATACGTGAACCGCGTCGGCCAAAATCTCGTTCGCAACTCCGACGCCCGCGTTCCGTTCACCATCAAAGTCATCGACTCCGATGAAGTCAATGCCTTCGCTCTCCCCGGGGGCTTCTTCTACGTCAATAGCGGTCTAATCCTCCGCGCCCAGGAAGAATCCGAACTAGCCGGTGTCATGGCCCACGAAATTTCTCACGTGTGCGCGCGCCACGGCACCAAGAACGCCTCTAAAGGCGAGGCCATGCAACTGGCCATGATTCCGCTCATGCTTCTCGGCCCCGGTGGCTGGGCCGGCTACGGTATTTACGAAGCCGCAAGCCTCGCTATTCCTGTCACCTATCTGAAATTCAGCCGTGACGCCGAGCGCGAAGCCGACTACCTCGGCCTGCAATATATGTACAAGGCCGGCTACGATCCGAACTCTTACGTAACCTTCTTCGAGCGCATTCAAGCCGACGAAAAGCGCCGCCCTGGCACCATCCCGAAAGTTTTCTCGACACATCCGCCCACTCCGGATCGCATCGAAGCCACCCAAAAAGAAATCGCGCGCATTCTCCCCGCTCGCCAAGAGTACATCGTCACCACTTCCGAATTTGATTCCGTAAAGGCTCGCCTCCGCAACATCATGTTCGCCCGCAAGGTTTCTGACAACGCTCCCGGCAAGCCCACGCTGCGCACCAAAACCGAGCAGTCCAAGAAGCCCACGTCCACTACAGATCCCAACGCCACCACAAGCGATGGCACCGACGACGGCCGCCCCACCCTCAAGCGCCGCCCCGATCAACCATAGTCAGCTCGGCCCCTGGTCGCAGCAAATCTCTTTGAACCAAAAGGGCGGCTCTGAGCCGCCCTTTTGCTTTTCTCGCTTCCCCAAACGTCCACAACCCGCAACCAATCGTGAATCGTGGACGACGCATCGTCTGCAAAAAAACCTGTCCAATACCGGACAGCATTCCAGACTGGATATTCCTATACTAATCAAGTCTGCCGAGATACCCTCGGCCGCTTAAATGTCGAGTATTCCATTTGGGACTAAAAAGCAACTTGTGAGACTGAGTTAAGTTAGCTTGATTGACCTCCCGCACGCAAAGATCATCAGGCAGAAGGAAACAAAATGCGTTTTATCTTGTCCATTCGTTCGTTGTTCTTCGCACTGGTGTTGCTAGCCATCTCGGCGGCCTCTTCCGCACAATTTGGTGTAGGAATATCGATTGGAATCGCCCCACCCGAACTCCCCATCTATGAGCAACCCATCTGCCCCCAGGACGGCTACATCTGGACCCCTGGCTACTGGGCTTATGGCGACGAAGATTATTATTGGGTCCCCGGAACATGGGTCATGGCTCCCCAAGTCGGCTATCTCTGGACTCCTGGCTACTGGGGCGGCGACGGCGACGACTACATCTTCCATCAAGGTTATTGGGGAACAGAAGTCGGTTTTTACGGCGGCATCAGCTACGGCTATGGCTATTTTGGTCACGGCTACGAAGGCGGCCGCTGGGACAACGGCCACTTTGACTACAACCAATCGGTGAGCAATGTAAACGTCAACGTCATCCACAACGTTTACAACACAAGAGTCGAGAACAACACCACAATTAATCGCGTCAGCTACAACGGCGGCAACGGCGGCGTGCAGGCGCGTGCCACATCCCAAGAAGAAACCGCGGGTCGCCAGCGCCACATCGCGCCTGTCGCCGCACAAACCGAGCATGTTCAATCTGCCCGCGCCAATCCTGAGTTACGCGCTTCCGCCAATCACGGCAAGCCTCCCATCGCTGCCACAGCTAAGCCCGGCGCCTTCAGGGGCAGTGGCGTAGTAGCTGCCAGAGAAGGTGGAACAGTTCACACCACCCCGGCCGCTTCCGCGAACAACAATGCTCGCCCTAAATCAGAGACTGCCCGCCCCAACACCGAAACCTCTCGCCCGGCCGTCCAGTCTTCTCGCCCCAGCGTTGATACAAATCGCCCACCCGCCGAAACCACTCGCCCAAGCCCCGTAGTCCATGCACGGGACCTTCCTCCGCCCGAACGTATTGCCGCCCCAAACACGGGCAACGCCAGACAGGACCGGAGATACCAGCAACAACAACAAAAACTGCAAACGCACCAAGTCAATGATCGCCAGAAACTCCAGACCAGGCAGGAGCAGGATCATCAGCGGGTCCCTCAAACGCCGGCTAATCAGCCCAGGCAGCAACAGATGGAACAGCAGCACCAACAGCAGACACAACAACTGGTTCAAAAGCATACCCAACAGCAACAACAGTTGCAGCAACGCCAGCAACCGGCTGCTCGTCAAAATGCACCGAGGCAAGACAAATCAAAGCCCGCAGACCACTAGAAACATCCCGTTTCGTATCGGCCCCAGTCTGCGACTCGTCGTGGACTGGGGGATTTCCACTTAGAGCGTCGGCCCCCTGCGAATCTCAGCGCTCTCTGCGTTATCTCTTCTCTTCCTTCTGCTACGGCCTCTTCCTTCATCACGCGTCTAACCCCACTCACACCGCCCAACTCCCACTCATCACCTCTCCACCCTCCCATGATCGCATCCATTCACCCCGCCCGCTCATTCGACCACTGTTCAATTTTGCACAGACAGCATTTGAGTCCGAGGTATATGTTCCACCTCGATAGTGAAAGTGTGAAGTTGGCCCGCGATGGCCGTCATAGGAACGCCTCCGAGGATGTCATCGCGGGCCTCTCCTTTACAGGAAAGAATAGCCCGCCGGTTCCTCGTGGGACCACAAAAAACCTTCGCGTTTCTCTTGCAACCAGCTAACAAAATCACTCCGTGTTTGCTATTTGACCTAATGTAAAATGATTCTTCTGAAGCCGCACTCCCGGGGAGACGCTCGAATGAGGGATGAAAGCACAAAACAGGCCGCGCAGGAGTTCCTCGCCGCAAAACTTGCGGAAGAAGGCCAGCGTCAAGAAGAAAATCTCAATAAGGAAACAGCCGTCGCCCGCTCTCTCCACGTCTGGAAGAGTTTTCGAGACACGGTTTTTGCGCAGTGCAACGAGTGGAATAGCGTCACGCAGGAGGACACCCTCACCTGCAAGGAAACTCCCCTTGGCGATCTCCGAGTCTGGTGCGCTGCCACCTCAAAACAGATGACCGTCCAATACGATTCCAAAAAGCTCACCGTCATCGTAAAGAACGGAGCACGCCACGAGGTTGAAAAAGACGCCATACTCCACATCGAAGGATATTCCACCGGCTCCGGCCGCGATGCCCACTTGGTGAAAAACGATGAGCCCGTCAACGTCCCCATGTTGATCCTGGGCGAACTTCGCCTTCTCACCGGAATTGGCCGCCAAAGATCGGCCTAGCGCACCCCACCCGCTTGGCCCGGCTCAGTTTGGGTCAGGAAGCTTCGGCTTGTCTGTACCGTTTTCAATGTCGGATGCTTCAGGTCTAGCCCGGATTTCTCACAAAGGTTGAGGAGAAAAGATTTGATTTGAAGTAGAAAAAGGCCGCTTTCTCAGGCATAACTGCGTTGTCTAAGCGTAGTCGATGCCAAGAGAGGGGCGGCCTTGCTAA
>Ga0185299_10002317_pt1 | contig 30001 bp, 32 predicted proteins | sample PaiPotPPA55metaG_FD_128002 | JGI IMG/M metagenome (GOLD analysis project Ga0185299, IMG submission 128002) | Iron sulfur acid spring bacterial and archeal communities from Banff, Canada, to study Microbial Dark Matter (Phase II) - Paint Pots PPA... ...
GGCTTGCCTTAGTGTTCTGCCGCTAACGGCCACACCGCCGAATAGTGAACCGCCGTTCTCCTCGTCGATCTCAAGCTGCAGGAACGGAATGTCGATGCCGCGCGATGGCAGTCCCGGGTAGTACTTCAGCTGCACGCTGCGATGGAGCGCAGGGACTGCAAAGCTATCGGTGAGCATTCCGTCTTTGTCGGCGACCGGAAATTGCAGCACAGGCGACACAAATGCGACGGCCGCCGGCTGCGTCACGGTCTGCGCGGCGTGTTTTGCGGACCATGCTTGGACGTACGCTGCAGGCCACTTGTCGGCGCGCAGCACGTAGGAGTGAACGCGCACTTGCTGACCGAGTCCAAGCGCAACGATGCGATTGCCCGTGACGACATCTACGGTTGAGGGAGAGGCGCCGTGCTCGAGCTCCCTCGGTGCCAGCGGAGGAAAAATGATAGCGACGTTTGCGCTGTTTGGCGGCCGATACGTTTGGCCTGGAGCCGAGAGAATGCGCTGGGGTGGCCCGACGAGGAGTTCGCCCGCGAGAAATGCGACGGCGATCACAACACCGCCGAGCCCGGTAAGCGCAGTAAAGCGCTGCCTGCGCGTACCAGAGATCCCACGCAGCGACACAATCAGGAGGGTGATAGCGGCCAGCGCAACCGTCAGCGCTGCTTCCCAGCGATGAATGGCCGGCTCGTAGGGGTGCGCGAGCGCAAACGTCGCGAGCGCTAAGACCGCCAGCGCGAGGCCAAAGGTGATCGCATCTGTTCGCATCCGCGCGGTTTCGAACAAATGTGCGCGCAACCTTCGCTGCCCGCTACCAGGGCAGTTAATGTAACATCGCCGCGCTGCCTTGGTCGTATGAGCGTGTCAACCTGTGCATTCTGCGGCTCTCAACACCGGCTCGGCCGCCATTTTCTCGCCCACCGCATTTCAACGGTGCGGCTGCGGACCGTCAAAGTCTGCGAACGCTGTCTCGAACAAGCACGCGACGCCGGCTACCAAGTCGCCGAACGTGAGCCACACTCTAGCTTCGGTGACAGCGCGATCCTTCTCAACGTCAACGTCACGCCCTAAGAACCCAAGACCATCTGTAGCAACGGACGAGTGTCGCAACGGACCAATGTAGCAACGGACCTTTAGGTCCGTTCTACCAATATCGTTCTTCTTTCCACGGGTCGGCGTTGTTATTATACCCTCGCAGCTCCCAAAAACCGGGCTGATCCTGATTTAAGAATTCAACGCCGCTGCACCACTTCGTGCTTTTCCAAAAATAGCGCGATGGCACGAACATGCGCAGCGGCCCACCATGGATGGGCTCGAGCGGTTTTCCCTCATACGTATGTGCAAATAATACGTCGTCGTTGTCGGCAACCGCGAGCGGCAAGTTTGCCGTGTACCCGTTAGCGCCGTGCGTAACAATGTAGCGAGCCTGCGGCTTGAAGCCGGCTAGCTCCATGATGTGACGAAACGGCACACCGGTCCATGCCGTGTCAAACTTCGACCAACGCGTGACGCAGTGGATGTCTGCCTTGACCGTCTTGGTGGGCAGTGCAGAAAATTGTTCCCATGTAAATTCCTGCGGATGTTCCACTTCCCCAAAAATGCGAAACCGCCAGGTCTTGGGATCGAAGCGCGGTACATCACCGACGTGCAGCACGGGGAAGTCGCGCGCCATATATTGGCCCGGCGGCAGCCGCTCTTCGACTTCTTCTTTTGGCTTCGTCGCCATCTTTACGTTTTCACGAGGTCGAGCACGCGCGCCTGGTTTCTTCAATCCGATCCAGCAGCTCACGCACGGCCGCCATTGGGTCAACGGCTTGTCCAACCCAGCGCAAGACGGAGACGCCGCGCGCGCCCGCGCGGACAACCTCCGCGACGTTGCTCGGGTCTAGTCCGCCGATGGCAAAACACGGTTGCGTTGCATGTTGCGACGCGTAGCTGACGAGCTGCACGCCAACTGCTTTGCGGCCTTCCTTTGTCGGTGTCTCATGAACCGGCCCGACGCCGATGTAGTCGGGACCCAGCAACGCGGCCTCTTCGATTTGCTCCGGCGAATGTGTCGAAAGGCCGACGATGAAATTCTCACCGGCCATTGCACGGACGGTACCTATCGGAAGATCGTCTTGCCCAACGTGCACTCCGTCCGCGCCGCAAGCAAGCGCGATGTCGACGCGATCGTTGACGATGAAGGGAACGTTTTCCGCTCGACAGATTCTGGCACAACGGACCGCCACATCGAGCAGGCGCGCGTCGGACATGCCTTTCTCACGCAACTGCACCATGCCGACGCCGCCGGCAATCGCCTCACGCAAGAATCGTTCGATGGGCTGCGAACATGGCGCGGCATCCGTAACGAGGTAAATCTGCACGCGCTCGAGGCGTGTGCGATGGCGTTGCGCCGCCTGTGAGATCAACCGCCACCCACCATCTGCGCTATCTCGAGCTGGTCGCCGGATTGCAGTGTGGTCTGCGAGAAAAATTCGCGCCGCAGCGGCTTCCCGTTGTGTTCAACGACAACACGTTCCGCGGACAGCGCAAGGTCGCTCAGCAGGTCATTGATGTTTGCACCGTCGGGCACGGTTCGTTTTTTGCCGTTTGCGGTCACGATCATGAGCCCACCACCCCTTCAGCGATTGCCGCCACCGCAGTCTGAGGCGCAACGTTTTCCCAATCTTTGAAGACAGCATCGTAGCCAAGCTCCACGAGCCTATGCGCAACTTGTTGGGGCGTGCGGGTATCTTCGAGGTGGAACTGCTCGCCCGCCGAGCCCGGTTCGGAATAGCCGCCGGGTTCCGTGCTCGATCCGGCGCTCATGTGCGTAATGCCAAGTCGCAGGAGATGATCGCGCAGCTTGGCGTTCTCCCGTGTCGAGAGCACGATGCCTGCGCTGGGCAACCCAATACGCAAAGCACAGACCAGCTGCACCAGATCGGCGTCGCTCACCGGATGCTGCGGGCTGAAACCGCCGGCCGCGGAATTGATGCGCGGGAATGAAACATTGACCTGCGACCGCCATGCATGCCGCTGCAGATAGCGAGCATGTTGCAAGAGCGCGAGACCTTCGAAACGCCAGTCGGCTAAACCTAAAAGTGCGCCCGCACCGAGGTGACGAACCCCGGCGTGTGCCGCACGCTCCAGCGCCCCCATTCGCCAGTCAAATTTTTTCTTCGGACCGCCGAGGTGGTGTTGGGCGTAGACCTGCGGATCGTACGTTTCCTGATAGAGCACGACGCCGTCGCAACCTGCGTTGACGTAAGCTTCGTATTCGGTCTCATCTGCCGCTGCTACTTCGAGCGCGACGTAGTGGGCGACGCGCTTTACCTCGCTGACGCACTGCGCCAGGTATCCCGCGTTGACGTACTTAGGGTGCTCGGATGACACAAGCAAGATGTTGCGAAACCCTTTCGAACCGAGGGCGCGCGCCTCGCGCATCACTTCATCGATGCGCAGCGTCCGGCGCTTGATGTCAAGGCCTATCGAAAAACCGCAATAGGTGCAGGTGCAGACGCAGTCGTTACTGAGATACAGCGGCGCGAAGAGCGCGATCGTCTTGCCGAAACGCTCAACCGTCAAACGGTGAGCAGTTTGTGCCAGTTCTTCAATTATTGTGGATGCAGCGGGTGACAACAGCATCGCGGCGCTTGTGACATCGGGTGCGCCACACGCGATCGCAGAGCGAACTTCGTCGACGGTCGCTCTGTGCGCGCGCAACGCGGCGTCACGAGTTGCGTCGGGCGAGAAGTGTTCCGCGAACGACACGTCACTCCACCGGGTGCAGGAAGCCCGTCAAGGGACTGGATGCCGAGGCGGTGGGTAACTCTGGGGCGCGCCCCGCGAGGCGGCCTGCGCGCCCGGCTTCGACGGCAAGTTTGAATGCGTGCGCCATGCGAGCCGGATGTGCAGCGGTCGCGATTGCGGTGTTGACGAGCACTGCGTCAGCGCCCATCTCCATCGCCGCCGCAGCATGTGATGGAACGCCCAACCCAGCGTCGATCACGACCGGCACCGTCGCTTGCTCGATGATGATGGCAAGTGCCGCTTCCATCTTCAGTCCTCTTCCCGAACCGATCGGTGCGGCAAGCGGCATGACGGCGGCTGTACCGATTTCTTCGAGCCGCTTGGCAAGGACGGGATCTGCGTGAATGTAGGGGAGCACGACGAACCCCTCGCGGACCAGCGCTTCGCAAGCTTTGAGGGTCTCGACCGGGTCCGGCATCAAGTAGCGGGGATCGGGGATGACTTCCACCTTAATCCAAGGCGGCAGGCCAGCTGTACGGGCGAGGCGAGCCAGACGCACCGCCTCCTGTGCATCCGCCGCACCCGACGTGTTCGGCAGTATGAGATATCTGGATCGATCGATGAAATCTGTGATCGAATTGACTGGCGCGTCGAGGTCAACGCGCCGAAGGGCGACTGTCACCATTTCGGTGCCTGATGCCGCCAGTGCGTCTGCCATAACCTCGGGGCTTGAGAACTTGCCGGTTCCGATGATAAGGCGCGAGTTGAAGGTTCGGCCGCCGAGCGCGAGCAGATCGGTCAAAATGTGGTTCCTCACGTAGCGCTGGGAGTGTTCTGTATTCTGCTTTCGCATAACGTTTCCCGGCCCGCGGAAGCCAAGCGCAGGAGAACCCCTTTATGCCCTAGCATTGGCGAGCGTACGCTGCTTTAGAATTTGAAGTTTGCTTCATTTGCTTGCATTACCACCTCGATGGAGGCCCTCCTAATGGTCAATCCTCCCGGCAACACCTCCTCTAGCACCACTCAAGAAAACCTCTGGCCGATGCTTTGTCACTTGGCCGCGTTGGCTGGCCTGATTATTCCCTTCGGGAACATCATCGGCCCACTTGTCATCTGGTTGGTCAAAAAAGACGAGATGCCAATCGTCAACGCGTACGGCAAAGAGTCGTTAAACTTTCAAATTTCCGTGACCCTGTACATGATCGGACTGGGTATCGTAGCGACGATCCTTTCCTTCATCGCGATTGGCTTTCTCCTATTCCCAATCATAGGTCTCGTGGGCCTCGCAGACCTCGTCCTCGTCATCATAGCCTCCGTGCAGGCGAATAAAGGAATCGCGTACCACTACCCGCTCTCGATTAGCTTCATAAAGTAACGACGCTCGTAGCCCAGCGGGCTTCCTAATTCGCACAGCCGGACGGAGGCAGGTAATGATCAACCGTCAGATCGACGCGATGGCCGAACTGCAGAACGCGTTTCGAGTGCTTTTCAAGAACTGGATTCTCGCAGTGCCAACCGGAGTGGCGGCACTCATTGCCGCCGCTTTCTTCTTTTTTGTGGTGCTTGCCACGATTGGATCTGTGGTTGGAGTCGGCACGATGGCCGGAGCCTCTCCTAAGGCTGCTCTGGCACTCATCGGAGCAGGTGGGTTGACGTTCATCATCGGCGGCGTCGTCATTGCTATCCTATATCTTTTGGCCTGCGCGTCGGTGATGGCTGCAGCAGAGGACGTGTGGCGCGGTCAGCCCGCTGATCTCGCACGAGGGATATCGAAGGCATTGAGCAAGCTCGGACCGCTCATCGTTCTTTTTCTGATCGCGATCGTGGTCGGCGTCGTCTGCACTTTACTCATCGTCGCCCTAGGCTTGGGCATTATACTTGCCATCGTGCTGAGTTTCTTGTGGATGTACGCCTTGCCCGCCATCGTCGTCGGCAATCAAGGGGCCATGCAGGCGCTCGGCACGTCGTACCGGCTCGCGCGACAGAACCTTGCCCCGAGCCTCATGGCGTTTCTGGGCATCATCGTGGTGACGTTCATTGGTGAAATCATTATTCGTCTGTTCCACGGTTTGCCCGCGCTAGGAATCATCGTCGCATTCGCCGTGGGGGGCTTGACCTACGCGTTTTCGGCGCTCGTCTCCGTGCGTTTTTACGATCTGCTCAGCGCATCGGCTGTCCCCGCCGCTCCCAGACCGGGACCCACACCCTGATTCACGTTTCGAACAATGGAGTAAAGCCGGCAGCGTCGTCGGCTTTCTTCCATTTCGGGGCTCGGGCGGCGCTCATTGTTGCCCTCGCATCCGGTCTTGCTATCGGCGTTGGTGGCTGCACGAAGGTATCAACCAGAGGCGGGTTGTCCGGCGTTAACAGCGGCACCGTCCACGGGATCGTCAGGCTGGCCATCATCGCCGAGCCGAATACGCTGAACCCGGTGATAAGTGGACTCATCCAAGAAGGCTACATGGAAGGTGCGATCTTCAACGGCCTTGTGAAACAGGATGACCGGGGCAAGGTGCTTGCAGATCTCGCCACGGAAGTTCCAACTATCGGCAACGGCGGCATAAGCCGTGATGGCAAAACCCTCACGTATCATCTCCGCCACGGTGTAACCTGGCAAGACGGCGTGCCGTTGACCTCTGATGACGTCGTCTTTACCTATCGGTTATACATCAATCCCAAAGTTAATAGCTTCTACGCTGCCTATTACAAACACGTCGCCTCGATCACCACGCCGGACCAATATACCGTTGTCATCCATCTGAAGGCACCATATGCGGCCGCCGTGATACAGCTTTTCGAACGGGGAACCGGCGGGTTCGTCGTGCCAAAGCACATCCTGGAGAACTCGACAGACATCAACACGGATCCGTTCGGTAAACATCCAGTCGGCACGGGACCCTTCCGTCTCGATCGCTGGGATCACGGCTCGCTGATCGTGCTGAAGCCCAATCCTCATTATTTCGGCGGCGCGCCAAAGCTACGCGAAATCGACGTCCATATTGTCGTCAATCCCAATACCCAAATGGCGATGGTTGGAAGTCACGAGCTTGACGTTGCCGAGTATCTCACACCAGCGCAGTATTCGCAGCTCAAAACTATTGCCGGCATTCATGCAATTCTCGTGCCGACTCTCTTGGAGCGGTTTCTGACGTTTAACTTGAAACGGGATCCTTTTACCGACCCGAGCGTGCGTCGGGCACTCGCTTTAGCATTGGACCGCGATCGGATTGTCGAAACCGCCTATCTCGGAACCGCAACAGTCGCTCAAACGCTCATACCGCCCACAAGCTGGGCGTATGACCCAACGGGCGCTCCCACGTATGACGTTGCCCGCGCAAAATCTTTGCTCGATCACGCCGGCTGGGTGGTCGGGCCGGATGGAATGAGAGCGAAAAGCGGGCGTCCTCTTTCATTTAGTTTGCTCAACCAAACTGAACAAAATACGCTCAGTGCGATGGCGCAAGAGATTCAGCGAGCCTGGCGCGACATCGGCGTTGCAGCCGACATCAAGACTGTGCCGCGCAACGTCCTTTATGGTCCGGAGGGCGTTGCAAACAACGGTAAGTTTGACATGATTGTGGACGACTGGGGCGCCGACCCCGATCCTGACCGCTCCATCATGACCGACACGAAAAACTTCTCGCCCCACGGTTGGAACGACGCTTTCTATTCAAATCCCGACGTGGATAGTTGGTCGGCGCAGGCAATTTCAACTTTTGACCTGTCCACGCGTAAGCGGTTGTATTCACTTATCCAGCGCCAAATGAATCGGGATCTGCCGTTCATACCGCTCGCCTGGGATGGCCGAATATACGCCGTGAATACCGATTTGCACGGCTTCTCGCCCGAGCCTATCTACACGGATTTCTGGAACGTCGAGTCCTGGCAGATTTAAGTTTTGACGCCGAGCTTTGCGGTAATCGGCAACGTGAGGTTGCTTGAATGCACCGGCTGCACTTTGTTATTGGGATTGATGTACACCATTGCCTGATTGACCGCAATCGCAGCCTCGGACGTTCCGCAGGCAATCAGTTTCAGTTTCCCCGGGTGATTGATGATGTCGCCGGCCGCGTAAATTCCCTTGACGCTGGTCTCCATCGTGAACGGATCGATCACGACACCGCTGCCTTCTATCTCAATTCCCCAGGCTTTGAGCTCGCTTAAGTCCGAGACGAACCCAAGCGCACAGAGCACCTCATCGGCTTCAATGCGCGATTCTTCCCTTGTCTTACTGTGCGCGATGGTCACAGCGTCAACCTTACCATCGCCGTGCACTTCTTTGATCTCGAAATCGGGTTGGCGAATGTCAACCGTCGACTGACGCAATTGATCGACGGTGTGCGGGTGCGCGCGAAAGGCGGAACGATGCACGATCGTCACCGAAGCCGCACGCGGCGCGATGGCAAGCGCGTAATCAACCGCGGAATCGCCACCCCCGACTATCACCACGCGCTTGCCGGCGAAGCGGTCGAAGTTGCGCGCATAATAGCTAAGTCCGACGTCTTCGAACTGTGCGGCGGTTGGCGCTGGGAGTTTCCTCGGTTTGATCGCGCCTATGCCAGACGCCAGGAGCACCGTCTTGGTGTGATGTTCGGCCTTGTCGGTCGTCAGCTTGAACGTCCCATCGTCGAGGCGCGTGAGATTCGTGACGCGCTCTTCAAGGCAGACCCCATGGGGCCATTGCATCGCCTGCTCGACGCATTGGTTGACGAGATCCTGCGCGATAATGGCGGGGAATCCGGGCATATCGTAGACGTATTTCTCAGGGTAGAGCGCGTAGAGCTGACCGCCCAGTTCCGGCAGTGCATCGATAACCTTCGCCTTCGCGCCCCGCATGCCGGCGTAAAAAAGGGCGAACAGTCCTGTCGGTCCGCCGCCGATAACGGTGATGTCAAAAAGCTCCACGCTTACGATTTCGCCGCTTCAAGGTTCCCGCCTCCGACAGGTGACGATTTTCGCCATCGTCAAGTATGCGCGTCATGCTTCCTACACCACAACGATACGCAAAATGGCTTGCAGTCGTTCGAATCTTTACCGGAGTTTTCTGGCTGACCCACGGCGTGCCGAAGTTACTCAACCCGGGCTTTCCCGGACACCTGGCCGATATGGTTGGCCGCATGAGTTCGGGTGCAAGCGGGCCATATCATGATTTCATCGTGCACGTTGTTTTGCCGAATGCGACTCTCTTCGGGCACCTCGTCGCGTGGGGTGAAACGCTCACTGGCGTTTCGTTGCTGCTCGGTCTTTTGACGCCCGCGGGCGGCATCGTTGGTTTTTTCTTGGCACTCAATTATTTCTTGTCGAAGGGCTCGTACGCGCACATCACTGATCTCGGGGGCCTAGACGCGGCGGCTATGGCGCTCTCCTTTATCAACATCGTGCTGCCGACTGGCCTCATATGGGGGCTCGACAGCATGCTACCAGCGTCGCGGTTGAGACGCGGGTCCGCGGGTAAAACTTAAGCGCAAGGCGTACGTTTGATGTGTGGGAACGGACCTAAAGGTCCGTTGCTACAAAGTCCGTTGCTACAAGGCTCGTTGTGGTGGAGGTTCTTCCCATGCTCACTAAGGTTGCGCGGCCGACGCTTGACGATCTCGATCTGGCGCCCGGAAAGCGCGCACGATTGCATCGCTTGCTGTACAAGTATGGCCCGGCAAACGGCACACTACTCTTGCTGCCGATCGACCAGGGACTTGAGCATGGGCCTGTCGACTTCTTCGATAATCCGGACAGCATCGATCCAGAATATGAATATCGCCTTGCAGTTGAAGGCAACTATTCAGGTATCGCGCTGCACTATGGTTTGGCGCGCAAGTATTTCACAAAGTATGCCGGCAAGATTCCACTCTTGCTGAAGATCAACGGCAAGACCAACATTCCAAGCGATGACGACGCCTTTTCGCCGATGACCGGCTCAGTGGAGGACGCAGTTCGTCTGGGAGCCGATGCTGTCGGCTACACATTGTATGTGGGAAGCCCGCGGCAAAGTGAGGACATCGCACAACTCGCACGCGTGCGCGAGGAATGCGACCGTTACGGGATGCCGCTGGTTGTCTGGGCATATCCGCGCGGCAAATCGGTCAAGGAAAAAGGCGGCCAGGATTCGCTCTATGCGGTCGACTACGCCGCGCGAGTCGCGTGCGAAATGGGTGCCGACATTGTCAAGCTCAACGTGCCCAAGGTCTCGACTGATGACAAGCAGCCGAAACCATATCCGACGCTAGGGATGTCTGAGGAAGAGGCAATCCGCAAGGTCGTTAAGTCAGCAGGCCGCACGCTCGTGCTCATCTCGGGTGGAAGTAAAGTTAGCGACGAAGATTTGCTACGCAAGACGCGAGCCGCGATGGACGCCGGCGTGACCGGTTTGATTTTCGGGCGGAATCTCTGGCAGCGCCGCCTTCCCGATGCGCTCGAGATCACAAACAAAATCCATCAGATCCTCAAGGACTATAGCGGCTAGTTTTCACGCGGTGTATTAGCGGCTCTCTCGGCTTGACTGCCATTGCCGCAACGTCAATCTCATGCCCGCAGCCGTGTACGGATCGTCAGCAACGAACGCGCGCGCTTGTGCCTCGTCCGCAACGTAAAGAATGTACATGCCGCCCTTGCCATCCGCGAAGGGGCCGGACTCGGTGACAATTCCCTGTACGCGACCAGCTGCGAGGTAGGCGCGGTGCTCAGGTAGCGCTCGCTCGCGCGCTGCCAAGTCAGTGTGCTCGATCGTTACGACAAAGCGCACGGTACTTACGATCCTCGCAATGCTTCAATGAGTGCGTGTGTGATTCGGCCGGTCGCACCCCACACCCGGTTGCCGTCAAACGTGTACGCGTAGATGAGCCGCGTTTTTCCATCACGTTCCATGACTTGCGTCGAAGCTACACCTGGTTCTAAGAGACGCGCAAGCGGCACCATAATGATGCGAGCTACCTCAAGCGGGTCGGGTTGGAGTTCCGGGCGGCCGTCGATGAACCCCACTACCGGCGTCACGGTAAAGTTGGAAACGTGAGTCTCCACGTCATCGAGCATGCCGAGAATCTGAACGCCGTCGGGGGGCAACGCCAGTTCTTCGAAGGCCTCGCGCAGCGCGGCGCTTGCCGGACCAGCGTCATCCGGTTCGAACGAGCCGCCCGGAAAGCAGATCTCGCCTTTGTGATCGAGCACGGCGCGGGTTCGCTCGAAGTAGAGTATGTCTGGCGCGGCTTCGGAACCAAGCAGCGGCACAAGCACCGCGGCACGGCGAGCGGTTGGCTTGTCCACGACATGGCGCGAACGCTCGCGTAGCCGTTCGCGCAGCGTTTCGAGAGTGCTCATGAGCGCGTGAGTTAGTTGAGAGAGAAGCGCGCGCTAAACGGAGATTCGCGCGATCTGCGCCGCGCCCGAGATCCTTCGCTGCGAAGAGAGCGCAGCCGGTGCGTTTCTTCGTCGAGCACCTTGAGCTCGGCGCGAAGCCGTTCAGCCGCGGAGGTTGCTTCGAGAAACTTCTGCTTGACTGCGACCGAAACCTGAAGCGCGTCCGCGATGATGTAGGACGAGGCAGCCGCATCGCTTGGCAAATCGATCGTTTCAAGCTCGCTGCCGGACACTGCAAGCAATGCTCCCAAATAATCTTTGAACCGTTCGATCGCGGTTTCGCGGAGCCGGCTTGCGGAATCCGATGGCCCGTCGATCTCTTCCAAGAACGAGATCTGGGCTCGCCAGAACGGGGTTGTGCCGAGCACTCGATCGACCCTGAAACGGCGCGTGCCCTGCGCGACGACGAAAAGGCGTCCAGCCGGCAGCTTCGTGACCTGGCGTATGACAGCTGCGGTTCCGACGTCGACCGGGTCGAGATCTTCACCCACTTCGTTGCCCTTGCGATCGAGCAGCACACCAAAGGGCACATGCTGTTCGATGCATTGCGCCATCATTGATTTGTAACGGTCTTCGAAGACGTGTAGCCGCAACGCCGCGCCGGGCAGCAGAACGGTATTGAGGGGGAACAGGCCAAGTACCGAGTCCATGTCCGCTTCTACGAATCGGTAAGGGTTATGTCTGGTGCGCAAACTCCTCGGCCCAAGCCTCGGCAATGCGCTCGAGCGTCAGCTCGTCCACTTTTTCTGGATCATCTTCGAAATCGTCAAGCTCGGTAACGAGACGAAGAAGTTCGGGCATGGGCACCTGTTTCGGATCTTCATCCGGATTCGCTTGAGCCAACTCGAATCCGATGTCCTCGACATCTTGCCAGGTCAACCCCACTACCCTCACCTCCTTATGAACTGATCAGCGGACCTTTCGCTTTAGCATCTGGCACCGCTGGACCTTCATTAAAACTGACCGCGCGGACGGTCAGCGAAAGGCGAGGCGTCACATTAAACGATTCCCAGGATATGGTAACCTGCGTCTACGTAGAGGACCTCGCCTGTCATTGCCGACGAGAGATCGCTCGCTAAGAAAACCGCGGTACCAGCAACGTCATCCGCAGTTACATTGCGCCGCAGCGGTGACTTAGCCGACACCTCGTTCAATATTTTTGAGAAATCGCCGACCGCCCGTGCCGACGCGGTTTTTATGGGGCCGGCGGAGATTGCATTCACGCGCACGCCGCCCAACTCGCCCAAATCTTCCGCAAGATACCGTACCGATGCTTCAAGCGCTGCCTTGGCGACTCCCATAACATTGTAGTTGCGTACCGCGCGAACCGACCCCAAATACGTCATGGCCATGACCGAGGCTCGCTCGCGAAAAATTGGCTGCAGTTCGCGGCACAGGGCGACGAGCGAGTACGCGCTGATATCGAGGGCTAAGTTGAATCCGGAACGGGAGGTGCTGAAATACTTACCTGCGAGCTCTTCCTTGCGAGCGAACGCTAGACTGTGCACCAGCACGTCAAGCGTTCCGAAATGTTCCTTAATAAACTCACGCAGGGCGGCGAGGCTGTCATCTTTGGCGACGTCTGCAACCGTCGTCGGCGCGCCGCCCAGTTCCACTGCGAGCTTTTCAACCTCGTCGCGAGTGCGCTCGCCCTCGTATGTAAGAAGGAGCGAGGCCCCGTGCGCGTGCAGCCCGCGCGCAATTGCCGTTGCAATGCTCCATCGATTGGCAACACCAAGCACGCAGGCTTTCTTGCCTGTTAAGAGCGCCACAAGTCCCTCAGCGAGATGCCGCTTCGAAGCGGCGGCTGATAGCCTCCCAGTTGACCACGCTCCACCATGCGTTAAGGTAGTCTGCGCGGCGATTTTGATAGGTGAGGTAATATGCGTGTTCCCACACGTCATTGCCCATGATCGGCCAAAGCCCGTTCGATAACGGATTGTCCTGGTTCGCGGTGCTGATGACCGACAGCTTGCCGTCTTTTGCCCGCACGAGCCACGCCCAACCGCTACCGAACTGTTTGAGGCCCGTATCGACGAACAATTTCTTAAAGGCTTCGTAGTCTCCAAAGGTCTTGCGAATTTCGTCGCCGAGCGCACCCTTGGGTTCTCCACCGCGCTCGGGTCCCATGATCGTCCAAAACATGCTGTGATTGACATGTCCGCCGCCATTGTTGCGCACGGCGGCACGAATGTCTTCGGGCACGGCATTCAGATCGCGAATGAGGTCCTCGGCGCTCTTGTTTCCGAGCTCCGGATGTTTGTCGATCGCAGCATTGAGGTTGGTGACATAAGTGCCATGATGCTTATCGTGGTGCAGCGTCATCGTCTGGGCGTCGATGAACGGCTCCAACGAGTCATACGCATATGGAAGCGGCGGTAGTTCGTAAGCCATTGCTTGATCCTCCGAATTGTCGTGTACGGCGTGCGTGCGGAAGGTACCGAATTGTACGCGCGCCAGGCATCTCCTCGGGCCGGGCGCATGGTTTCGCAACGGAAACGTGGTAATCAAACAGCCCCATGCGCGTCACCGTGCGATTCTTTGCTTCCCACCGCGAAGCAACCGGGCTCTCAACCTACGTTGCTGAAGTGCCGGATGGTTCGAGCGTGGCCGACGTTCTTCGTTCGCTCTATCGACCGTTCCCCAAACTCGAGTTTGCAAGCGGCAGCGTAGCATTTGCGGTGAACCGTAACCAGGTTAATCCAGCAACGCCGCTGCGCGACGGCGACGAACTTGCGCTGCTCCCTCCCATGGCCGGCGGATGAAGCAGTTCAGCCTGACATCCGAACCGCTCGACGAGCGAGCGGTGACGACAGTAGTCTCGACCCCGGATGCCGGCGGTGTAGTCACGTTTGTCGGACGCGTGCGCGACAACGCGCGCGGACACACCGTCCAGGCACTTGAGTACGAGGCCTATCCTGAAATGGCAGAGACGGTGTTCTCGCGGATCGCCGCTGAAGCACGATCGCGCTTTGCGATCAAAGAAGTTGCGATTCATCATCGCAGCGGACGGTTGGTCGTCGGCGAACCATCGGTCGTCATTGCGGTCTCGGCCGCGCATCGCGGCGCGGCGTTTGAGGCCTGCGAGTACGTCATCGATCAGCTCAAAGCACGCGCGCCGATTTGGAAAAAAGAATTCGGTCCGGATGGAGCTGTGTGGGTGGAAGAACATCCGTAATCGCGGGTTACGGCTGGCCTGAGGCCTTAAACAACAATCCTACGGCGTAGAGGACACCGCCGACGATGACGCCGGCGAGCGTCATCTCGAGTCCCGATGACCACCAGCTTCGGAGCGTTACGATCGACTTGGCGGCGCCGACTATGAAGTGGGCCACAAGAGAAACCACGGCAGCGACGATAATGGCCGGACGGCCCGTCATGAAAAAGAATGGTATGACGGGGATGATGGCTCCGATACCCGTGCTGATACCCGCTGCGACGGCCGCCTGCACCGGTCGGCTTTCCGTCTTTGCGCCACCGAACTCTTCGGCCGCCAGCACGTTAAGCATGGCCTCTGGCGTCTTCGACAGCCTCTCTGCGAGTTCGTCAGCGTCTGCTCGCGGCATGCCTTTGAGTTGATAGAAAAGCGACAGTTCTTCTTTTTCCTCTTCGGGGTGCTCAGCGATTTCGCGGCGTTCGTGCGCAAGATTGGCCGCGGTCAATTCAGCCTGCGAACGTTCCGCCAGAAACGCCCCGGTTGCCATAGAAACCGCTGACGCGATTGCTCCGGAGAGGCCAGCCGTCAGAACGAATCTGGAGCCGCCGGTTGCAGCCGAAACACCGGCGATGATGCCGAAGACGGCCGCAAGACCATCGTTTGCGCCGTAAATTGCGCCCGAGATCCACCCAGAGCTGCTCTGATGCCACTTTTCGCGACCGAGAATTCGATTGAGCTTCTGCTGCGCAGGCGGCGCAACCACGTCTGGCGTTGCTTTGACCTGCTGCAAGTCTCGAACTGCCTTCGCGTGGGACTCCTCTTCAAGTCGAATCGACGACAGCAGTTCGTCTGTTTTCGAATCGCCGGTCGGGGCTGTATAGCGCTCCTGGATATCCAGCGCTTCGGCGGCTTCTCTCGCGGCCAGCAGACGTTCGACTGGAGCGACTCGTGCCTGCAGCTCCTGCCATGCTGACAGACGTACGGATTTTGGATCGGGAATAGCGATCCCGAGCTCAGTCATTCGAGCTTCGAGCCGCCGCCGATGTTCCTCTTCTCCCTGCGCCATGCGACGCAGAATGTCGGCGCGCCGCGCGTCCTTCTCGCGTCGCACCAGCAGCGTGTACACTGCAGTCGCCTCGATCTCGGCCTTCCAGGCATCCAAGAGGCGCTGCGCGACGCTTAAAGATTGCTCCGCTTCTTCAGATTTCACGCAAGGTTGTTCCCCACAAAAACCCAAGATTCCGGCGAATTCATGATCAGCAAGCTCTTTGTTAAGGATGCCCGGCTGCGTCCTATTTGGCGCGTGATTATGTACGCTGTCGTTGTCATGGTTGTGGCGACGGTCTTAGCTGCTACCTTTGACGTAATCCTCGGACGAGGGTTCGAAGAACAACTCTCCCTGGGAGTTATCATTGAATCCGAGCTCGCGGTGGCGCTTGCCGTCTTGGTTGCTTCCATTGTCTTGCGCCGCTATCTCGATCGCCGGTCGGTAGCATCCCTCGGGCTTGCAGCGCGCGGTCCTTGGGTGCGCCTCTTTTGTATAGGCGTCCTGCTCGGCGCCGGGATGCAGGCTGTTGCAAACGCCATCCTCTGGGTGTCGGGTTCGGCTCACGTGACAGGTCACGCAACCCTCGCAAGCAGCTTGCAGCTCATCGTTGCGGCGATCGCGGTTCTCCTGCCCGCAGCCTTCGTTGAAGAGATGTCGTTCCGAGGATACATCTTGCAGAATCTGTGGGAAGATTGGGGCCTCGTGCCGGCGATCGTCGTTAGTTCGATCGGCTTTGCTGCATTGCACATCAGCAATCCGCACTCGCGCGAGCAGCTCTCGCTCACGGCGACTGGTCTCATTATATTTGCGCTGTGGGCATGCATGAGTCTGGTCTGGACAAAGTCGCTGTGGCTGGCACTCGGCGCGCACATGGCCTGGAATCTCTTTGAAGGACCAATTTTTGGTTTACCGTTGAGCGGGCTCTCGATGCCTGTTCCAACCGTCTTGAGACAAAGCGTCAATGGGCCGCAATGGCTGACCGGCGGCTCATTCGGACCGGAGGCCGGGGTCATTTCATTCGTCGCTCTGATCGTCGGCCTCTTGGTCTTGCGAGCGCTCTACCTTAAAGGTGCGTTTGCAGATGCAGCCGATACGCGCGAAGAGTACGCCCGCGCCCAGCTGCGGCGTGAGAGTTGAGGAAAACAGACGAGGCGAGACTTGTCAGCTCACCTCGCTTTTGTCGCCTCCCCTCCAGTTGAGGGCGTTAATAGTCCTCTTCCGCTTCTTCGGGGAGCTCTTCTTCCTCTTCCGTGTAAGTTTCTTCAAAGTCTTCGTTCTCATCGTAGCCGCCAACGTTGAGGCCGGTTTCCTCTTCGACCACGAGTACCGCGTGTTCGAGTACCGGCTCTTTCTCAGCTTTCGGTGCACGCCGCGATGTTGAGCCGTTGGAACGTGCCGCCGAACTCGTCGCGTGCTTGGCTGCCGGCTGCTTGGCTTTTGTGGTCTTTGCCTTGGCTCGCCCTGCTGACTTTGTTGGCCGCTTAGCGGCGGCGCGTGCTGGTTTTCGCTTGCGCGCGGTCTGACGTACCTTTGCGCCGCTCTTCTTTACTTTCTTGGTCTGCTTCGACGCGGCGCGCTTTCTCGGTTTCCGGTTCATGTGCGCCTCCTTAGGGCGATTGTTCGGGCGCCGCCTTTGTGGGGCTGCCTAATAGTCTCCTGCAAGTGTTTACGAATTCATCTCACGGACTTTTTCGTATACTTCGTGGACGTGGCCCGGGGCTTTGACGGCCTCGAAGATATACCTGATGATACCCTCTTTGTCAATGATAAACGTCGTTCGTTTTGGGTTGCCGTCCGGGTCGGGAAGCACGCCGAGCATGGTGCATATGCTGCCGTCTGGATCGGACAGGAGCGGCGTCACAAGATCGTTGGCCGCGGCAAAGTTACGGTGCGACTGGATCGAATCTCGTGAGATGCCGATAGCTACCGCGTCGAGTTGTGCGAAGTCAGCGGACCGCTGACTGAAGTCTCGTGCTTCGCTCGTTCAGCCCGACGTCATGTCTTTTGGGTATGTCCATAAAACGACAGCTTTCGCGCCTCGGAAGTTCTCGAGGTTAAGGGGTCCATTTTGGGTCTCCGCCACAATTGGAGGCAACTTCTCGCCAACTTTAACTCCCATATACTTCCTCGTTTAACGCCGGGTTGGAACCAAAGGCCGGATTTCGAAGATTTGGTCGCCGACGGCGACGGTTTGCGGTTCCCCACCGACAGGCGCAAGCGTCGCCCGCAACACGCAGCTCCCGATATTGCTATCCCTAACGTAGATTTGGCCTTCGTACAGCCTGCTGCGACTCTTCGCGAAGGTCTTACGCTCGAAGTTTTCCCCGATGGGATGATCCCGAGGCACGAGTCCTACCCTGCATTGGCCGATGAACGGCAAGCGAAAATGGATGGTGATATTGATGACTTCACCTGGGTTGTACACGTCCTGGCGCGGCTCGATGTCGACACGTTCGATCTGCATACAGGCGCTGGCGTTCGCGCCGGGGGCGGTCCGACCTTGCGCCGAATGAGCGTTTTCCATGTTTGCATCACTGCTAGGCAGGCTGCGCTCCGTTGTCGGGGCTTCGCACGTCAGCACCGCTCCCGGCGACTTGTCGAACTACCAATATGACGGGTCGGCTGACCGGGCGCTGCCGCAGATTGTCGTCCTTCCCGCAAGCGCATCGGAGATCGCCGGCGTCGTAGCGGCTTGCAATGATGCACAGTGTCCGTACGTAGCGCGCGGAGCGGGCACAGGACTTTCCGGTGGCGCAATTCCTGAACAGGGCGGCGTCGTCATATCAACAGCTCGTCTCAACCGCATCCTTGAGATCGATGCTGTCAACCGGCTCGCGGTCGTCGAACCCGGTGTCGTTAACGCGCACATCAGTGATGCCGTCAAAGACCAGGGTTTGCACTTCGTGCCGGATCCATCGAGCCAAGCGGCGTGCACGATCGGCGGTAACGTTGCGGAGAATGCCGGCGGTCTGCACTGTTTGGCATATGGTGTCACCGCGCATCACGTGCTCGGCTGCGAGATCGTGACACCGCAAGCAGACATCGTTTGGCTCGGCGGCAAAACGCAGGATGCTCCGGGCTACGATCTGCTGGGAGTATTCATCGGTTCTGAGGGAACGCTTGGCATCGCCACTAAGGTCGTCGTCAAGCTAACGCCGCTGCAGCAAGACCGGCGCACCATGCTCGCCGCATTTCCGACTGTCGAGCAGGCATCGCAGTCGGTGTCTGACATCATCGCAGCGGGCATTCTCCCCGCCGCGCTCGAGATGATGGACCAACTCACAACGCAAGCAGTTGAAGAATTCGTACACGCCGGTTTCCCCACCGAAGCCGGCGCCGTGCTCATCGCCGAGCTTGAGGGACTTTCCGGCACGCTCGACGAGGTAGCGGCCGATGTTGGCGACATCTGCCTGCGCAACGGCGGGGACATGCGGCAAGCGCGTGATGAAGATGAACGTCACCGAATTTGGCTCGGGCGCAAGAGCGCATTTGGCGCCATGGGACGGCTCGGCTCGAATTATTACGTGCAAGATGGGGTTATTCCGCGCACTCGTTTGCCAGAAGTTGTTACGGAAGTTGTTGAGATCGGTCGACGCTACGGACTGAAGATCGCCAACGTCTTCCACGCGGGTGACGGGAACTTGCACCCGCTCATCGTGTTCGACGATCGCATACCGGGCGATTATGAACGCGTCGTTGCCGCGGGTGCGGATATCTTGCGGGCATGCGTACGCCATGGCGGCAGCATCTCGGGCGAGCACGGCATCGGCATGGAAAAGCGTGATTGCATGTCCTTGCAGTACAGCCGGGCAGACCTCGCGCTCATGACGCGGCTCAAGAACGTCTTCAACCCGGGTGGATTATGCAATCCGGCAAAAATATTCCCCACTTCGCGCCGGTGTGGTGAAAGTGCGCGCACCCATGCCAGCGGCGTGCTTCCCCCTGAAGTAGCGACCGCTACCGGGCCTGCGTTCTAGTGCGGCGCAACGAGCTTCGCTCGCTCAACTTGCCCATCGCAGACGAACTTGGCAAACGCGCCGGCACAAGGCCGCGTGTGCGTCCGCTGGACTGCGCACCCTACGCCGTTGCCGGCATTGTGCCCAAGCTTGTCTTCTCACCGCGCACTCTCCGAGAAGCGTCGAAGACCATCACGACGATTGCAGCTGAAGGTGCCTCGATCACGATTCGAGGCGCTGGCACCAAGCATTTGCGTCCGCCTCATCCGTATGACGTCGACGTCGTTCTTGACAGCACCCGATGCAGCGGCGTTCTCGAGCACACGCCTGCCGATTTGACGGTGACCGTTGCTGCCGGCACCAGGTTCACCGCACTTCAAGAAGCGTTGCGTGCGTCCGGCCAGTTCTTCCCGAGCGATCCGCCGTTTGCAGCCGATACGACGATCGGCGGGATGCTCTCAAGCCGCGTGGCCGGCGCATTGCGGCAGCGTTATGGCGCGCCGCGAGGCAACGTTCTCGGCATGCGGGTGTGTCTTTCCGATGGATCGATAGCTTTCACCGGGGCGCGCGTCGTCAAGAGCGTCGCCGGCTACGATATTGCCAAGTTGTTCGTTGGAGCGTGGGGAACGCTGGGCTTTATTGGTGACGTGACGTTGAAGGTCGCGCCGATTCCGCGCGAGCAGCTTGGTATTGTCGCCTCGTTTGCGCGCTGCGAGACCGCGTGTGATGCTGCCCTGCGGCTCGCCTCCTCACCGTTGTTCCCACTCGCAATGACACTGCACGATCGCGCCTCCGCGCATCGTATCCGCGCCCTGAGCGGCACCGAACCCGGCGCGCACTGGACCCTCATTGTGCGCTGCGGTGGGACGCGCGCTGGCGCGACGCGCCAGGCAGATGGAGTAGCCGACATTGTGAAGTCATCTGGATCGTCAAACGTCGACCTGCTCGATGCCGACCGGCTACACTTTGCGTGGCAGGACATTGCGGAGCTCGCGGGCGGCGCTATGTATCCCGGTTCGCATTACGTGTGCTGCACCGTCGCAAGCTTGCCTTCTCAAGTCGGTGCCGTGCTGACTTCGTTATCAGCTTTATTTCCAGATGCAAACTGCACTTCTCACCCCGCGACCGGCATCGTGTACGCCCATCTTCCGGTTGCTGCAATGGAGCAGCCGAGCTCGCGTACACTATCGAGCCAATTACAACCTTTGCTCGATCTGTGCGAGCGCGAGCACTACTACCTCAGCTATCTCGCAGCACCGGCAGGATCGGCCATGCGCGCGCCGGTTTCCGCCGACGCGCCAATCCTGCTCATGCGGCGCGTGAAGGCGTCATTGGATCCGAGCGGCACGTTTGATCCGGGCCGTTTTATGGCCGGAATCTGAAGTCATGGCGCAGGGCGGCTACATCGGCACGGAGCATCCGAAGCTTGAAGATCTCGACCGCTGCACGCGCTGCGGATTGTGCGAGCAGGCGTGCCCCACATATCGATTATTGAAGTTCGAACCCGACTCACCGCGCGGGCGCATCTTCCTTATGAAGGAAGTCGCTGAGGGCCGAGGTGGCGTCGACGCCAATCTCGCGGAGCATCTCTACGCGTGCCTTGGTTGTCGTGCGTGCGAAACCGCATGCCCCTCAGGTGTGGAGTTCGGCAAGCTGCTGGAGCTGGGCCGCCACCAAGTGGAGCTCCACGGTGACATCTCGCCCGAGCGGCGAGGCTGGCGCTTGTTCCGCGCGTTTGCATTCGAACGCATTCTTCCCAACCCATGGCTTTTTCACGTGCTGATGTTCCCGGCTCGTTTGCTGCAAGCTTTGCCGGGACTTCTTGCATGTGCGCAATCGTTGCCGTTGCCGCGTAAGCTTCGGCAACTGGTGCGCATGATTCCGCGAGCCAATCGATCTGGAGATCAACGTGAGGTCGACGCACAAGGCGAGGTTAACCGCTATAGCGGAAGCGTCATCCCGGCGCGCGGAAAGCAACGCGCACGCGTCGGTCTTTTTGTCGGATGCGTCATGGGCTCTCTATTCTCTCACGTGCTCCGCGCGACGATCCGCGTGCTCACCCGCAACGGCTGTGAAGTCGTCGTCGTTCCCGGGCAATGGTGTTGCGGAGCCCTCAACCTGCATGCGGGAGAAAGAAAACGTGCAGCGGCTATGGCTCGCTCCAATATCGCCGCCTTTAACCGAGAAAGGCTTGACGCAATCGTCGTTAACTCGGCCGGCTGCGGCGCGACCATGAAAGAGTACGCAGATCTACTCGACGGCGACTCCGAATCTGTCATTTTCTCCGGCAAGGTGAAAGACGCCGGCGAATTTCTTTCAGAACTCGGGCTGCGATCAAAGCCGCAACGACTAAAGACTACCGCCACCTATCAGGATGCCTGCCATCTCGCGCACGGCCAGCGTGTGCGTAAGCTTCCTCGCGCTTTACTCGCTCAGATTCCCGGCCTGACTTTGGTGGAGATGCCTCATGCAGACCAATGCTGCGGCGCGGCCGGCGTTTATAACCTCACCCATGGCGACCTCTCGGGAAAAATCCTGGCGGAAAAGCTCGATGAGATCGCCCTGACGAAGGCAGAGCTGGTTGTGACGACCAACCCTGGGTGCGCCATGCAGCTCCAGGTGGGCCTGATGGAGCGGCACATGAATGTCAGGGTCTGCCACCTCATGGAACTGCTGGACGAGTCGTACTCAATTAGACCGTAGAACGGTACGACCAGGGACCCCGCAAGAGGCTAGCTATGGTCCCTAGGACGTGGATTCATGTCACGCTTACACCCTCTAACTGAGGGTTAGAGCCGAATTGCTCCGACCATTGAGATAGGAGAGGGTGCCTCTTCGGTTTTTTCCCTGAGAGGGCCAAGGGAAGCTGTCACAATGCTCGTAGGATGCAAGTCACATCAAGCAAGGATGCTAGCATAGATGGCCTCTGCGCAACCTTTTCAGGGAGGCTCAAACCCGGTTCACCCCCCGGGCGTCACCCCTGGAACAGCTGACGCTGCCCACAGCACGTTCTTCCCGAGCGGCTCAACATATTACAGCCGTTTGCTCGCGCTGTCATCGGGCCCGGAAGATCACTTCTTCGCAAACTTACACGCGGTCATGCGCGATTTCTTGGATGTACCTATCCTTGTCGCTGCCACGGCCGACATAAACTCGCCTGACGGTTACCGACTCCAATATCAGCGCAATATGGACGAGCGCGATGCGTTGCCGGTCATCGATAGGAAATTTGTCAATCAAGCTTTACGCAGTGGGCGGACGATGCTCTTCGGCCGGCTGCCCAAGTTGCCGACCGGCGGTTATTTGCAATCCACTGGCGACGGTGCCGGGTCGATTCTGGTCGCTCCGATGCGCCACGACGGTAAAATCTTAGGCTACATTGCGATCCGCACTCGTCGCGAGGGCATGTATGGCGATCAAGAGCTTGAGTACGTAACGGCGGCTGCCGACTTGGCTGCAATTTCCGTGCGCACAAAACTTGTTGGGGATGAAGCTCGAGCGCGCAGCACCGAACTGCGATTGATGCTTGAAGCGGCACGAGCGCTTTCGGCCGAGCGCGACCTGCGCCGTCTCTTCTCGCGCTTGCACCGGCTTGTCGGCAACGTGATGGATGCCGGAACGTTCTACGTTGCACTGGGCTCCTGGGAACAGGGGCTTATGACGCTGCCCTATTGCATCGATCACTACAAGCTCGTCGATATGAGCGACCCGATTCCTCTGGAAGGCTCGCTGTCGGGCCACGTCTTTCGCGAGGGTTCGCCGATCATCGTGCGTACGTCCGAAGACTGGCGCAGATATCCGTGGGTGGAGCGGGGCGCCGACACCAATTCACCAGTTTCAGCGCTTGCCGTGCCCATGCGGATCGGCGCGCGCACGATCGGCGTGATTTGCGCGCAAAGCACGCGCCCGCACGCGTACACGGAGCGCGACCGCGACGTCATGGTTGCCATCGCTGAACAGGCGGCCATTGCCGTTGAAAACTCACAGCATCTCATGCGCGCCGATCAGCGCGCCCGGGAACTGCAGCTCTTGTCGGAAGTATCTCGTGCGCTCTCCTCGCAGCTTTCGATTCGCGCGGTGTGCCAAACCGTATGCAACGAAGTGCGACGCGTTATGGACGCGCGGGTGTTCTTTGTCGCGCTCGCTTCCGAGTCGGAAAAAGCCATGCGGCTCGAGTTTGCCATTGAAGGCGATGAAGTGATTGAAGCGGACCTCGTTCCACTCGAAAATTCATTCGCCAAACGAGTCATGGAGACGCGCCAGCCGATCGTCTTGCAAACCGGCGAAGAGATCGACCGCCAGCCGCACCAAACGATACACCAGAGTGACAGCGGCAACGTCCGTTCGGTTGCCATGGCCCCCTTGCGCTTGGGCGACCGCTGCATTGGCGTCATGTCAGCACAGTCTTATAACGAGCGCGCGTTCGACGAATCGAGCGTGCGCATATTGACCGCCATCGGCGAGCAGCTTGCCCTCGCCGTGCAAAATGCACAGCTCTTCGGCGATGCAAAGAGCCGCGCCGACCGCGACCCGTTGACCAATCTCTTCCATCACCGCTATCTCAAGACGCGCTTGGAAGAGGAAATTTCGCGCTCTCGGTTCACGAATCAGCCGCTGGTCGTCCTGATGATGGACATCGACAATTTCAAGCTCGTGAACGACACGTACGGACATCCCGTCGGCGACGACGCTTTGCGCATGCTCACGGCGGTTCTCCAAGCCACCTGCCGGGGCAGCGATATCATCGGCCGTTACGGCGGCGATGAGTTCATGATTATCTTGCCGGACACCGACGCGGAACACGGTCTGCGCATCGCAGAGCGTATCGAAGCCGAGGTTGCGGGCCGGGAATTGCATCTGCAAGAAGGCACCGCAATACCGCTGCGGTGCTCGATTGGACTGGCTTCGGTGCCGGCGGATGGCTGGACGCCCGGCGAAATTATTGCCAAGGCGGATGCCGCCTTATATCAGAGCAAGCGTCAGGGCCGGCCGATGGCTCGGCTGCAGCGCGTCGGCACAACCCAACTGCGGCTCGATGGAAACTTCGAACCGGTGTCGGAACTGCTCGCCGCGCTCTTAGCACGCGATCCTGCCACACGCAACCATCTCGAGCACGTCAACCGTTTAGGCAAAGAGTTCGCTCAGCTCATCAAGCTGTCCGAATCCGACACCCAGTCGTTGCTGCTCTCGAGCGTGCTGCATGACATCGGCAAGATAGCGATCCCAGATCAAGTATTGCGCAAGCCAGGGCGGCTTAATAGAGACGAGTACGATCTTATTCGGCGCCACCCGCAGATCGGCGCCATGCTCATCGAGCATATTCCAGGATTTAAGGATGCGGCCAACGCGGTGCTGCATCATCACGAGAGATTCGATGGCCGCGGTTACCCCTTCAAGATCGAAGGGGAGAAGATTCCACTGTTGGCGCGCATTGTGACGCTAATCGACGCGTTCTCTGCGATGGTGATGGATCGGCCATATCACAAAGGCATGGACGAACCGACCGCGCTTTCCGAACTGCGCAAAGGCGCAGGCACCCAGTTCGACCCATCGCTCGTTGAGAAGTTCGCCAACATGGTGCAACAGGCGCACTAACCGCAAACCCCGTCGCGCGCTAGGTACTGCGCGTCGCCGTCCGGAAACGTCCGCGTCGTGGACATCCAATTCGCATTCACAGCCTTGACGACTGCGTTTACTATCTTGGACCCCGTTGGAATGGTGCCCACCACGCTCGCACTGACGGCACACGCCACTCCGGAGCAGCGCGCACGGATTACCGACCGAGCGGTGCTGGTGTCCGCTGTCGTCATCCTCTTAAGTGCGTCCATTCTCCGCTATTTGCTTCAGTATCTTGGCATTACGCTCTCGGCATTTTCGATTGCGGGTGGGATCTTGCTGCTGCTCATTGCCATCGACATGCTGTTTGCGCGGCCATCTCGTGCGAAGACCGATCCGCAGGGTCCACAGGAAGCAGCCGATACGGAAAGCGTCGCGGTCTTTCCACTCGCCATCCCCATGATAGCTGGTCCGGGAACTATCGCCACCGTGCTGCTGCTCGTCAACCTGAGCAACAATAATCCACAGCGGCTGATCATTGTCTACGTCTCCTATGGCGTGGCGTTATTTGTCACATGGCTGTGCATGCGCAGTGCTGAGCATGTCATGCACATCCTCGGCAAGACCGGGGTCGGCGTCCTCACTCGTTTGCTCGGCATTATCATGGCCGCATTGGCCGTTCAGTTCATTCTCAACGGTTTGCACCAGGCTGGATTCAGCCGTCCGTAGAAAAACCGCGATCGATGAAGCTCGCCGAGAAAACCTGCGTCTCATGCCATGGGGGAGTCCCATCACTCACCTCCGAGCAGATCGCTGAGCTTTTGCCGCAAGTCGAAGGTTGGGACGTTGTCGAGAACCACCATCTCGTCAAGCGCTACAAGTTTACCAATTTCAACCAGGCGCTGCATTTTGTCAATGCCGTTGGGGCGATTGCCGACGAGCAGAATCATCATCCCGACATCTTTCTCGCGTGGGGAAAAGTCAGAATCGAAATCTGGACACACAAGATCAACGGCCTCACCGAGAGCGACTTCATCTTCGCCGCCAAGGTTGATGCCATACCATTGTAGCAACGGACCTTTAGGTCCGTTAACTTATTAGTTCGGAATCACCGGCACGTATGGATGGGGGATCGTGCCAGAGGGATAGGGCGCCGGTTGATCGGGTTGCGGCGGCGCCGGCTGACCCTGCACGGGTGGTTGGTTGTTCGCCGGCACCACGGGCATGCCGCCCGGCTGCTCGGGCGCGCTGCCAACGCCGCAAATGCTCACGAGTGAAGAGCGAGCGACGTTACTCGGTGGATTCTTTTGCGGACGCGCATACGTGACGACATAACCGTCAGAGCCCCATAACGCGAAGAGTTGTTCCCAGACCATACTTCTACCGTGTGTCGAACCGGTCCAAATGACATAGCGCCCAGTATGGCGGCCGTTGCACACCAGGTAATTCCGATTCGTCCACACGTACTGCGTCGGATACGTCGCGCGCTCCGCTTTGAGGGTTCGGTTGACGAACGAGTTGAGGTCGGCTGAGTGAGTGGTCGCGAAGAGCTTGAGCGTTTCGCCGCCGGTGGGGTCAAGCCACGTGCTTTCCGTCCCTGAGCGAACGTGGGTCCAACCGCTCGGGGGCGCAAACGCGTAGTTACCCGCAGCCAGCGAAACCGTCGCAATGAGGATGAGTGCGATCGTAAGAGCTCCCGCGGGGAGCGATCGCAAAGATCGACCATTCATACCCGCTGACGTTCTCAGTTTACGGGGCAAGAACCTCGAGCGGCTTGCGGTTTGTGAGCGGTCCAACGAGCGCGACGATCGTGGCGCTGATCACCATCGCCGCCGCTATGGTTTCGAATGCTGCGCTAACCCCGTGAGCCCGCAACATGAACGTATACAGGTAGCCGACGAAGATCGAGCTGAGCCTGCTCCAGCTGTAGACAAAGCCGACGGCACTAGCTCGAATCTGTGTGGGATAAAGCTCGCTCTGGTAAGCGTGGAACGCGCATGAAAACCACGTATTCACAAGCGTGATGAGCGCCCCAAAGGTAACGATTGCCCACGGCGCGGTCACGAACGCGAGAACGAGCGCACACGCGGCGCTCGAAACTGCGAGCGCCACGATTTGTCGCTTGCGCTCGAGCGTGTCGGCAAAGCGCATGGCGAGCAGCGGTCCAATGGGCGTGACAACGGCGATGATAGAGCTGTAGTGGAGCGAGTGCGTCACATCGCTTCCTCGCTGATTGAGCAGCACCGGAATCCACGCGGCAAACCCGTAAAAACCGATCGTCTGGAAAACATTGAACAATACCAGCATGACGGTGCGCGCGCGGTATTGACGGCCAAAGATCCGAGCGAGAGCCTGCAGCGGTCGACCTTGCGTGGACTGTGGAGGTTCAGGCACAGAGAGCGTCGTTTGCGGCTGAGGGTTCGCGCCCACTTGGCGTTCAATGCGTGCTAGAGCGCTATACGCTTTGCTTTCGTAACCCCGGCTTGCGAGCCAACGCGGCGATTCGGCAAGTCCGCTTTGGATCGGCCACACGAAAATCGCGCCCGCAGCGCCTCCCAGCGCGACCCATCGCCACCCCTCCAACCCCGCGAACGTGTGCGGCACGAGCACGTACGCGGCGAAGGCAACAACCGGCACGGCCGTGTAGCTGATCGCTTGACTGAGCGCGATGAGCAGCCCGCGTGCCCGGCTAGGTGCGATCTCCGAAATGTATGCGTCGATCGTCACGATCTGGACGCCGATCCCAAGCCCTGCAAAGAAGCGCAAGCAGTCGATGGCAAGCGCGTTGGGTGCCAGCGCCATTGTCAGAGTCATGATCGAGTAAAAGACAAGTGACCACGTAAACGTCGTCTTACGCCCGAAACGATCGGAGACCCAACCAAAGATGAGTGTGCCGGCGAACATGCCGGAGAAACCAGCCGCCGCAAATCCCGCAAGGCTTGCCACACCTGAGCCGAGCAAGCTAAAGAGACCGCTCTTCACGAGTCCGAGTGCAATGTAGCCCGTCATGAAGAGATCGTAGAACTCGAACCAACCGCCGGCGGAAATGCGCGCGACAAGCCTGCGCAGGCCAGCCGCGAGAGGCAGCCCTTCAAGGCGCTGCGCGATCGTCGCGTTCAGACCCGGATTATCGATTGTCACGCCACACCGCTGGAACTGCGAATGCGACCGACGCGAGGACCGCATAACCGATCGTCGAGACGATGATCGGCAAGCGCACGTAGAATTGATCTGCGAGGAAGCCGCCGAGGATGGTCCCCGGCACGACGCCGATGAGCACGATGAGGCGCACCGCGCCAAAAACTCGGCTGATGCTCTCTTGCGGAATGATGCGCATGCGCCAGCTTACGATCTGGGTGACTGCGAACGTTGACGATGCGCTGGCGAGCGCCCAAAAGAAAACGACGACCCACAGTTGGTGCAGAAATATCACAGGAACAAAAATGAGCGCATCAACTGCATACGCGACGCAAATCGCCTTGCCAAAATGGAATCGTCCTGCATACGTGCCGGCGAACAAGGAACCGACGATCGAGCCGACCGCTGTAAATCCGAGCGAGAGGCCGACCTGTGCATCGCTGGCGCCGAGCGCGAGCTTGAAAAACGGAATATAGACTGCCATTGCCATCATGCCGAAAAGATTGAGCCCAAGAGACATGAGCGTCATGGTGCGCATGACCGTGTCGGCCCAAAGAAATCGAAAGCCATGCTCTATATCTGCGCGCAGCTCGGAAAGCGTCGGGAGCGGTCCGGGCTTGTCTGGCCCAAGCGTTGGTATGGTTGCAATACCACCTAAAGATGCAGCATAGGTAAAGGCGTTGACGATCAACGCGGGGATGGGGCCGCCGATCGAGTAAAGCGCGCCGCCGATCGGCGGTGCAATGAGATTAGCGCCCTGCTCGGCCGCGATAAGCGTCGATACCGCCTGCGTTACTTTGTCCTTGCCCACGATAAACGGAATGGATGACGCCTCACCTCCCATGAAAATCGCCGCCGCGATCGAGAGGATCACGATTCCGGTATAGATGAGCGCAAGCGACAAAAATCCGCGCAGTGCGCCGGCGATAAGCGTAACGATGACCGCGAACCGTATAAAATTGCAGATGATCATCAACCGGCGACGGTCGAGGCGGTCGGCAAGCGATCCGCCCGCCAACCCCGCGACCGCAAAGGGCAAATATTCGAGCGCGTAGGTTATGCCAAGCGTAAAAGCAGAACCAGTCAAATGGAAAACCAGCAGCGGAATTGCCAGCGTTCGCAACCCATCACCGATAAAACTCATGCCTTGGCTTGCAAAATACCACCGGAACGACCGGTTGGCGAAAATGCTTGCCGGACGAGATACAGCAGCCTCTTCCAAAACGTAAAGCTTTTTGTCGGGCTCATATGAGGGCCCTCTGAAGAACCGTAATCTCCTCACTTGAGTGACCCAACGATCGTTGCCGCACGTATACGCTACCAAGAAACATCACTCGAGCCGGGAGGAACGAACTATGCTCGCTCGACTTACAAGTAAACCGCTTGCACTCGCGCTGATTGCCGGGGCAGTCTTCAGTATTATACTTTTCGTGGCATTTCATCATATAACTGGCGGCGGGCCTGACGACCTCACGCGAGCGATCACCTCAACTGCGAACCCAGTAGTGGAGCGCTTCACAGCGATGAAAGCGTCAACGCTTGCGCGTGCTGTCGCAGGTGCGCCCCTCATGGCCAACGGAGGACCTGTGAGCGAACACGTTACGATGTCCGCTCCCCAACCGAAGGCAATCGCACCGAGGCCGCGCAGCGCACGCGGTCCGTCGCAGCTCATTCGGACGGCGAATCTTGATATTGAAGTAACCGATGTCAGCAAGTCGCTGCGGGCGGCAACCTCAATTACTGAGGGTCAGCTGGGAGACGTCATCGGACTCAACGACGAAACTCCGCCGTCGGACAATGAGGTGCATACGGGAACAATGTCGATTCGTGTGCCACAGTATCGATTCGAGCAAACGCTTGATGCGCTCGGGGCGCTGGGCAAAGTAAAGTCAAAGTCGGTGAACGCTCAGGATGTCTCAGACCAACTCATCGATGCGCAAGCGCGGCTGCGTAACTTGCGCCGCACGGAAGCCGACATCCTCAACATCATGGATCGTTCCGGCAACATCGAACAGGTGCTCAACGTAACCCAGCAGCTCAGTTCCGTGCGCGAACAGATCGAGCAGC